>JGI24025J20009_10000610_pt1 | contig 27652 bp, 21 predicted proteins | sample Cruoilmetagenom3_FD_20009 | JGI IMG/M metagenome (IMG submission 20009) | reverse complement strand
GACAGCGCTCAGCAAATATTTAAAGATGTAAAACACGTACAAATTATTGCCTGTGGTACGTCATACCATTCAGGTATGGTTGCACGTTACTGGCTTGAGCAATTTGCGGGTGTTAGCTGTAATGTTGAGATTGCCTCTGAGTTTAGATACCGTCAGTCGTTTGTTCATGAAAACAGCCTACTTGTGACTATTTCTCAATCGGGTGAAACAGCCGATACGCTAGCTGCATTACGTTTAGCTAAAGAGCAAGGTTACATGGCATCAATGACCATTTGTAACGTACCAGGTTCATCGCTTGTACGCGAATCAGACCTTGCCTTTATGACTAAAGCGGGCGCTGAAATTGGCGTAGCATCTACTAAAGCATTTACAACGCAATTAGTTGGTTTGTTAATGCTTACTGCGTCTATAGCTCAAGAAAAACAGCTTGATCAAAGTGCCATTGTAAATGCAATTAAAGTACTTCCAGCTAAGCTTGAAGAAACATTACTACTAGCTGATGGCATTGCAGACCTTGCAGAAGAATTTGCCGACAAGCATCACTCACTGTTTTTAGGTCGTGGCTCACAATACCCAATTGCAATGGAAGGTGCGCTTAAACTTAAAGAGATTTCGTACATTCACGCAGAAGCCTACGCAGCAGGCGAGCTAAAACATGGCCCACTTGCACTTATTGATGCCGACATGCCAATTATTGTTGTAGCACCAAACAATGAGCTATTAGAAAAGCTTAAATCAAACGTAGAAGAAGTACGCGCACGTGGCGGCATTATTTACGTATTCGCAGATAAAGATTCACACTTTGAGTCAGACGACACAATGCGTGTAATCAACGTAAACCACACTGACGACATTATTGCGCCAATTGTTTACACACTGCCATTACAGTTACTCTCGTATTACGTAGCGGTAATTAAAGGCACTGACGTTGACCAACCACGTAACTTAGCTAAATCGGTTACTGTTGAGTAAAATCAAAAGGTTGGTAATTACCTGTTGTCATATCCAAACTAAGTTGGAAAGTTATAAACAAAGATGGAAAGTGACAAACAAAGTTGGAAAGTGAAAGGGCTCAATGAGCCCTTTTTACCCTACAATAAAAATATTAAACTTGCCCACCCACACCTTTGAATTTTTCAACAAAAGCGGCAATTTTCTGAAAAACCGTTTGCTTCTGGGTTCGGTACTGTGGGTTCAATGGGCTAAGTTTGGGCAGCGCCTCATTAAGTGCAGTGCCATTTTCAGAGGCGTACTCACGTTTGAGTGATGACGCAATATAGTGTTTGGCAGCATCGATATTGAGCTTTTCAGAGGCAATAATGGCATCGGCTTCGCGCTTCTGCTCCGCCTGGGCGAATTTGAAGAAAGCGTCGATTATGCTGGCTTTGTCATTGATCTCATCTAGGTTTGTCTGGTTAATAAAATCAACCACCAAGCTTTCTTTCGCTCTATTGCCAAGGCTACCGCGGATCATACGGCGGACTTCTTCAATCAAGCCTTCTTTGCTCTTGTTCTTCTTATTGTGATCAAAAATCAGTTCAAGAATGTAATCGAGGTTTATTTCTTGGGATTTAAGCAAATCAATTTCAAAGACCACATCGTCCCAGTCTACCGTTGACGTATCTTTGTCCTGACCTTCTTTATCGCGTCGCAACCAGTCGCGGGTATCGTTGTAGGTAGAGCGAAAATCTTGAATAGCACGCTCACTTGGCATATCGATGGTTTGCATTGCCTCGATGTCAGCATCATCCAGATAGTATTTTGACTTGAACTCTTCAACAGCTTGTTCATCACTGGTATCTAAGCTTTGCAGTGCTTTCAAGCCAGCAAATTCATCGTAGTTTTGTAAAATATTTTCTGCTTTTAGGTATTCACCAAACAGCTTGGCAAACTCTTTTTTATCTTGTTCTTTTTCAATATTTTCTGGGTTTGGAAAACGTTCTTGCAGCTCTTTGACGATATCAACAAAACCTCGACGCGCCTGCCCAGTAGCAATATCGTTAAAACCTTCCATGTATTCTTTGTAGCTCTTCTCCAACACTACGTTTCTGGTGTTTTTGTCACCAAACAAGGTGATAGCATCAATGGTTGCCTGCTCTAAGTCCCGGAAGGTAACAATATTGCCAAAGGTCTTCGTTGCATCATAAATGCGATTGGTGCGAGAAAACGCCTGCATCAAGCCGTGATAGCGCAAATTCTTATCAACAAACAAGGTGTTGAGCGTAGGCGCATCAAAGCCAGTTAAAAACATACCAACCACTATGAGCAGATCTATTTCTTGATTTTTCACTCGCTGGGCAAGGTCACGGTAATAATTCTGAAAGCCATTACTGTCAACGCCATAGTTAGATTTAAACATTGCGTTGTAGTCAGTGATTGCGGCGTTCAAAAACTCTTTTGCGCTGCTGTTCATAGCACTGACTTCAAAGCTCTCATCTAAAATATCACCAATGGCGTCCTGCTCTTCATTGGCTGCAAATGAGAAGATAGTCGCAATGCGCAGAGGTTTACTTGTAGGTCCATTCTCAGCGTCGGCTTGCAATGTTTTGAAGGTTTCATAGTAGGCTTTCGCTGCATCAACACTACTTACCGCAAGCATGGCGTTAAACCCTTTGGCACCAGAATAGGCCCGATGCGTTTTCTGGTTAAAATGGCTCAGAATATACTGCGAGATTTCACTAATGCGCATCGGGTGTAAGAACGCTTTCTTGTTCTCTGCGGCACTTAGCTTCTTCTCATCCTGCTCAGTCTCAATGTTCTTAAATTGCGGACGAACATCGTTGTAGTCCACTTTGAACTTGAGTACTTTTTCATCACGAATAGCATCAGTGATCACATAAGTGTGCAACTGCTGGCCAAACACGCTGCCCGTGGTTTCAGCACCCAACGCGTTTTCAGGGAAAATTGGCGTACCGGTAAAACCAAACTGGTAGTACTTTTTGAATTTCTTCTTCAGGTTTTTCTGCGCCTCACCAAACTGGCTTCGATGACACTCATCAAAAATAAAGACAACTTGCTTGTTGTATATAGCTAAATCGCTTTCGCTTTTGATTAAGTTGTTAAGCTTTTGGATAGTGGTAACGACAATCTTGTTATCGTCTTTATCCAGGTTACTCTTAAGCCCTGCGGTACTGTCTGAACCGTTCACACTATCAGGCGAGAACCGCTGATACTCTTTCATGGTCTGATAGTCGAGGTCTTTTCTGTCCACCACAAAGAAGACTTTATCAATACAGTCTAAATCGGTGGCCAAACGTGCTGCTTTAAAGCTGGTGAGTGTTTTACCTGAACCAGTGGTGTGCCAAATGTACCCACCGCTTTCGGTGTTGCTCCAATTCTTAGCATTAAATGCGCTCTTAATCTTCCATAAAATGCGCTCAGTGGCCGCAATCTGGTAGGGGCGCATTACAAGTAAGGTATTGCTGACGTCAAACACCGAGTAACGCAAGATCACTTCAAGCAAGGTCTCTTTCTGGAAAAAAGTGGCGGTAAAGTCTTTTAAATCCTTGATCAGCGTATTGTCAGATTTTGCCCAGTTCATAGTGAAGTCGAAGCTGTTTTTGTCTCGCTTCGTGGTATTGGCAAAATAGCGCGTGTCGGTGCCATTAGAGATCACAAATAGCTGCAAGAACTTGTACAAGGAGTTTTCAGCATTAAAGCTTTCTTTGCTGTAGCGATGTATTTGGTTAAACGCCTCACGGATCGCCACACCACGCTTTTTCAGTTCGATTTGCACCAAAGGCAAACCATTGACCAAAATCGTCACATCGTAACGGTTGGCATGGCTTCCCGTTTGCTCAAACTGTTTAATCACCTGCACTTTGTTACGCGCAATGGTCTTCTTGTCGAATAGGTAGATGTTTTCGATATGGCCATCATCAAAGACAAAATCGAAGATATAGTCACGGTGCACCTTGCGAGTTTTATCAAGAATATTGTCGCTGGGTGTGTTTAAGTATTGCTCGCAAAATCGGGCCCACTCGGCATCGGTAAACTGGACCTTGTTGAGGGCTTGTAGCTGCTTGCGCACATTCGCCAGCATGGCCTCTGGCGTCGTTAACGCAGGTAAATACTCATAGCCCTGGTTGCTTAGGTCCTGAATCAGCTCACGTTCTAAATCACCTTCGCTCTGGTAGCCTTCAGCAATTTGGTCTTGGCGTGTGTATTTATCTAAAACAATGTAATTTTTAGACTCTGCGATTGCTTTGTATTCTGCCATATCTATTCCTAAGCCTGTGTTCCTTGTTGACTGCGCATGCCTTTATAAATATTGTCTATCTCTTTCACTAAAAACTTAAAGACGCGCTTATGATCTTCTTCGACTTCGGCCACTTCATGGCCTGCGTGTTTTGCATGGTTATATAAATTAATCACCCGTGCATAGGGGTTTACTTGCCCCTTGGCCCTATTACCTTTGACACCGGGCAACAACTCACCCCATTCTTCGTAACCCAAAAACGTTGAGGTTTTTTCGAGTACATTTCGCAAAAAATTAAAGTGGTATTTGTGGATATCGCCTGAGTCTGCCGCTTTCATTAACTCATTTTTTAAATGCAGGTGATACGAAAAAGGCGAATCATTTTCTTGCTCAATCAGGTCATGTTTGCCATCATCGAGCTTGCGCAAAAAGAACTTGGGTGCTCGATTAAACTCGTTATGCAAAACATTATAAAAAAGCGGATTATGAGTGGTGATGATGAACTTAAGACCAGAAATAGCGAAATCACTCGACTTAATTAAGCGTGCTAAATCAACAGCCAACTCTATTAGATGGTTATCATCTAACGAGCTCACTGGGTCATCAATAAACACATATTGTAATTGGTTAAACTGGTCTGTTTCGCGGCCAGCATCCTCAGGTACATTTAAGATGCTAATCACTTGTTCGAGCAATGAATAAAAAATACTCCAAATAAAGTTACTTTCTTCACCCTTTGATATTTTAATTTTTCTATCCGGTTCGTCATCGCCACCTTGATGTGAAAACGTCACCTCAGAAAAGGCTTTGACGGTAACATCTTTTCCATCTTTGTCTTTAGACTGGTATTGCGGATTAAAGCGTGGCGTTAGTTTATCGTTGGCATAGCGCTGGAACGTGCTAATCACGTTCATGTCTTGCCCTTGCTCTTGCAAAATCCAATCGGTAAACGTATTGGGTTGGATTTTTAGCTTCGGCTCTGCATCAGCATCTAAGTCGTTATCCCAGTAAAACAAGTCTTCCGTAAACGCGTTGTAATACAAAATCTTATGGCGCGAAAGTGGCGCTTGCTCTGCATCGTCAATCGCATCTTGCCCATCGTCCTTTGGCGCGATGAGCTCTTTAAATTCGCCCGACAAACGCGTTTTACCTGTGCCATTAAAGGCATAGATTAACTGCACTTTTTTATTGTTGTCTCTAATAACTTTCGCTATTTGTTTTAAACTCTTACTCATCAAAAACACCTATTTAGCCAAGTCAAATATCGACAATAAATAGTGTTTATATTGCTTACTCCTTGCATTAAGCTCTTCATTAAGCTCTTCATTAAGCTCCGTAAATTTATCCAAAATTTCTACGATTCTATTTTGTATACTTAATGACTTTTCCGGATTTTCAGGACAAGGTATTGGAATTTTCTTAGCTGAAAAATTACTTATCCATTGTCGCTTATGATCACCATCAACTAGATCACTTGGCAAAGTATTCAACCAAAAGTAAATATATTTAAGAGAATATTTATTACCATCTTTTGAGGTTATCATCTTCATTGCTGATGACTTTGCCTTAAAGTCAAAGTTCACCCATTTGTTAGCTGTAGTAAAATCATCAAAAATTATTACTGGGCTTTTGGACGCTTGGTAGATACCGTCTGTTTCGTCCGTGTAACCTAAAATAAATGTTTTTCCTGCGGTTAATACCGGAGTGGAGTATGTATCACTATAATTAGTTGTCTTTACTAGGTATTTAGTTGGCTGTTCATATCCAGCTACGGTTCCCAATTCTAGATATTCGAATCCTGCACCACTAAGGATTTCAGTCATGAATTTTTGCTGTCCAGTAGATGCGATTTCTTTAACTATTGAATTAATATCTTTACGAAGTTGCTCGATTTTAGAAACTGTACCTTCAAGATTATTATTTAACTCATTAATATCTATATCTTCACGGTTATTTTTGGTTTCCACATAACTACTTACCGAAAGGTTGTAGTTATTGCCAGATATGATGTCCAACTCAACAGATTCAGCAAAGTGACCCACATTTTCTTTGCTGGCAAAGACTTTGATAATGTCTTCGATATGCTGATCAGTCAGTACGTTATTATTGGTTTCTTTTTTAAACAGGCCGCTGGCATCGATAAACTGGGTGGTAGTGTCGGCTTTGTGTTTAGATAGCACCAAAATATTCACGGCAATAGTGGTGCCAAAGAACAGGTTAGGTGCCAGTGAAATCACGGTTTCAACATAGTTGTTATCTACTAGGTACTTACGAATTTTTTGCTCAGCGCCGCCACGGTAAAAAATACCGGGGAAGCAGACAATGGCAGCACGACCTCTGCTTGATAGGTAACTTAGCGCATGTAATACAAAAGCAAAGTCTGCTTTTGATTTAGGCGCAAGCACACCAGCGGGCGCAAAGCGGTCGTCGTTGATTAGGGTTGGGTCGTCGCTACCAACCCACTTCACTGAATAAGGCGGGTTAGAGACAATGGCATCAAAACCTTTGTTATTTTTTTCTTCTAAAAAGTGTGGTTCGGTTAAGGTATCGCCCAACTGAATATTAAACTTGTCGTAGTTAATGTTGTGCAAAAACATGTTCATACGCGCCAAGTTGTAGGTGGTGTGATTAAGCTCTTGACCAAAAAAGCCATCTTCAATGATATGCGCATCAAAGTGCTTTTTGGCTTGTAACAGCAACGAGCCCGAACCCGCCGCAGGGTCATAGATTTTATTCACACTGGTCTGGCCGTGCATGGCCAGCTGCGCGATCAGTTTTGATACGTGCTGAGGCGTGAAAAATTCGCCACCGGATTTACCCGCATTGGCGGCGTAGTTTGAAATCAGGAACTCGTAGGCATCACCAAATAAGTCAATCTGGTTGTCTTCAAAGTTACCCAAAGTTAAACCTGCCACGCCTTTTAACACAGCAGCAAGGCGTTTGTTTTTCGCCTCCACCGTATTACCCAGGCGATTACTGGTGGTGTCGAAATCCGCAAACAAACCTTTGATGTCTTGTTCTGAATCATAACTATTGGCTGAGTTTTCAATGTTAGCAAAAATAGCAGCTAAGTCGGTATTTAGGTTGTCGTTTTTGTGTGCATTGGCTGCGACATTACTGAACAGTTGGCTAGGGTAAAGAAAGTAGCCTTTGGTTTTAATGGCGTCTTCTTTCGCCAGTTTGATGTTTTCATCTTCATCAGACATGGCTGCATAATTAACGCTTTCATCACCACCTGTGATGTAGTTGACAAAGTTTTCACTAATAAAGCGGTAGAACAGTGTGCCTAGTACATATTGTTTAAAATCCCAACCATCCACTGAGCCGCGCACATCGTTGGCAATCGCCCATATTTGGCGGTGTAGTTCGTTACGCTGTTGTGAGCTTGTCATTTATATATTCCTATTAAACTGATACTAATACATGTCATTCGACAGGTATGAAAAATTCTAATTTGGGGTACAATTTGCGCGTTTAAGCTAAATTCTGTTGGTATCCAACCCCGCAGCTTTAAGCCTGATGGTTAAGTTACGCATTTTGCTGAACTCAGTTCCTAAACTTTGTTTAAGCCCAACACCTTCACAGAACTCTTTTGAGGTGATGTGCTTTAATTCATCCGCGTATTTGATCATTTGCAGGTGCAACTCAGCCGTATACTGATTGCGTGGTGCATCAGCGAGTGCCAATTTTATTTGCTCAAAAATTGTTTGTTCAGACATGATCAAGACTTCATTTTTATCATTTAGCTAAATTAGCTAATTTAGCAACAACATGCAAAGACTATCGTCAGAGGATCTAACTAGCGGTTATTTTATGATCGTGAATATGTAAATTCCTAGCATCTCAACAACATAAATGTTGTTATTTCATCATAAATTGAAAATTTTTTAACCTTCTAACATACTGAGTTTTTAATAAAAACAATGATTATGTTTTGTAATTCAGATAGTTAACGACTTTTTGTAGATCCATTTAGATCCTTATTTTGCTATAATTTGATCACGTAAAAACTGCTAATGATTCAAGGATTGAATCTGGTTTTACAGTTTCCGTTTCAATTTGGAGGTAAAGCGGATGGCGAACTATGTTCAAAATACAAGGAAGTATCAAAAATGGGTTAAAGAAGGTCGTGGGCAAGGCCGTAATGAAGATTACAAGCCATGGTTGCATGTGCGTGAAGTGCCATCGCACGGCTTATCTGTTCGTATGCCCAGTTTAAAGGCAGGCCGTGTTCTACAACTCTTTTCACTCAATGAGTTTTTCCCAGCGCTCTTAGCTGAACATCACCCCAATGTGGTTGATATACGCGAGCAGTTTCCGTTAGATCCTGAAAAAACTCGTGCAATTGCCAATCAGAAAAACTTTGCACATTCTCTGTCGCAAGACGGTGATATGGTTATGACCAGTGACTTACTCATTGATTATGCTGGATGGCGTGTCCCTCGTATCGTTATTCAGGCAAAACCGCTTGAGGAAGCTGAGCAAAATGAAGCCACTAGACGAAAATTGATTATCGAGAAAGCGTATTGGGATTCGAAAAATGTCCCATTTTATGTTTTCCATGACCAAATGTTTCCTAGGGATGTGAGAAAGAACTTGAATTGGATGCTGAATCCACTCTGGCGGACCACTCCTCATGAAAGACTCTTATATCTCGCGAATTACTATGCCGAAGCATTTAAGCGTTACCCTAATGATTTACTTGGACATATAGCAACTCGCTTGAACAGCCAGCTAGCTGAAAACGATCCTCGCTATAGTGCACCAGCCACATGTTTCACAGAAATTCGAGAGCTCATTGCCAAACAGTATCTGCGCTTTGATTTGCGTAAAAAGATTGTTTACTTACGTGGCCATGACATTTTTCTGGATCATCGCATTCTTGAGCTTAAGGAAGCGGCATGATTTTACGTAAAAATGCAGTGTATGAAGTCGAAGGCGCTCGCCAGCGGGTCGTATCCGTTCTTTCTGCCCGTCTAGTGCTATTTAATATTGATGACCCTGAAAAGTCGTTGCCTTACTTGTATTGTAAAGACACTTTTATTGATTTGTTGAACGAAGAGATTATCACCCAAGTTGATGATCCGTTCGCTCAACTCGCATTAAAACCTGTAGAACCAGGAAGTAAGACCGAAATAAAACGTGATGATCGATTTCAGGTTATTCGTGCACTCGTTCAGCACGACCGTTTTTACGACCCTGTTGTAAGGGGGAAATTAGTCGCACAATCTAAGAATGAGTTTGGGCGAGGTGAAAAGTTTATCTACAAGTGGTTTCGACGCTATTTTGAGCGAGGCTGTGTTAAGAACGCCTTATTAGGCGACTATGAAGCTTGCGGTGTTGCAGAGCGAAGATACAAAGACAAGACTGGCCGTCCAGGCAAAGGAACTCGACATTCTGAAGCAATCATTCAAGATGAAGTGGAGGAAATCGTTAGGTCTGTTATCAAGGCTCATTATTTAGATAATTCGAAGACAATTCCTCAGATATACAAGCATTTACGGACCATACTGTTTGACCCACCTCATTGTTTTCCTGGTAGTCACATTCCCAGTAGGGCGCAGTTTCGTAATTTCATTAAAAAGCATTATTCTGATGTGGGTTCTCAGCTCAGCCGACTTTCTAAAAAAGTCCAGAATAATGATGCGCAGCCAATCACATCAACAGCCATAGCAAATGTCAATGGGCCAGGCTCTCGATACGAATTTGACGCGACCATCGTTGATATTTATTTGACATCTGATTATGACCCTTCGCGAGTTTTGGGTCGTCCTACACTTTACTTGGTTGTATGCACATATTCTCGCATGATTGCTGGCTATTACATTGGCTTTGAAGAGCCGAGTTATCATGCTGCTATGCAGGCGCTGATATCGGCGATGAGTGATAGCAAAATTAAGCGAGCCCATGATTTAGGTTTAGATTGGGTAACAGCTGACATTTGGCCAACGATTGGGCTCTGTGAGGCAATTGCTGCCGACCGGGGTGAGTTGATGGCGGATCAAATGGAGTACTTACAAGGGCAGCGTGGAATATCACTTGAAACTCCAGGCCCTTACAAAGCGGTTTTTCGACCTATTGGAGAAAGATATTTTGGGATTGTACAGGGAGGCTTTAAAGGCCAAGTTGATGGGGTTGTAGTTGGTAGCAACGTTAAAAAGCGGGGTGACCTTGATTATGTTGAAAATGCCAATATGAGTTTGGCTGCCTTTGAACGTATTTTAATCGCCCTTATTGTTCATCATAATCAGTTTGGAGATTTAAAGCGCACAGATTTACCCGCAACATATCCTGATGAGGTTCCACTAAAACCGTTGAACATTTGGCAATGGGGCCAAGAAAACTGTACTGGATATATGCAGCAAATTGATGAAGTTGAGCTGAAGGTGGCTTTGTTACCTAAAAAAGAAGCTACTTTATCCAATTATGGTTTGAATATTTATGGCCTTTTTTATCGTTGTAGAACGTTTGAAGAATTAGGTTGGTTCCACCGTAAGGGGATCGGGGTCAGCAAGCGCCCCAATAAGCTCACTGTTGCGTACGACCCGCGCTGTATGGATCGAATCTATATCGTAATTTCTGAGCATAACGACAAGCCCTTAGTCGCTGAATTATCAGAGAAGTCCGAATCGTGGAGAGGGCAGTCGTTGCATGAGATAAAACTTCGTAAGTCTGTTCGCGCTATAACAGATGAAGATACTAAGGACTCAGAAGATCAATCGCTTAGCAATCTTCAACGCCTGTTTGATGAAACGAATAAAACGCAACGAGATGCCAAGAAAAACTCAACCCCTATCGGTATGTCAAAAACCGAACGTAAACGCGGAATTGAAAACAATCGAGCTGAGGCATTGCAGGCTGAACGAGCTAACAACCCATTAATAACGTCACCAGACGAACAAGGAGTTATTTACACCGAACGACACACACCTTCAGAGTCAACGGATGACTTTGAAGACCCTGATATTTTAGAACAACTTCAGCAAAGGAGCTGCTATGAATGAAATCTTTCACAATACTGAGCAAGGTAATTTGTTTGGTAATCCACCGGTAAAATTACCAAGCGCGTTAATTGATATTGAAACTAACCCACTTATCCAAAAACTACCAAAACTTACTGGGGCAGCCATCTTGGACTCATTGCAGTCGCGTATCCATCACATTCCTGATGTTGAGTCTTTGGCAGATATGGACTTGCAAGATCGAGAGCAATTCATTCGCTTAGTTCTGACCGACTTTTATCACCCGTCAGCACAGTTTGTCGACCTGACACGTCGTCTTTTAAGCATGATTGCTAGAGGCTATTCGACTAAATCCATGAAATACTACTCAGGTCATGAAAGTAGCCATAGAAACTCGATCTCAAACTTATTGGTGCTGTCTCATCCCCAAAATGGTGTTACATGCACGTTAGAAAGGGCTCTATATGCAATTCCGCAAAGGGTTGAACACCTAGAACACCAGAGTACTCAGGTATGTTACATAAGACTTGATGCGACGTCTTGCTCTTCGCCCCAGAGTTTTTACCAAGCATTAATTCGCCAATTTGCGACGGTACTTCAAAGCCAGCAATTAGAGCGGTCTTTGCTTTTGCTGGGAGAACGAAAACTAAAAGACCATGTTAGAGCCCTTATGAAAGTAAACCTCTTGGGGATGTTGGTCATTGATGGGATTAACTGTATAGATAAGCGTCAGTTTATTAACAAGGTGATGCCGGCAGTTACAGAGCTTTTAAATGAATGCAAGGTACCATTGGTCCTGGCCGGCAGAGCATCTGCACTTGAGCACCTTCTCTTTAACAATGACCAACTTGGTAACAGTGCTAATTTCGATGTGTTTTCGTGGAATCCGTTAAAACTAGAGTGGAATGAACAGCGCCAATTGAAGGTCGCGTCACTTGAGAATTGGCATAACTTTGCAAGAGATCTTTGGAATAAACAGCTTCTTAGCGACAAAGAATCATTTACGGAAGAGAAAAGCTTGAAGTTACTTGAGCTTAGCGGGGGTCTTATGGGACTTGCCTCTCGCATATTCTCCGAAACACTAGTGACTGCAATGTATGCAAAAAGGGATGAAACAACACTGAAAATGTTTGATGCGGTTGCAGATAAATTGGTGAAGCACCTTAAACCAATGACAACGGCGATCCAGAGTAATGACATAGAGTTAATGGCTAAGTATGACGATTTGATGATGCCTGGGATGGAAGAGTTACTGATTGAATTTCGTAAGACGAAAGCAAGGAAGCGCAACTTATCTTATTTCAGTGCGCCGAGGGCGGAGCATAAAGTGTTACTTTTTAACATGCTAACCCAAAGCTCTATTGGTAAGAATTTAGCCCGCAAAGCGGTGTTAGCAATTTTTCTTGAGCACCCAGATATGGTGATTTCGGATATGGTAACCGCAGCTAAAGAATGGATCTTTAGTATGGACAGCAAACCAGCCAAAAATACTGGACGCAATGCAAATCGACGTAAGGAGTTAACGCAGGAGGAAAACGAGGAACTCGACGAATTGCTTCATTCCACATGGTGTATGGATATGATGCGCGAACAACAGTTCTTAGATTAACTAGTTGCGGCAGAGGGTTAATATGTTAAACATTCCTTATCCTCTGCCTGACGAATTAGTCTGTAGCGTTATAGCTCGTGCACAAAGACGTTTAGGTATTCACAGCCCAAAATTCGCAAATGAATATTTGCTGAGTAATCGTAATATTATTGCCACACCTGACCTACCATCTCAGCTAGGGCTGTTCTCGAATCAATTAGAATATCAGCCTGTAACCTCAATTGATTTGGCATATCGACATACCTTGCTACCACTTTATGCACCATTTATCGAAGAAGAAAGGCGGCAAAAATGCCTAATGTGGATGAAACGAAAATGTGATGGCAATGTTCATTTCACGGTTGGATGCGCTGCATCTAGATTAAATAAACCCGAGTTCCTACGCTATTGCCCTTATTGTGCGAAGGAGCAAATTAAAGAGCATGGGGAAGCTTACTGGCTTCGTATTCATCAAATACCGAGCATTCATATCTGCATTAAACATCAAAGCTCGTTATCGAACGTAAATAAGCGAGTTCAAAAGATACACAGGCATGCGTTTCAAACGTTAAGAACTCAAGAAGAATTGAGTATTAGCGAGGCAACTTCTGCTCACGTTGAAGTACAAGCTCGTATAGAGAAGCATGTTTCAGTACTTCTTAACTTAGCACCGGCGACGAGTCCATCATTTAATCAATGGTCTAATTTTTATCAAAGTGTTTTACATGAAAAAGGCTATGGCAAAGGACAATATGTTTGCTTTGATAAAGTTATGGAACAGGTGGTATCACGATGGCCTATAAATTGGCTTAAAAAGGAGAGTCTCTGGCTGTTAAACAAACAATCGAGCTGGCTGCATTCAATTATCCGTAAACACAGAAAGTCATTTTCATTCCTTGAGCACATTGTACTGCTTGATACCATTTATGAAGGGGCTTGGTCGATGGACTCAATTTTGAAGCAAGTGCCTTCGACTGAGGAGATACCAAATAGTACGCATATCTACATGAGTCCTTTGGATGATTCAGTTGTTCATATTAACAAATCTAAATGGTTAAACCTGGTCAAACGTTATGGTACCAAATTGGCCAGAATAAACGGTGGCGGCGCTATCTACACTTGGTTATACCGTTACCATAACAAGTGGCTACTTAAGACAAATAGCCATTATCAACGGCCAATTCAGTATAAAAATAACCGAGTCAACTGGCAGGCAAGGGATTGGCGTATCGTTCGTGCAATGTATCGGATTCTGTATGATTCAGAGGCTGACTTAGATTGTCCTAGACGTTCAGCCTTGTGGTTCATTCACCAACTAGAACACTCGGCCACAGTCCAGAAACAGCTAGCCAAATTACCATTAACTGCCGCATTTCTAGAGCGATATGCCGAAGACACGGCGGATTACCAAATTCGTCGGCTAACTCGAACTCTATCGAAATATAGCTCACAAATGCCCCCAGTTTGGAGACTTTTTCGCGAGTCAGGTTTGAGTGACGAGCGGATTACTGCTCAAGCAAGAGAGTTTATTGAATGTGTTTTGTAATGAGGTGTTAACGTGGATGTATACGAAGTTGAATTACAGTTTAGTGTCGGAGACCACACGCTATCAATGGATGAAATTGACGACAAGCTATATAAAGGCGGATTTGATGACGCATTGGTTGGCCATGGTTGTAAAGGTCGAGTAAGCATTGCATTGAGCCGTCAGGCTGCTAGTGAAAAAGAATTAATCGGTAATACGCGAGTATTAATAGAGAAAATCTTTCCCCAAGCGACTTGGCTTACGATGAGTAATGGAGTGGATTATGGCAATAAACAAAAACGCTTAGATATTGGTGTATTAATGGAGGGCTTAGTAAATATTGATGTGAAAACGAGCCGCGGGTTTGTCGATGTTCCTGAAAACAAGGATGCTTTACACCTAGCGCGGTATTTTGGTGGGGATTTACTCCAAGCAACTGCAAACGGATTAAGTATGCAAGACGTAATTAATAATCTAGGTATCACTGAAAAGTATTTTATGACGTTATTAGTGAGAAGGAGCGTATTGACATGGCTTTCGCTAAGAAGCCTGAGATTATGGCAGGCATGCCATTCGAGTTCTGGTTACGAACTCAAAAAAATTGATAAATGAAGTTGGGCTAGATGTTATCTTAGATATTTGGATTTACAGCACAATAAATTGATAATTCGCATGTAGTGACAAAAAGAAATTTTAATGTATGCTACTTTAAGAAGGACTTTATAAAAATAATAAAAGTGGTATAATCCGCGCGTTTTTGTTGGTTATATCGGCTAAAAAACACTTTTGGAGGGAAATATGGTTAATATCAACGATGTTTGCGATTATATAATTGTAAAACTGACTGAAGCTGGTGACACTCCTTCTGTATTAAAAATTCAAAAGCTTCTTTACTACGTGCAATCTTGGCACCTAGCGATCAACAAAACGGCTCTATTCAATAGTAAGTTTCAGGCTTGGATTCATGGCCCTGTAAACAGAGAAATCTATAACCGCTTCGTAAATACTAAATTTATGTATTCAAGTGTTGGTATGTCAGATTTACTTGGCGGGCAGGATAAGTTGAGTGAGGAAGATAAACTTTCTATAGACGACGTTTTAGATGTTTATGCAAAGTTTACAGGAAGCCAGCTGGAAGAAATGACCCATAAAGAAGATCCTTGGCTAAATGCGCGGGGCTCACTTACTCCTTGTGAGAGATGTGAAACTGAAATCAATGAAAAGGACATGCAGCAGTTTTACGCTAGCCGTCTTTAGGAAGTTCAATGGCAAGGATAAAGCCTGTTTTAGACGCTTCTTCTCCTGAACCGCGTCCCCAACCCAAAGTTTCCAGAGTGAGTGACGAAAAGTTTTGGACTTTTAGTTTCCGTTTCTTTAGACAAATTGAATTTTTTGGCTTGGATGGAGCTAATATTAGCGCAACTTGGTTTTCTTCTTTATTTGCTCGCTTTCAGGACTTATCAGACAAAAAACTATCAGAATTTTTAGCTGATAATGCTACGCAAGGAACATCTGGGTATAGATTCCATCAAATTAACTGGAGCCAAAAAAACATTCCAGTTCAACGGGCGGATATAAACTGGCTACCAAAAGAATACCTTAATAACGACGTAGAATATCCATTTTTTCAGTTTCAAATCTCAAAAAGTAATGGTCGTATAATTGGTTTCTTTGATGAAAATTGGAATTTTAATATACTACTTCTTGACCCATTACATAACATGCAACCGTCTAAGTCACACGGATATTCTGTAGATCCTTGTAGTCCCTTGGCATGTGAGTATACAAGTTTAAATGCAAAATTTGATTCATTAAATGGCGCTGAGTGTGACAGCGAAAATTGTGGATATAAAGCTCAACTCAATTCTTGGGAACAAACTCAATTTTATTCACAAAATGTCATTTTACATTTTCTTGAAAGCGATATGGCTCTGGCTGCTCAGCAGCACATCGACAATAGTAAAGTTGATAGCTTCACTGACATCTTTGAATCAGGAATAGTTTACCTAAACGAGCAGTAGTAAAAATTAAAGACATTCATTTAGTTGCTTGTCTAATTAGGTATTATAAATAGCTACTGTTTTATTATGAAAACCCAGATCTACAGTAATTAGGGGTTATGTAAACAGGGGCGGATAAAATCTCACATCGTGTTCTTTGCTTGCAAGTTCAGTATCGTTCACCAACGACATATGCATTACTGTAAGATATAGGTTATTTCAGTTGATGCCTTTCAATATTAATTCACTTTCCATCCTTGTTTCTAAGTAGAGCTAACTTAGGTGCCTAGAGGAAAAATCCTACTTTCTAACCTTATTTGAACACGCATAAAAACGGATACTGATTTTTAAAGAAAAGTGATCAACGCTCACTTTCCAACTTAGTTAACAGATGACACCTGTTGTGGGCGAACAATAAAGTTCAGAACTAAACAATAAAGTTTAGAATTAACACATTAAAGTTGAAAACTTTATAAATCCGGTTAAACTGAATAAAAGTTAACCGGATTTTTTTTATGGCAAGATCAAAGTACGTCCTAACTGAAAAGCAAATCAACAAACGGATTAAGGATGGTCGTGGTGCCGGAAGGCTTTCTAATTACAAGCCATGGCTTTATGTCAATGAAGTACCTTCAGATGGTCGCTCCCAGCGTGTCTACTCTCACCTTACTGGCCGGATTCACCATGTGTTATCGGATCTTGAGTTCGCAGTGTTTCTTCTTTTAGATTATAACGTTGCTGTAACTGATATCCGTGAACAGTTCCCACTGAATAGAGATGACACCCTGAATATATCTAAGGAAGGTCAACTTTGGCATCCTTCGCAAGGAGGGATAAATCTTGTAATGTCTTCAGACTTTTTAGTCAATTTAAGTACCAAAAATCAGCCAAAGTTAGCTATCCAGGTAAAATATTCAGAAGCGCTAAAAGACCCTAGAACAATTGAAAAGCTAGAAATTGAGCGCCGATATTGGCAGCTCAAAAAAGTTCCTTTTTTCCTTGTAACAGAAAAAGAGATAGATAAGGTTGTCGTATCTAATATTGAATGGCTTTATGGAGTTAAAGGATACTTTGATGAAATTATCACTGACGAGTTGTTATTATTATTTGAAAATATGAAAACATATTTTAGTCGTTATCCTAATAGAAAAGTGGTCGACATATGTAAAGAGTATGATAATGCATATCAGCAAGAGTTAGGTAAGTCTTTATATGACATACGTTTAATGTGTGCTGCAAGGCTTATCACATTTGATATTCGTTATCCTTTTCACATTTTGACAGCAAAAGATATTACGTTTAGAAGCATGTCTTTATCTGAGAGGCGTACCTATGTGGCAAGTTAATGAAACTATCGCATTTGATGGTAAGCCCTATCGAGTGCTTTTTACTGAAAATAGCTATTTTTATTGGATTATTCTTGATGAGAATAAAGGTTTACCAGAAAGAATTTACTTTGATGAATGTAATGTTTGGATTGACGAGGGACGTGTAGAAAAAATACCTGATCCATATGCTTATCTTCAGGCTGAATCTTGGGAACTAGAATCCAGTAATTACCTAGAAAGTCAAAAACATTATGAACTGATAAAACCTATTATTGATGGTGAGGGGGCGTTTAATAAGAGCACCCGAGCAAAAAGGATTAGCCATGCGATTGCTGTATCTGATAAAAGTAAATCGACTATTTATCGTTTAGTTAGACGTTATTGGCAAAGAGGTCAGATAAAAAATGCGCTTTTACCCGACTATAAGAACTCTGGGGCAGCAGGGAAAAGAAGAAATTTCACAAATACTAAAGCAGGTAGACCGCGTATTTATGGTATAGGTAAAGGTGAAGCCGTTAATGAAAATATTAGGAAGCAATTTCGAATTATCTGCGACAAGTATTTGATGAATGATAAAGGCTACTCAATTCGATATGCATACATCAAGTTTGGAAAGGCCTATAAGTTAAAATACCCTGATGTGGCTGAGCACGAAATTCCAACATTGCGACAGTTTCAATATTTTTACAAAACTGAATATGCCAAATCTACTCAGATCATAAAGCAGACCCCAAAAGGTGAATACAATAAGGACATTCGACCGCTTCATGGAACAGCTACAGAGCAAGCTTTAGGACCAGGAAGCAGATATGAAATTGATGCTACCATCGCAGATATATATTTGGTAGATGATAACGATCCAAACAAAGTTATCGGAAGACCGACTATATATATGGTTATTGATGTTTTCAGCCGCATGGTTGCGGGATTTTATATTGGCTTTGATAACGCATCCTTCCCGGTGGCAATGAAAGCATTAATATCTAGTTTTAGTAGTAAAGTAGATATTTGCAAAAAATATGGCATAGATATTTCTGATGAACAGTGGCCATGTATAGGGATTCCAGATGTCTTACTTGCTGACCGCGGTGAATTAATGAGCCATCAAGCGAGCTACTTAGTTAATGGTATTAAAGTCCGGTTAGAAAGTGCTCCTCCACGTAGAGGGGATGCGAAAGGTATTGTTGAGAGATCATTTGGAGCTTTTCAGGCTAAATTTAAACCTTATATGCCAGGTGTCGTATCGGGTAATAAGGTTAAAAAGCACGGTGAAAAAGACTATAGAGTTGAGGCGGCGGTCGCAAAATCTGATTTTTTTGAAATTATACTCTACTCAATCCTTGCTCATAACTTGAATAAGCCAATGGAGAAATATGATCGTGCTTCTGACATGCCAGAAAGCATTCCTTCTATCCCAATTGAACTTTGGCGATGGGGACTTCAGCACCGTACTGGTAGTTTAAGAACAGTAGATACTGACATCGCTAAAATTTTGTTGTTACCTCGTGAAAAAGTAACTGTATCTGAATTAGGGGTAAAGTTGTGGGGAGTTGTATATACAGCAAAAGAAGTTATCCAAGCTGGGTGGATGCATCGCTCTACGGAAGTTACTAGACCAAAAAACCTTTATGCTGCCTATGATCTAGGCTCTGTTAATCATATATATCTATTTCCAGAAACAGGGAAAAATACTTTTTGGGTGTGTGATATTTCAACTAGAAGTAGAGAGTTCCGTGATATGACTTGGTACCAAGTTTGGGAACGACAAGCGGTGCAAAAACAAGTTTCAGCAGAGGCGAAATACCAGTATTCAGCTGTTGAAAGGGATTTTGATGATCTTCTCGAGAAGAAAATTAAAAAAGCTAAAAATAACCGTAAAGCCAGCACCTTGAGCAATGCGCAAAAAATAAAAGATATTAAAGGGAATAAGCAGCAAATAAGAGAGCAAGAGAGAAAGGAATTGGCCATTAAACCAAATAGACCCAAACAAGAAAAGCCGGCACAGATCGTTCAGCTAAAAGGTATAGAAGAAAATTATGAGCTTCCTAATTTTATACCAGAGCTATTTGATGATGAGGATGATAATTAATGCAAAATAGTCAAAGTCATCGAGTTATTGCCGTTTATCAACCTTCTACTATACCTGCCTATCAAGGAAACCCTTTGATAGAAGCATTACCGCCTTTAAATAGCTTTGTTGATGATTTAAGCGCCTTAAAAGGAAAGTTACGTTGCACACCTGATGATATTCATCAAAATGGAGTTGATAGAGCGCATAGCATTTGTCGTGTTATTGATGATTTTTTTCAACCACTTAGTCAGCATATACAGCTACATGAGCGGATTTCATTGATGATCAGAGGTGGCTACGTAGGGAGAAACCCTGATACAGGTGATTGGGCTAGGCATATTCAAAATGGGTACGAGCGTGTGCTTTCTGGGGATTTAAAGGCGATAAAGTTCACAGAGGTCTATTCAACTGCACAAAGTATGACGCTTATAGGGTGTAGCGGTAATGGAAAAACTACTGCAATGAAACAACTGTTATCGCTATATCCACAAGTTATCTACCACCCAGATACAAACCTTGAACAAATAATATATCTAAAGATTGATTGCTCTCATGATGGCTCATTGAAAGAATTATGTTTGAATTTTTTTCGGGCGATAGATCGTGCTTTAGGAACATCCAATTACGAAAAACAATACTCAATGAGTAAGCGACCTAGTATTGAAACGCTTTTGGCTGCGATGGCACAAGTTGCAAATGCTCATGCGTTAGGTGTACTTATTATAGACGAAATTCAACATCTTAGCCGTTCTCGCTCCGGGGGGTCAGAAAAAATGCTGAATTTCTTCGTAACCTTAGTCAATACCATCGGCCTTCCCGTTATTTTAGTGGGTACTCCGCGAGCAAGAGAGATATTTGAAGCCGATATGAGGTCCGCTAGACGTGGCTCAGGCCTGGGAGCAATATTTTGGGACCCGATGGAAGAAGGAAGGGAGTGGAGAGCTTTAACCGATAAATTGTGGTCACTCCAGTGGCTTCAGAAGCGTGATGAAATTTTATCTGATGAAATTCGAACTTTATGGTATGACTTAAGCCAAGGCGTTCTTGATATCGTGGTAAAGTTATTTGTACTGTGTCAGTTGCGAGCAATTACCACCAAAGTTGAAAGAATTACTCCCAAGTTAATGCAGCAGGTGTACAACGATGAATTAATACCGGTCCACCCTATGCTTGCAGCTCTTCGCTCCGATGATCCAGAAGCAATAATCAAGTTCTCAGACCTTAAACTAAGTGACACCGATAAAAGATTACTAAAACTACAGCAGCACGTGGCTGAGTCTGTGCAACAGACTCCGGAAGAGTTTGCATATCAACAGCTAAGAAGTGAAGAAGAGCAACGAGTCTATATAGCTTTAAAAGATGACTTTGACACAAGTCTTTTGGCGCCTGCTATTCGGAAAATATTTGATCAAAATCCAAATTTGACCTGGATTAGCTTATTACCTTTAATACATGCTCACTTAACTAGCCCAGAACAAGCTTTACCTAAAAAAGAAGCTAAACCCAGTAAGGGAAATAAAGCATCATCAATTAAACATACTCAGTGGCATACACTTGATAGTAACGATTTGCGGTTTATTCATTCTCAAGCAGATGTTGACTCGGACATGCATTCGACAATGTTAAAGTTAGGTTTGGTTTTAAATATTCAATCGTTGCTGGAAGAGGTGAGTTAGTATTGCACAATTTTCCTGTTCCATACCCAGATGAGTTAATTTATAGCTTAGTTGCTAGATCTGGCATTCGTAGTGCTATTACAAGTTCTAAGCAGCTGCTTAATCAGGTATTTGATGATCGCAAGGTTATTGCAACGTTAGATTTACCTAGTCATTTATCAGCGATATCTAGTTTGTTGGTGAATACAGGAAAGTTCGATATTCAACGGCTTATTTATGAACACACAATGTTTCCTATTTACGCACCATTTGTAAGTGAATGCACTAGAGTTCAGGCTATGACATCTATGGAGAGTGGATCTAACGGTTCTGTTCACCTAATGTTGGGGGCGGTTGCTTCAATTGTTAAAACGCCTGGTAATTTTCGCTCTTGTTCTCTATGCGTAACCGAGCAAAAACAAAAGTATGGAGAAAGCTATTGGTCCAGACTCTGGTATTTACCGGCTTTCCCCTATTGCCCTAAACACGGTATTTTGAACCAATCTAAAATTACTTATCATGATAATAGGCAAACATTTCATCTCTGCGATCAAATAATGTGTAACTTACAGCTAAATAACGACAATAAAGATAAGGAAATACAACATTATCTAGCTCAAAAATCACAAGAGTTATTACTTTTACCTTGTCAAAAATCACCTACAAAGTATCAATGGAGCAAATTTTATAATCACCTAGCGCATGATTTCGGTTGCGGAAAAGGAACTAAACAGATCGCACACGAAATGATTGCTGAGCGTGTAACTAGTATAATCATGATTCCTGAACTAATCGTTGATTTTAGTATGGATACTAATTGGTTACGGACGATATTTCGTCAGCACCGAAAAGCTTTTAGTTATTTACAGCATTTAGCTGTTTGGTCAGCTTTTATTCCTGATATGACAGTAAGTGAAATAATTAAGGAGGTTAAAACCAAAGCTATACTGAGCGTCGCAGTTACTAAAAGCTTCCAACCTGAACCCAAACCTGAATCCCAATTAATTAAAGAAAAACGTATGAAATAGCGCAATTTAATAAGCACAACGCCAATTAAAGACGCGCGTTCGTTATCAGGTGGTGGTGCATTATATGCTTGGCTATATCGAAATGATAGAGAGTGGTTATTAGCATTTAATCGACAACATCACGCAAAATCAGTACCTAGAAAGGAGAAGGTTAATTGGAGCGCAAGAGATCGGTTGTTAACTAAGCAGCTTCTTAAAATTATTGGGCGTTTAGATACTATTATAGAAGGGCCTAGAAGGTCTAAGCATTACTTGCTCAAGCAGTTAAAGCACTCTAATACAATAAGCAAAAAGTTATTTTTATTACCGATATTATCTAGTGCTTTGAATCGATACCATGAAAGTGTTTTTGAGTTTCAAGCGCGACGACTTGTTATGACAGTTATAGCAAGGAAGCAAGCAGGATTAGGAGCAAACCGCTGGCAATTAATGCGCTATGCGAGCCTTTCGGAAGAAAGGATACAGCCAATTGTGGTAAAGCTTCTCGATTGGGTTGTTACAGGTTCAAACATCAAATAAGGAAGTAGGATGAGCGCTAGGTTTTACAAGTGCGATGATGATGTACGTATAGTTCACATAGGTAAAGTATTAATACGAACAAAAGATACTTCTTATCGGCCTTCAATTGAAGTGTGGTGTTACCCGCCACAGCAAAAAAAGGGTTTTCGTGCGACAGCGTTTGCAAATGTACCTGCACTATATCGAGGTAAAATAATAAACCAAAGAGAGCTTTCAGAAAGTTTTGTAAATAATGGTCGTTATACCTTTAGAAATAATGATTTTCTTAGAAAAAGCACATTAAGTGAATTTCCTAATTTAAGTTCGGCAGAGTCTGTGAGAAAGCCAGAGTCGGAGCAAAATGCATTTGTTTTAGATAGATCTAATGCCCCTAAGTTGATTATTCCTCAGCTTGAACTGGCGCGAGTCTTGTTTTATAGCAGCTCTTATCTATCGCGGGCGTCGTTGATGTCTTCTCGTTTACTCACTGACTTTAAAGTAGAAGTTAATGCGAAGGCGGACTATGCAAATATTGAAGTACTGCAAATATCAAATATCCCATTTCAGCTTTCAATGATTCCGCAACAAGAGCTATGTTGAGTTGGTTACTTATTGATAAAAATGCAAAGCGCTCATTTGAATCAATTTTTAAATATTTTAATACCGAACTCAACTTAGACGTAGTACCTGGCTATAAGCGTTGGTTATTTCATTTCGATCCACCACAAATGGCAGGATGGTCTTTTTCTTACAATGGTAGGTTAGATCCAAGTGGTGAATATTTTTTAGTAGAAAAGATAACAGATATAGAAATTAGTGCGCCAATGCCTTCAAGGGTTTATTTTCATAACCATCAATTTACGCATACAGATGAGGGACAGAAGCCAACAGGTGGTGGAAAAGAACCAGAACTTTATGAGCGACCAGAAGATCATGTGGTTGATGATGACAAAGAAGCCTCTGATGCTAACCAAGCCTTTTTATTAGGTGAGAATAGCTGCGCGATAAGGTTTAAAAATCGCTTTTCAACTTCGAAAGCAACAAAACCTAAAAGGAGTCATCGGCCAAGTAACAGTCAAGAAACCCCCAAGGTAGCAAATGATACTGTGAGTACTAATGAAGCAGGTAGTAATGGTGAAATACCTTCTGCTGACATGGCTGGAGGAATGCAAGATAACAATGATTACTCAGAGGAGTACGCTTCTCGTTTTACGGCCTTTAACATGATGATTCAGGCATTGGAAGAAAAATACGCTTGTACAATTATAGACTCTTACACTCATGAACTGGATCAGGTTGGGCGTAGTAAATGCCATTTGATTGACTCTGGTGCAAAGAGAACGATTCGTTGTGTTGTTGTTGAACGAAATGGACATGTTAATTATTTACTTGAAGTAGATGTGACTGGGTTGAGTAAGTGGATATCTACCAAGTGTGTGCGGGAAATAGATACCAGTAATTGGCAAGAACAGTTTTCTCGAATCAAAAAAGGAGTAGTAACTCAGTCTCTTGGGTGGCCCACACAAAAAATGGATAATATGTTCGGCTTCAAAAAGCATATTGGTATTTCTCACCCTAAATCTATAGAAGGTCATCCGACGGGTATCCCTACAGAGTCAATTTTAGACTGGGCAGGGAGAGTTTCAGGGAAGTTATAGAAATCTAGCTTAAAACTAATCACCTATATAATAGAACCACTAAGATAAATTTTTACTGAAATTAATTTTAATATAACCTATAAAAAACAATAATATAACAGCCAGTTATATGTTCGCAAAGCTCCACCTTCAAATTCGTTCTACTAGTACGATCTGGGCAAATTAAAAAACTACTTTCTTTAACTAAGTTTGTTAGCTAATATCACCTCAACAACTTAATTCGTAGGTTGAAAACGAAAGGGGTAAAATATGAAAACTATCGAGGTGTTATGTAATGAATTAATCACTGGTGCAACAAATGCACTATTCGAAAAGAATGAAAGTAACTCTGAAGGTGCTATGCGCTTGTTAACAGGTAGCTCTGTTAATCTAAATGGTGAAATTATTGAGCAACAGCTTAGTGAAATAATAATAAAGGAAGGGAAGGATATTCAGCGTTTCCTATTAAAAGAAGGGGATGTGGTGCTTCTTGCTAAAGGTAACTCAATAAAGGCCGGTTACGTTACTAAAGCTATTGCCGAACTTAATGTAATTGCTTCTGCTAACTTTATTTTACTTAGACCAAATAACAATGAGTTACTTGGGGAAGTGCTTGTAGCTTACTTTAACTCACCTGTTGGTCAAAGCCAGTTAGGTACGATCAGCACAGGTGCAATAATTACAAATATAAGCTTATCAAGTATCAAAAAGTTAGTGATTGAGCTGCCAGAGTTGAATAAACAAAATGAAATTGCAGAACTATTTCATGCTAGCAACCAGGCTTATCAATCAACACTTAATTTGGCAGAGCAACAAAAGAAAGTTTCAACGGCTTATATTACCCAATTAATTAAAGGAGCTAAGTAATGGAGAATTTAACAAAACAGTTAAGGAATCTAATTGATAATAGCCGTAGCTCAATGGAAGTGACACACATATTAGAATTGGTTACTTATGTTGCTTTTATTGCAAAGGAAAACTCTGAGTCATTCGAAGTAATCGTGAATAGCGGTCATGCTAAACAGTTAAATATGCTAATAGAAGCTGGAAAAGCGTTAGAGGGGAATTATCCAGCTGAGATATGCTCAGCGCCAGAGCAATATCGAATTGACGTGAAGATAATCAACCTTGTCGTCTCTTTCATCGCAGCCATTTCAAACTTTGACACCCTTGCTAAGGCTTTAAGAGAAATGAATGCACAAGTACTTGGAAGGTTTTCAGGAGATTTAACCAACCTTAATATAGAAAGGATATTTTCTGCACTAGTTGGTGATTGCAGTAGCAAATCCTTGTATGACGGAGCATGTGGTTTAGCAAGAGTAGCATCTAGCTTAAATTCAGAAACTCTTTGCTTAGAAGAAAAGAATCGCAGTACTTATATCTCTGCTTACCGATTACTCGCGCTTGAAAATAAACATTTCAAGTTGGCAAATACAGACTCACTTTTAGAGTCAAATTTTGGATTAGACAAACAATTTGATTTAGTTGTTATGGAGCCGCCAATGGCTCAGAAATTTAGTGCAGATGAACGGCGCATGTTAGTAGGCGCTCCTTTTATCGAAGTACTTAAAGATAAGCCAATATCGGCAGCTGCTGGTGATAGCTTATGGATACAACAAGCCTTAAGTAAATTAAATGAAACGGGTAAAGGTTACATTTTAATACCCCAAGGTTTTTTATTTCGAGGCGGTTACGATGCAAAAGTAAGAGAGCATTTGCTAGAAAACGAATTACTGGAAGCTGTTATTGGCTTGCCCGCTAATGTTCTAAATGGCACAAGCATCCCCCCTGTTATTTTGGTGCTTAACAAAAACAAACCAGCAGGTTCTTCAGTGGTATTTGTGGATGCCAGTGAAATAGGTAAAAGCAACAAAAACAGAATAACTATTTCAGAAGAAGACGCATTGTTAATCGCTGATTTAGCTGCAGGAAAGCTAGCTGACGACGAACGCTGCAAAGCCGTATTTATGCCCGAAATTAGAGAGCAAAATAACGAGCTCAATATTTCACGTTACATTGTTAAAAACGTTGAAGTTGAAGAGTTAGATGTTGATCAAGAGCTGCAAATACTAAATAACTATCAAGTTGAGTTTGAACAATCTCAAAAAACGTTGAAATCACTACTGGCTAAATATCAATAAGATAGTCGTACTGTTCAGTTTGTATATAAGTAAACTCATATTTGATACATTACCCTACATAAAGGGAATTATAAGAAGGATTATAAAAATGGCAGATTTTAAAAAGATAGAAGAATTAGAAAAACGTTTATGGTCAGCTGCGGATGTAGTGGTACAGTGATTTTGGCCACCCATTAAGAAAGAAATGTTATGCTAATAAGCATACAAATTTGGGTGAAAAAATGACAAAATTAAAACGCGCAACGTATTCTGCGGCAATCAAATTAGAAACAGCTCAGCTTGTAGTCGACCAAGGTTATACGCAAGAAGATGCAGCCAAGGCTATGGGGGTTGGTAAATCAACCGTAAGCAAGTGGGTTACTCAATTAAAGCAAGAACGTAATGGTCAGTCACCATCCGCTTCACCAATGACGCCTGAACAAATTGAAATTCGTGAACTTAAAAAGAAAATCCAACGCATTGAATCAGAAAAGGATATATTAAAAAAGGCTACCGCTCTCTTGATGTCCGACTCCCTGAACAATTCTCGTTAATCGAGAAATTAAATCAACGAGAGCGTTATCCAATTAGTGTGCTGTGTAGCGTATTCGATGTGCATCGCAGCAGCTATAAATATTGGGCTATACGCGATACAACGCCGACACCTGAGCAAGTAAGGTTGGAGGCTGAAGTTAAAGCAATACATAGAATGAGTGGAGCCTCAGCGGGTGCAAGGACAATTGCTACAATAGCGACAAACAATGATTTTGAATTGAGCCGTTATCGTGCTGCTAAGCTAATGGTTAAGTTAAAGCTTGAAAGCTGCCAAGTTCCTCAACATTCATATAAGCGCGGTGGTAATGAACACCTAGAAATCCCAAATTTGCTAGATAGGCAGTTTGATGTTGTTGAGCCGAATACGGTGTGGTGCGGTGATGTGGCGTATAGTGTGCCCGGAGTTCAGCACTAGCAAGGAATGCTTTAATGAACCACGAGTCTATCTGAAATACATGAGCAATACGGTAGGAGCCAAATTGTTTAT
>JGI24025J20009_10000609_pt1 | contig 27668 bp, 27 predicted proteins | sample Cruoilmetagenom3_FD_20009 | JGI IMG/M metagenome (IMG submission 20009) | reverse complement strand
CCCAAAGGTATTTGCCTAACCCGTGCCCGGGTAGCTCAGGGGTAGAGCAGTGGATTGAAAATCCTCGTGTCGGTGGTTCGATTCCGCCCCCGGGCACCACTTTTAAATAGCAAGAACAGTAAGTTAGCGTTTTTCTGCATCGCAGCGAAACCGCTGTGCTAGGTCGAAAATAGCTAGCGCAGTGCTAGCACAGGGTGTTTTGAGCTCTTTGTTTACAACACACTACAAGCATAGCGCCGTGCACCTAGCACAGTTCTAGCACAGCACGGTAGCAACGCTCCTTGCCGTGCTTACGGTGCTTCAATCGCCATTTTCAGATGCTAAGTATTTGGTATTGTTAGTGAAAGCTTTTGGTTTTCACGGTCATTCCGCCAGGCGCTTTTTCTTGAACGAGATTGGTAAAACCTACCACTAGGCTACCAATCCGGCGCATCGTAAATCTTCGAACGTTTGATCTCTCCAAGAAACCTGGTCTCCCTCTGGATCTCGGTTTTGTCTTTCCGCCACTTTGACCGATCTCGGTTCGGGTCTGCCATGATCTGAGAAATCATCTTTTGGGGGTCGACCTCGTACCAGAACAGCCCTTTCTCATCCAACGCCCCAAACATGGCACAATGCATAAGTCGAACCTCACGTTCGTGGGAAAACGCTCGGCGCTTCAGGAGAAGAGAGTGAAACAGGAGCTGCATGCTCACATCCGCATTCTTGTTCTTGTCGTAGTAAGCCCTGATTTTGCTTGTTGGTTTGTATTCGACTCGACCAACCCGACATAGTGCTGATGTCTCGATGGGATTTGCTCGGCAAAGAGCGTCCAAAAGGAGACGGGGCGTGGATTTGATGCGCAGAAAACGCTGATTTGGGTCGTTCGCATAAATTCCCCACATCGCTTCTGCGTATTTTTCTTTGGTCCAACATTGTGCCACCATCTTTTCCTTGGCGGTGTTGTCGTATTTTGTGCCGTTGACCTCATGTCCGCACCTCATGAGGAAGTTCTCGAAGTTGTCCTTCCAATTGGAGAACCGGCTCATTGCATTCCGGCGATCGCGAAATAGCGAAAGCACGTGTTCCTGCTTCATGATCCTATAGACTGGTTGATCCAACTCAGATTGGTCGCCAAAATTCATGAATTGGTGGTTTTGCATCCGGCGTGACGATCCTTCGTTTTCGGTTTCTTTCAAAAGCCTGCACAACTTCAAATCTGCGGTAGAAAATCAGGCAACTCGACTCATCTACTCTGAACCTTAGCCATTTGCGATCTCCTCGATCCACTGGGAAACCGCAATTCCCATGGACTTCATGTGATCCCCATGAGTAAAGCCTGAAACCCGTTTGCGAGGTTTCAAATCGTGATCACCGTCTTCGAACCATTCGATTTGGATCGCTGGTGATAGCTGGTAGCCGCTGACTTCTTCATTGGAACCAAACTGGTCGCGTGTTCCTTGGCAGATCAGCGTGGGCGTTTTGAGGCTGGCTAGGTGGTCGGTCCGAAGCTTGTCGGGTTTCCCAATTGGGTGGAACGGATACCCCACGCAGAGCAGTCCAGCGATGCGATCAACTTCAAACAGTTCATCAGCAATCATGCTGGCAACACGGCCACCCATGGATTTTCCGCCGATGATCAGTGGGCCATCCGCTTGGAGTTCTTCGATTGCTCCGAGGTACTCTGGGATCAGCTTGTCTGCTCGTGGCGGCGGTTTTCGGGATCCGCCGGTTCGACGCCCAGCCATATAGGCGAATTCGAAACGCACAACACGAACATCTTCAGCCGCCAAAGCCACCGCGATACCATTCATGCCATCAGAGTCCATCGGAGCACCGGCACCATGCGCGAACAGGACAGTTACTCTTGCATCATCGGGTCCGGTTCTTAGGAATTCAGTTGTCATGAAGGCATGTTATCCCGGCGGCAACATGTGAACCATGCCTATTAGACCCGTGCACCGAGCACAGTTGGGCACAAACGTTGGTTGCCCTGCATCATGGTGCTTCAGTTGTTATGTGATGGGATTAAGCTGTTGATCATGTTGGTTGAAATGCTAATTTTTCAGAAAGTCGATGACTTCTTCACTCCTTAGGGCCACGATACTCGAAATGAACTCGTCGGGTATCCGGCGGCCTCGAACAGAGGACGTCTTGTTTACACCGACCATCCTTAGTAGTCGGACAACTTTTTCGACCTTTTTCTCTGGGTGGTCCCAAGTTTTCTTGATCGATCGAGCTATGTTACTGTTGTTCGCTTCCAATAGTTGGAGCATTGCTTCCTTAAGGTAGCCTTCAATTGATAAGCGTTGCAGAAGGACCTTATCGAAATGCTCGACGGCTTCGTGGGTAAGGCGGATGACTGACGCGGCTTCTTTGAATGAGGGAGCTTCGCCAAGTTTAAATTGAGCAACAAATTCGTTAATATTCAGGCCACTGTACCCGTTCTCAAATTTTTCAGCATTGTCGATGACTGTGCGTATCGTTTTCTTGTCGACTTCATCCTTTGAGAGCGAGTGAACGCGACGGTTTCTCCAGTTTATCGCAATCGATAGAACTGCCTTATGGTGATCCTCTAGTGGACCAAGATGTGCGTCGAACACATCTAGCCTCTTTGCAACGCTTCGGCCACTTCCATCCATAGCCGCGATAAAATCACGGCTATCCAACGCGCAAGGTTTTCTCGCAGACATCGTGAAATACGTGTCCATGGCATCGATTGCACGGATTAGGGCAAGGTCCAAGACAAAGACGCGACTCCTATCGGCGGAACGAGTGACGCTTTTTGGGTTCCATGAGGTTCTAAACTCATCACCGATTTCGACCTCGCCGCTGCGCACCCCATCAAGTCCAACCAAAATCGTAATCAAGAAATGATTGGCCTGCCCCAGTAGATCTTTGAAGGCCCACCGAGCATTAGTTCTGTTCAGTTCATACATTTTTTTCCTGACGCCGCGCGTGAATCGAACACGCCCGTCCGCTTTAAAGAAGCATCTAGAGCCATTTGAAGGCGGGACTCACCATGAGCTTACGGCATGAAAATGTTTATCAAGATCTACGCTGCGCACAAGCTAAGGCGTAAGCGGTCCTGTTGTAACGGAGATTTTTCTCATATTTTTTCTTTGATCTACTTTGAAAGAGCTTAGAGGGCAAAGCTTGCTTCGATCGTTTTTTGAACTATATCCCCATAACCGCGTTGGACCCCACTGTAAGAGGACCACTTGGTGTCACCAACGGTCCAGCAGGTTGCTCAATTGCGTTGACTACCCCAGTTGCTCTACTTCAGACTGCCCCATTCATACACTCGTAGGCTTGCAGCATCAGGTGACGGAAAACTTCGTCCGATTTGTTGCTCTTAGCGAAGTTTATCCACTTGCAAACGATCTGAATCTTACCATCTGCATATTCGCGGTCTTCGCTGTCGATACGGTCAGGAGAGGGAGCGTTCCAGCCGGTCGTTTCGAATGGAATATTTGTGATATTACACCGGTGGCCTTGTTCACTGGCCAAACGCTTGATTAGGGTTTCAATATCGCAACCCTCCGCCAACGCGACTGCCTTGATGGATTTTTGAACCTGAACTTGGCGATCGGTGTCATCCTTTGTCCTGTAGGATACACCTGCGGCGATTTTCTCATACGCTTTGGATAGTTCATCTTCACGCGTAACGCTCTTCACAATCGATTTCTGGTTCGTATTGCACCATTGCGACCATGCTCGAACACCAGTGCCCCAATCGACTACAACACGTCCAACAAGATCTTCGAATTCAGGAAGGCGTTCCAAATCAAACCGCGCATGTGTGTGATCGTCGTTCTCGCCAAATTCCGAGTTATACAACCGGTGTTGGCGCTGATCCTCGGGAAATTGCCATTGGTCTAGCACTCGGTAAGCACCAACGAAAAGGGCTTCCGCTTTGTTTTCAGTCGGGATGAATTGAAACACGATGTCTGCGTTGTGGTAGGGATTGGCGCTATCTTCACGCTGATACCCCAAATAATGCTCGAGGTTTGCCCGCGAATTCGTCCAGAGTTGGACCGACTTTTGAGAGTGGCGAACAAAACGACAAGTCGCCAAATCATAACCTGATCTGTCTTCGATCAAAGCGTTGAACGTGCCGGGTTCGGTTTTCACAATTGGCTCAAGAACAGTGTCGGGATCATTTTGCAGGACCAACCACATAAGGTGATCGAATTCCCATTGAGTGACACCTAGTTGGCCCGCAAGATCGACCAGAATGTCGTTTATGGCCAGATATCGACCACCAATAGTTAGGCCACGTGAGAAGGTGGGCCAAAGCCCTAGTTCTTTCAGCGCGGCTTCAGTCGTTCCATTCCAGACTCCCCATCGCCCATCCATTGTGCAAAGCAACGCAGACGCAGTCCCAATGCCCACGCCGGGTACAGCTGTAGCTTGGTCAATACGATCAGCGATGTCTGCATCATCATCAGCTAGCTTTTTTAGAACTTCACGAAAATTATCATCCTCTAGTGTCGCGGTGACCTGCCGGTAAAGCGTTGTCCAATGCTGGTTCACATCGAAATCCAGAAAACGGCGGTACTGTGCCGGTTTGATGGTTTCGAATCTACGGAGGATAGGACCCCACGTCGCCTGAACGTGAGCCGAATTTTGCTTCGCAATCCGATATGCTTCCGTTTTGGTTAGGTTTTTTAACTGTGCTATTATTTTGGGCATTCATGTTTCCTAAGGTCGGTCGTTTTCTGGCCGATCCAACTCGTGGACTTCAGAAGATAAAGTCGCAGAAACATGTTCCTGAAGAAAGACTTCAACGCGTCTCTCACTGAGCGCGAGCTCAATTTTTCATCCGCTACACAGCATACAAAGCCCAAACTGACCAAGTCGCTTCACCTCGTCACTCTTCAGTCGCTCTTTGAACCACATCGCCATAACTGCGTTGGACCCCACAGTATGAGGTCCACAATGGTATCAGCGACGGTTCAACTGATTGCCCAACAGAATGATCAGTTTCGGCGTGGCGATCCGAACGTGCCAGGGATCAGAGTCATAACGGCTGGATTGGATCACCTGCTGAAACGACTGGATATCCCACAGGCAGGGCTGGCCCTGAAGGTAGCTGAGTTCTCAGATTTTACCGACGCAAACGATCCACATTCCGAACATGATTTTGGAGCGTTTGAGTTCCACGGTCACAAATGCTTCTGGAAACTGGACCTCTACAACACCGACTATTCAATGGGTTGTGACGATCCCACGGACCTCGCCAAAACTCGCAGGGTGCTCACGATCATGCTGGCGGAAGAATACTAATGGTTGAGCCTGATCAACTTCCCAAACCACGCTGCACATCGTGTGGCTCCATGGATATCCTGCGGGATGCATATGCGTGTTGGGATGTGGATACCCAGCAATGGGTGCTCCACAGTTGTTATGATGAGTACCGTTGCGAGCATTGCGATGCCCAATCTAAGCGTGTGGATTTCATTGTTTGAACCGTTCTTTCTCCGGGGAAGTTTTCGCAAAAAGTTTCGTCAGGAAAGTTTTTGGAGTTCTTCCGCTGGGAAAGAAATCATGGGTGGTCAGCGGCGTTGACGCGTTAAGCTGTGAACGGTTTTATACCGCATTGAAATCATGTGGTTATTTTCTCGAAAACTTGATTAAATCAACTTTCCCATCAGGCTAGAAAGCCCATTGCCTGGATCAGCAATCCAAATCAAAGGCATCTTTGAGGTCCATCAGCTGGTCACCAAGCTCGTCTGGATATCCCCACCCCATTTTTCCATCAATGCGTTGGAACTCTCTTTCAAGCAGAGGGATAAATTGTTGGGCCAGGTTCGGATCACTGTCCTTGATCAGCAACTTGCAGAATTGGCTCACCATGCTGCACATGCTGCTGTAGAAGGGCTCGTCGATGTCGCCGAATTCCAACGTGAAATCGTTCCCACAACGCACATAGTGAAGCATCAACGTGAGCAGCCCATTCGTGTCGCCCTTCGCCTTGCGGTATTCAGCGATGGCTTTTCGTCCCTCTGAAAGGCGAACATCTTGCTTCCATGGTTCCTTTGGGCATACAGCGGTTTGGATACGCTTTTTGTAGGGTTCCATTATATCACCTTCGTCACTTCCAAGAAGCCGGGCATGGAGGAAATCTGCGTTCATTCGGTTCAGCTCATATAGATCCTGCACAAGGCCCAGCAGGCGCTTTTGGTCCCAATAGGCGATCTCGGTTTTTACAGTTTTCCAAGTTGGTTTGTTCGTTGGCATTATTGTTCTCATGTTGGGCGCAAGCCATTTGTTACACGCGGCACCGGACACCGCCACTTACATTATTGACACCATCGGGTTCCATCGCTTCGATGTGTTAATGATAGATTTCCGCAATATCCCCAGCGATGATCCTGTCTTGGATCAGTCTCCGCTGGTTCGTGCTTTGGATTTCCTTGTTGCTAAGTTTGACGAGCATCCCAATGGGATACCGCTGACCAAATCGTTGTTCTTCAAACGGGACTTGGTTGCAGAGGCCATCGTTGAAATCCAATGGCCCGATTGGACCGAACAACAAATCTACCATGGTTACATGCCAATCAAGGTAGCGGATGAACATCACTTTGAACCGTTTCGTGATCTGCATCATCACCTTGTGAACTTGAAGTTGGTGCGCCACTACAAAGGTAAACTGCTGCTGAGCAAAACCGGCAAGGCATTGTTTGCGGATCGCTTTCAGCGGTTCCATCGTCTCGCCCAATACGTACTGTTTGAAGATCCGCATCGACTGTTCATGCGCCAAGAATATGGGGTGTTTGGGAACTGGGATGTCTGGCTCAACGTGATGGACATAGAAACCACTCATGGTGCAACCGGTAAGCACATCACAGACACCTTCTACGGTGTAGAGGATGAACCCAATGAGTTCGATCCGCGCACCAGCAGATTGCACAGCAGTGTTTTGGAACCGCTGATTTATTGCGGTCTACTTGATGAAAACCGTGAAAACGGGCGGAAACTTGTGGAACGCGTGTATCTGAAAACTCAGCTTTGGCAGAGGTATCTGAAGTTGGATGAAAAACCACCCATGTTACGGGTTGTTCACTAACAGCAAAGCCGCTGGTTAAGCTTCAGCTGTCATCCTCCTGCAGCACCTTACCCAGTTTTACGAGCAAACCAAGTTGCCGGTCATCCAAGTCTGAGATCAATGAATTCACCTGCATCAGCAGACGTTGCCGGACATCTGATACATCAGCATCCTCAAGTTCGAAGAACTCCCGCATGGGCAACCCAAGCACTGCTGCTATATCCGCAAGCGTCGAGAAATTGGGCGCAGTTTTACCACGCTCAATGTTTGAGATCGTCTCAAACGCCTTATCAATGGCTTCCGCCAGTTGAGCCTGTGTGAGACCCTTTTGGGTACGTGCTGCTTTCACGCGCAACCCGATGTTCTGTTTCAACCGCTTACTCATAGGATGATCTATAAAGCCGTGTAAAGTTCTTGCCCATGAAGCAAGGTTCCGCTAAATCCAAACGTACTAGTAATTTTGAGCCGAATCTCTGTGTGAAACTCGCTGTTTCGCGCCCAATGCAGCTCGGCCATTGATTGGAGGATCATATGAAACTTATTGCTTTGGTTGCCCTGTTTGGGTTGTTTGGTGCGGCTTTGATAGCAGAAGAAACTGCCGAGACTTGCGACCCAGTTGTGCAGTTGGATCAATTGGAACCACTGACGCAAGAGGAACAAGTGGTTTTGGCCCAGCTACAAGCTATCGAAAATGATCCTGCCCTTGCCGATCAGGCCCAGCAAGAAGCAAATGTTCCACTGGAGGCCTTTGGCGGCTGCTAATCCGGAAATGAACCAAACGGATAATGCCCTGCAATTGGATTGGCGGGGCATCATTGTTGATGTGACACTCACTTACAACTGGCTGAATACGGATCACCATCACATCGAACTTCGTGCGGATCAGCCGTTACCAGTGAGTTCCACTGGATATCGAAGTCTGTTCCTGCCCATAGATGAGTGTCGGCGGTTCAAATCTCCGGAAGAATTTCTTCAACACTGGCTTGATGATGCCGCCACCTCAACCGAATGGCTCAAAGCCGAGGAAGAACGGCGTCAACTCAAGTTGTTTTGATTTTGCCTACTTGGTTGGTTGAGCCCGGAAGTTTTTGCAAAAAGTTTCGTCACGAAAGTTTTTCGATTTTCTTCCGCGCTCAAGTTGGTTTTAGGGTGTTCAGCTGTGTTGGGTGTTGGTCGCTGTTTTGGCGCAACTAACACGTTGATATTGCTTGTATAAATCAGTGAAAAATTTGATTTAATCAAGTTTTATGGTGCAACTTGCCGTCATGACGGGTCAGTATGATTGGTCATTAGCAAGATCGGCTGCTCAGGGATTTCTTGTTGGGCCCGCTGAACTCCCATTGGGTATGTCGGCTTGAATGCAGGTTCTTCCCAACAGATACATTTCGACAAAAGCAAAACCATGCATTCCTGCCGACGGCGATAGCCAAAGGCCAAGGCATGCGTTGTTTTGGTAGACACGTGCCGCAGGCATGTGTTGCCCACTGGACATGATGGTCATCAGAGGAAGCATCTGCTGCTGCGCACCACATGCATTCCAAACCTTCGGCTCGCGTTCGGTATTTGCTTACGCAAAACCGACGACTTACCTCGGTTTGGCTTTTAAGTTCAGTTATCCATTGGGAACAGCAACTGAGTGATCCGAGGTGCAATGGAAAATACCTTATATATAAGTAATTCCTAGTGCACCTTTTGCATCAAATGGGTCCATCTTTACGGCGCATTGCACCACAAAAAATTCCTGCTGTGCCGCTAAACGCCAAAAACCAAGCAGCCCATTGGATAAATAGAAGTGAGCCAAAACGCTCGCTCCAACTGATCCGCACGGTGATCAGAGTTGCTTGTCACTGGGGCAATCCTTCGGGGTTGCCCCGAACCACACCCCGCAAGTTTAATATCTCGATCCCCTGCTGCTGCTCTTCATAAATAGCTTTGACACCCAACCACGGAGCTCATTTATGAACCAAAACAATACCTTTCATGTCGTCAATGCATTTGCTGGTAGCGGCAAAACCTATGGAGCCATTCGCTGGGCTCTGGAAGAAGCAGCGGTATATCAGCGTAAGATCGTGTTCGTTTTCAAATCCATCGAACTGATCCAACAAGCCCATGGTGACGCGGTCGCCGCCATGACCAAAAGGCGTTGGTCAGTGCCGGTCACCAAGATCCACACTGATGATCAAGCTAGGTATCAACCAAGCGCATCTGTTGGAAAACAGATTATCGATCATTTGGATCAAGCAGTACATAGCAAGGGCGAAATCCTGATGATCACAGAAGCTGCATTCTTGGATCTTCAGCATTGGCCAAAACGATATCTGTGGACCTGCATTTGCGATGAAATCCCTGACATCGCTCAATCGATAAAGAAGAACTTGCCGGAAAATCATCACCTACTAACCCAACATATTCGACTGATGCCCGCAGGAGACAAGTATAGCGAGATTGGATTTTCTGCTGGCGGAAAGACTGCCCTGACAAGGATCGCAGAGAATCGGAGCGGCGATGAGGTGAACGACGTGCTGTCCTCAATGGCCAAGCGGATCATTCGCCCAACTTATCAAAATTTCGTTCTAACGAACCAATTCAACGGCGTCTTGAACCCAACCGGCGACACACAACCCCAGCAGTTGGAGATGTTCTCCCTGCTACAGCCCAATGTGTTTGGTGATGGTTCAATGCGGACAATCAGCGTGGAAACCGGTGATGCGGAAATCAAAGACCGTTTTGCAAACGTGATCATCATGGGTGCGGGTTTCGATATCTCGTTGATGGCGAACATCTGGCCCGGACTGGATATGCAGTTTGAACCCCACGAGGAAATTTCCAACAGACTGCGATACACCCAGCACACATGTGGGCACCGGCTTACTATCCATTTAGTTTTTGAAGCAGATTGGTCCAAGAGTTTTGGCGGCCATTATAGTGAGATCGACGGGGCAGCCGTTTCAAACTTTGATGTCCTAAGGCAAGCATGCCAATTGGTCTTTGACGACAAAGCTTTCGTCTACCTCGTCAACAAGGACAGGGAACGTGAGGTCCATAATGCATTTCATCCAAACGCAGAAAAACTCCCGAATTCTCCTTGGGGATTGAACTCGTATCAAGCGATCCACAACGCGGCGATTTTGGCGGCCTTGAACCCAACGAATGCACATTTGGGGTTTCTGGATCATCTTTGCCAAAACAGTGATGCCGTGCGCGATGCACTGTTCCATAGTCATATATATCAGGCTGTCATGCGGTCCAGCCTCCGAGATTTGAGCTGTGTCGAACCAGTCCAAGTGGTTGTGCCGGATCGCAAATCTGCGACAGCTTTGGCATCGTATTTTCCCGATTGCAAATTTGAAAAGTTGGAGATGGGCCTGAAGGAGACAGAACCAAATCAACGAGGGCGTCCGTCACTGGACCAGCCCAAAGATCCAAAACTTTCCCAACGCGAAACGCGACAAAGAAAACGCGCCTTGGACAAACAAATCGAAAAGGTGTTGGCTGGTGAACCCGTTGATCAAGCCCAGTTGGAGCAGTTCCAGCGCGAATGCAAACCGCGTAATCCTCGGCTGCTACGCCTGCTCCAACTTGTCGAGGACAATTGCTGAAAGACACTTGTGCTGCTTGATAAATAGACGAGCAGCAAAGGACACCAACAATGAGATATTCTGAATACGCCAGCGGCAGCATCCTACAACATGCATTCCACTTGTACCGCAGGAACAACCTGGTGCGATCCCAGCAGGCATTTTCCCACCGTATTTTGGGAATGAAACCCTCCTATTATTCCTGCATGGTCACGCGTAACCGCCAACCCAGCAAGCGAGTGCTGGAAACACTTCGGATGGTCACAAAAACCATCATGGGCACATTTGTGGGAAATCCGCATTTTCGCCAACCATATGCGGAAAACCTTAACCAAGCTTACGAGGAGCTTCAGGAACTGATCGAACGGGTCAACGTGGAAATCTCTATCCTTGATTTGATGAAGCAAACTGACGAGGAAATGAACGAGCTGGAGCTGTCATAATCCAGTCGCTCTTTGAATCACCTGGCATTAACTGATCCCGGCATGTTCCCAAAGGAGGCCCATGCCATGCAACATATTTCCAAGCTTTCCCTGTCCGTCAGCTCTCAGAAAGAGCCGGTGTCGCCGGTTGCGCGAAAGCGTTTGAACCTGCTTCGCAAGCTGGAAACCCAAATCGAAGCCGCTGAAGCTGAACTGCGTGATGAAGAATTTCTCGAAGACATCCGCAAATGGGTGCGCGGTGAAGACGGTGAACGCACACAGGTCACCGAACAACGCGCGGTTCGCAAGTGGTGGTGGCAACATCACACAGGGGCTTGGATGCTCACGCTGCGGGATGGTGCGAAGGAACTGTCAGTGCTTGAGGACAAAAACAGCATCGAGATTGGCGAGATCACTAACTTGGTTGAAGTCCTGCAAACGGTTCGTTCTGCGGTTCTCGCTGGTGAACTTGATGATGCGCTGGAGCAGATGGTGAAAACCAAGCCAAAGACGCCCGCTGGTAAGTCTAAAAGCTGATCCAGCAGTATGTTGCTGTGGAAACCGTTGGTTCGCGCCAGCGGCTTTCCTATTGGGTCTCAGGTGGTGACAAGAACCCATTGCAACCAAGTTGGAACGACAAAATTTCCTTAGCTTGCAAAAACTACAGCCCCGCCAAGCATCTGAATCCCCACAAGAAACACTTCTTGAACTCGCACCAATGGTAGGCTGGCTTTATGTGCACGGCAACACTAACCACAGGCGGTACACATGGAAACAGCATCAGAAGGATTTACGCTCTATCAGCGTCCACCAAGCGGTCGATACTACATGCGGTACTCAATCAGAGGCCAAGGGCAGCAGCGGGCATCACTGGGCACCACAGACCCGGTTGAAGCAGAACGCCGTGCCCAATCCAAATGGATCAAAGCATGTGCGCTGGCGGAAGTTGGGCTGTCCGTGAACAAAAAGCAGTTCGAAAAGATTGCCGAGGAGTTCATCGCCGGTATCGAACTGGCCGTCCTGCGCGGCGAAAAAGCGGAGTATCACGCCAAACAATACCCAACGATCATCCGTCGATACTTTGTAGAAAAATTCCGGACCAAGTTGATGAGCGCGATCAAAGCGGATGACATTGATGCGTATTGGGATTGGCGCAAAGAGTTTTGGATCACTGGACCGGGTTCGAAGAATCCGCAGATCAAATACACCAGAACGATCAAGGGTGCGGAGACCACCATTTTCCGCCCTGTGAAAGAGGGCTACCCATCAAAAAGTACTCTGCATAAGGAAAGCCTGCTGCTACGGCAGCTTTTTGAGTTCGGTCAACGCCGTGGCTATGTCACTGAAATCCCCGAGATCAACGCTCCCCGAGATAACCGCCGCAAAGACAACAGTAGACCCGGCTTCACCATGGAACAGTTCTTGCATCTGAAATCCGTATCCGAAGCGCGTGTTCGCGAATTTGAATTCACCGAAGCTGACCCAAGTGGGAAAAACCAAAAGGTGTACCAGGATCGACTACGCTTGCATTGTTTCTGCATGATCGCCGGGTTCACAGGCATGCGACCAACCGAACTGTTCAATCTCAGCTGGGGTGATATCGAAGCGAGAAAAATCCAAGTCGAAAACGGCGAAATCTGCGATGTCACCGTGATCCAAGCGCGTGGCAAAGGCAAAGAACGGGAACTCGCGGCGATGCCGGAAACCCTTACTTTCTTCAATCTTCTGAAATCCCTGTTCTATGTGGCCAATGATGAGATGCCAGGGGATGATGATCCAGTGTTCTTCAACCATGAAGGCAAACGTATCCGCAGTTTCAAAAGCGGATTGGCAAAACTGTTGGTCGCTGCGGATCTACGTGTGGCCCGAAATGGCAAACTCCGTGACAGCTTCAGTTTCCGCCACTTCTACATCACACAACAAATCCGCGAAGGCGTTGGGCATCACCTACTTGGTCGCAATGTTGGCACATCCAGCAAGATGATCGATGCCTACTACAGCAAGATCAGACCAACCGACGAGATTGCTCAGTTGATCCCAGATTGGACCAAGAAGCGGATGATGGATTATCGGCGGAAGTGATGACAGCTACAGAGAAGACGGCAAGTTGACTTTAGTGACATGCACAACATCATCAAACAACTAGCGAGGCCTCCGCTGGCAATTTCCTGAATTGCACCGTCGGCACCTCATGGCGGTTGAAGTGAAGTGTTTTGGCAGCCGCTTCAAAGAGTTTCGTATGGCCGTCGTTCGACATCAAGCATGAAGACGGCCATTGGATTTAAAGTCAGTACTTCGAAACAGATTGCTTGAGTGATGGCAATCGAGAGCTTTTCTATGGCTCGGCGTGCTATACATTAAGCGAAACGAACCCTCGCGAGCTTGTGTATGCCGGAACTGGTGTCAGCCGAAGATAAACAAGAAGTGGATTGACAAAATGCAAATCGCTGGCGGCGTCTACACCGAAACCTGCGTTGTTCCAAGCTGGTACGAGGAATTCGGCTCTGGTGGAAGAGCGGCTGCGGCTGTTTCGACGCTCTCACCAGGTAGTGTGCTTCACACTTACGCAAGAGGTGGCAATCAGGCTGGAATAACGAGACTTCAATCACTTGGATTGAAGGTCCGACAATCGCCCTGCCAGAATGGGGTAGCGTTTGCGTATTTCCATCCACTTTCAAAACCATACATTGAACCATCACCAGCCAAAATATTTCAGAATGATCCGATCTATGTAGAGGGAAATGCTGTGTTGCGGTTCGGCTTCTTGGATGGAGATGCTATCGTTAGAGCAGCGCGAGCCGTGTATGATCCACAAACATCCAAAAACCCAGTTCCATTCTTCGGTAATGGGTCAAGAGCGAAAGAGCTTGCTCTTGTTGTGAATGAAGCAGAGGCATTGTCGATTGCCCCCAACTTCGCCCCGGAAGAAGCATGCCGAGAGATTATTTCAAAGCACTCTGCTGATGTAGTGGTATTAAAGCGAGGGACGCGAGGGGCAATGATTTTTGAGAGCGACGGCTCGGAGCGATACATTCCAGCTTATCGGTCCGAAAAAGTATTCAAGATAGGAACTGGGGACGTTTTCAGCGCCATATTCGCTTACTATTGGGCCGAAGAAAAACGACCGACGTCTGAGGCAGCAAATTTGGCATCACAATATGTTTCTCGTTACGCAGAAACTAGGTGCCTAACACCCAGCGTTCACGGCGACGTTGAAATGTTTCCTATTGGTCAGATCCAGTTGCACCCTCTTCGGCTTGAAGGGAAAGTCGATACAATTGGCAGACGTTATATCATGGAAGAGGCATGTTTTCGGCTGAGGGAGTTGGGGGCAAAAGTCGTTTGCCCGTTGGTCGACGGGCCTCAAAAATGCGACGAAGAGTGGGGGGCGCTTCTTGTGCTATCAGATCGACCTGAAGAACTCGCGATGCAAAGGTGCATCAATGCAGCGCACGAAGGTCGTTCTGTGACAATGCTATTGGAGATTGGCGATCAAGGTTCGATGATGAAACTCAAGGACAAAGGCGTGAATATTGTATCAGATTTCACGACAGCACTTTACCATGCATCTTGGTCCACGCTCAGTGATTGAGACAGTATTTTGCCGTTAGGCCAACAACGTCCTCGCGTTTTTTGGAAACAGTGTTAAACCATAAGGTGAATATTCTTGGGTGTGACAATTGGCCGATATTTGTTTGATCTATTCTAGCACTGATTTTTTGCTGGCTGAGAAACTTGTAAAAAACCTGAGGCAACGTTGGACGGTCTGGTGGGATGACGATGCAGCGGGAAGATTTCAAGATGTGATACCTCCTGAAGTAAAGAAAGCACCATGTGTTTTACCAATTTGGTCAGCAGCTGCCAAATCTAGCAGTCGAGTCTACAGTGAGCTTGAAATTGCAGAAAAGGCCGGTGCTGTTCTTATCCCGGCTCGCATAGAAGAATGTGAAGCTCCAGACTATCATGCAGAGTGGAGCACAGTCGATCTAGTAGGTTGGAATGGCGAGACAGATCATCCTGGGCTTCGCCAATTGCAAAGGAAGATTTCAAAGGTGGTTGCTCCCAAAAGGCCACCAGAACGAACAGCCCTCTTGGAAGACAACAAGGTACGACTACCAGTATTGTTCCATTCGACTTCCTCCCATGAGACCCGGTTGGACCCATTTGAAGCAGTTGAGCTGTTGACCCTTTTTGGGACTGGAGAATCTGCCCCAAAAGAAGAAACTAGATGCCAAACAATTTTGGTTTCTGCATACGATCTTGTCGAGAAAAACTACCCGAGAACGAAAGATAAGAAAGAACTTCGACGTCTAAGAAAATGGGTCAGTGAGTTCTCCAAGCGTGGAGGTTTCATTATGATCGATTCAGGAAACTACGAAGCCGTTAGGCTAGAAGACAAAACGTGGTGCAGATCTGATTTTGATGAGGCTTTGTCGAGCATTCCACACGACTGGGTGCTTTCGTTCGACTATTCGGAACCATCTAGGGATATTCCTCCGCAACGAAAAATGCACTCAACCGCCGCGAGGATTATCAAGCAATCAAAACTTGACCAAAAATTGACGTCAGCGCCGATCATTCCAATAGTTCACTCTCCGAAAGCGGAAAATGGTTATGGGCACGACCTTCAAGATCTGCCGAAAGTGATCAAACAAATAGCCGAGGCACTGCAGCCACCGATGATTGCAGTACCTGAGAGGGAACTTGGACCTGGAATTTTTGAGTGCGCAGCCACCTTGGGAAGTATCCGGAAAGAACTTCAGACGCTTCCCTTTTACCAGCCTATTCACGTTCTAGGCACCGGAAACCCCATTAGTATCGTGTTATATACAGCTGCGGGAGCGGACAGCTTTGACGGTCTTGAATGGTGTCGGTACGTTATCGACGCGGATGCTCAAACGCTGCACCACACACAACATTTCGATTTCTTTGAGTACCAAGGTCGGTTGGCAAATTCGCAGATAACTCAAGATGCTATGGCCGATGAAGAAATAGGCATTTCGGGAAAAGTCGGCCTACACAATCTGGATTTTTATGCTAGTTTTCTGAAGGAACTCCGAGCACACGCCGATGGGGGGAAGTTGGACGTATTTGCGGTAGAAGTCCTGGGAAAAAGCAAATTTCATCAAGCCAAAAATCAGTACTCTTGGTTGTTTCCATGACTAATGTTGATCAAAGTAGGGTTGCTGCTGCAGTACAGGCAGTCCATTCCGATATCGAAAAACAGGTTGTTGCCCGCAATTTAAAACTGGATGAAGCAGGGTTGTGGTATGAACTTTCTTGCTGCATTTTGAGTAGCCAAGTTCGGTATGATTTAGCCGTTTCTGCCGCCGATAGTATTGCTGAGGCCGGTGTCTTGCTGAGCGGCAGTAGACCTGAAGGCGAACTGTGCCAAAGCCTATCAATGCTCTTGAATCAGCCACTCCATGTAGATGGTCAATGGAAGAGATACCGCTTCCCGAACAAACGAGCTGATCAGATATCGAAACTCGCTGTTCGTGTCCATTTGGAAGCAACGAATCTCGACGAATTGTTAACGTCATTTAGCGAACCAGACGATGCACGAAACTGGTTGGTCACCCATGCCCCGGGCATAGGGCCAAAACAGGCAAGCATGTTCCTCCGCAACATATACCACAGCTTTGACCTCGCGATCATAGATAGGCACGTGGTGGATTATATGAAGATCATGGATATCTATGATCCCCAAAATGGCTCGATGTCTACGCTACGAACATATCGAAAGCATGAGGCTGCGATGACAGCACATGCCTTGGAAATGGGCGTCAAAGTTGGGCTTTTGGACTGGGCGATTTGGGTGGTAATGCGAGTATTGAAGAACATGGAGAAGGAGCGCGCAGTAGCATGAGTATCGTCAGCCTAGTATCTGGAGGTCTGGACTCAACACTTATGGCAAAATTGGCAGATGAAGAAGGTGTTCACCAGTTTCCGCTCTTTGTTGATTATGGCCAAATATCCCGCGATCTCGAATTTCAAGCGTGCGTAAACGCGATGTCAGATTTGAACCTCCCAGAACCGTCTGTTGCCAATCTTGGTGGGTATGGGGCGCTCATCCGCTCAGGTTTGACTGACAAAAGTCTCCATATTTCGGACGAAGCATTCACGCCGGGTAGGAATATGTTGTTTTTGCTGACAGCGGCGGCCTATGCCTGTCAGGTCAAAGCTAATGGGGTATCAATCGGTCTCCTGCATGAAGACACCAGTTTGTTTCCAGATCAAACAACAAAATTCCTTAGCGAAGCTGAGAGTTTGATACAGTGCTGCATGGGGCGGGATATCAAAATTCTTGCTCCTCTTTCCGTATTCCACAAGGTGGAAGTTGTCGAACTTGCTCAGCAAAAAGGTATAAGAGACACTTACTCATGTCACGCTGGAAGTCTGGAGCCATGCGGTGAGTGCATTGCCTGCAATGAATTCAATTTTGAAGGAGATCATGATGGGAGGAGGTAGCGGTGGTGGCTGGAACACACTAGGCAACATTAGTGCTCTCGAAGAGAAGGCCAAACGCTCCCTTCAGGGAGGAAAGCGGAATGTCTTCATTAGTTTTGCCACCGAAGACTTGAACGAAGTGAATTTGCTCCGAGCGCAAGCCAAAAATGACAACAGTGATATCGAGTTTAATGATCACTCCGTGAGGGTGCCCTACAAAAGTGAGCGAGCCGATTACATTCGGCAGAAAATTACTGAACGTATCGAGCGTAGTTCAATCTGCGTTGTTCATATCTCGGACAATACGGCTCAAAGCCGATGGGTGAAATGGGAGGTGGAAAAGAGTCTATCTCTTGGGAAAACTGTAATCGCTACCCATACTAAAGATGGCAAGCCTAGTAAGATGCCAGAGTGGGTTTCATCAAATGGTCTAAAGGTGGTTAAATGGTCGAAATTGCCAAATGAACTAAAGTAGAATGCGGGTAATTTGCATTCACTTGGCTATCCGATGCCAAGATTGATCCAGTCCAAAAAGCAAAAAAGGCATATCAAGTTCAACTCATTGCAGATTTGGCAACGGTTTGGCTTTCTGCATATTCACATGTACCAATTTAGATGCTTTAGAAAATTGGAGTTAGGTAGAGCCCAATGACAACTGTTATTTTTGTGCATGGCATTTCGAACATGCCGGAAAAAGACGCATTGATCCATCACTGGTACAGTGCGCTTGCTACGGATCATGCAGGCAATGAAGGCGTTGACCTCAGAACTCGCGCGCATGTTCAATCGGTACACTGGGCGGATATCATGTACGCCTCACCATTGGGATTGTCTTCGGTCGCCGAAAGCGCGGAGTTGTCTTTGGAAAGCGCGGGTGCGCTTTTGAGTGGAGGGCCCGATCTAGGCAATGTGGATGACACATTCCTACGTAGCCTTGCAAAAGACATGGATATTGACCCTGCAGCGTTGCGCGATGAGGGGCGTGTCACTCCGCCTTCGGATCTTTCTGGAATTGAAGCGGAGGCAATCCCACTGCCTTGGTTCCTCAAGAAGCCATTGATGCGCGCAGCTGTAAGAGACACACACCACTATCTTTACAACGTGGCTCATTCACCTCGCCCTGGAGAGACCTATATGGTCCGCGATGTAATCCGACAGCGATTTATTACCGAACTGCAGGCTGCCGAGGCTAAGGGACCAATTATTCTGATCACCCACTCCATGGGAACCGTGATCGCGTATGATTGTCTCAAGAACGTACCGGAGTGTCCGAAAGTCAAACACTTGATGACCGTCGGATCGCCCTTGGGGTTGTCAGAGGTTCAGACACATCTGAAGCCGGGCTATAGTCGTGATAACGGCTACGCGGATGAAAAAGTCGATCTTCGCTGGGTAAACATATTTGACCCGGTAGATATTGTTGCGCGCGCTGATCCAAGATTACGCAACGACTATTTGAAAAGTGGCGGCGAAGTCATCGAAGACATTCGGCAAAACAATGGCGGGCTCTGGACCCATTCTTTCACTAAATATGCACCGAAGAAGACAATGCGTGATGTTTTGCGGGAGCTTCTCTAAGTGTCACGTCTCGACGATGAAGTTGAACGCTTTGTTGAACAGGCTGAAGGCGGGCTACGCTCTGCCTCAGCCAAAACGCTTCATAAACTCGCCGGTCGACTTCTCAATCAGGAAGATGACGCACTGACTGATGATGATTTGCAGAAGGTCGTGAGCGTTTCAATGAAGGAGCGGTATTTCGAAGAAGCCGAGGCCTTTCTGGAAAGTATGAATGTTGCCAGTCGCCTTTCAAACAAGAACTACGTTGATATGGCACAAGTATCGGTTGAACGAGGTCGATATGGTTCCGGGATCGCGCTGCTTGATGTTCTGGCAGACAAGTTTTCCGAAGATCCGGAACTTTTCGCAGAAGTCAAAGGCATTTCTGGAAGAGCGCATAAGGACCTTTTCCTAAGTGCACTGAGCGGGAACCGCGAAGCAGCTAAGCTACATTTGAAGATGTCCCTTCAGAGATACGATGAAGGCCGAACAGGCGCTGCGGACAAGCGGAATTGGCTTATCGGAAATCTTCTTGCGGTGAGCACACGTGCTAAGGTCGAAGGGATCGAGTTACCGTTTGCGTTGAACCTTGATGCACTTGCGGACGAGATTGAAGAAAGCTCAGCGAGCTTGCCTGAAGAAGAACGAGGATTCTATGTTTGGTCGTCTTTAGCAGAAGCCCGGATCAGCCGTGAAAATTGGGGTGCTGCATCCGACGCAATTAACAAAATGCTGGCAACTAACGACGTAGACGTCTTCAAACTCAGTTCGACTCTGAGGCAGCTCAAAAGGGTTTGGGCGCTTTCACGTTCGACGGATGAAGCGCGATTGCTTCTGACAGGCCTGGAGCGAACTGTATTAAATCAAGCGAACGGCGAAGTTCATATGGATGCCGATGACATAAGACGGCAACGCCAAACGAACGAAGAAGATCTTGAAGCCCAATTCTCGAGTGCTTTGCTACGTGGTCATGATTGGATGTTGAAGTTTTTGGAGATCGGCAACAGCGTAGTATCCGTAGTCGACTTGCATTCTGGTTTAGCACGCGGGACGTGTTGCATCGTGAATGGAGGTGACATAGCTGCTGAATTTGAGGGTAAGCTACTGGGACTTACCAATGATCATGTGATCAGCAAGTATCCTGAGGAATATGAATCTTTGCGCCCCCTTCGTCCTCGGGATGCAGCTATCCGGTTCACCTTGTCAGACAATCCCAAGCGGGATTTTGAAATTGATGAGGTCATTTGGTCATCTCCGTTCAGACTGCATGATGCCTGTCTATTTTCGCTAAAAGATGCGTTGCCCATAAAGGCGTCAAACTTTGAGCTAGTCGAGTATTTGCCACCCGCGCCACAGGACCCGCCCGCCGAGGTTTTTGTTGTTTCTCACCCCAACCCTGACGAGCCTTCGTATTCGTTTCAGAACACGGATCTGTTGATGCACGATGGGGATGTTCGCGGTTCTAACACACTTTTACCAGGGCGTCTTCACTATACGACGGGTACGATCAAGGGCAGTTCGGGCGGAGTTGCCCTAAATGCAAAGCTCAAAATGATTGGATTGCATCACGCCGGCAGTGAACAAATGGAACGCATTGACGGCGAGCCAGGCTATCATGCTGCAAACGAAGCGATTTGGATTGTCGCGATAATAAACGCAATCCGAAAGGACCTTGAGAACAGTCTAACCAGATCACCACAAATGTAACATGAGGGTGTAGAACAGATGAGAAATTGTATCCGCGTTAGGTGTTTTCAACAATTCGGTATTTTCACCATTTGGTCTCCGGATAGCCTGTGCGGTTCACCATAGGACGGCAAATTCAGTGCTCTACGACACGAATTTGAATCTCTCAATTTTCCAGGTGTAGCCAAACTAACTCTCTTGCATTTCGGTCTTCGTTCTCTAGGAGAAACCACACTTGATCTCCCCGCGATTGGATTCTGAGTACACGGGCGTTCTGGATTTGATCAATCCGGGAGACCTCATTTTCTTCGTTTTTCCCAATAACCGTGGCGAATGATTCCGTGCCCCAGGCGCTCCGTCGAGTTAGTGCGGTAGCGGTGATAACTGCACCGGAGTCGAGAACATGGAAAACAGTTTCGGGCCACGCTTCCACGCCCGGCCCGTACCCTTCAATTTTCCCCAAATCACCAGTTTTTTGTATTCCCCAATCATTTTCCAAACCGGTCAATTGAAGCCGAACAAGATTGCCATCACAGTCCGGTACGAATATGTCAGTTCCTTTCGCAGTCACACCGTGCGCGCAAGAAACGACTTCATAGTCGTGCCCACTAAAAGACCATAAATCACTGTAGTTCCAAAGCCAAAGCGTAGCAGGTGTTGTATCACTGCTGCCGGACACCAGTCCAAGCTCAAATGGATGCGGATCGATCCCCGGCAAATCAAATGCGATTTCTTCGTAGAACGTGGGGCGACTCGACTGGCCAGAGAACTCTGCAATGCTCTTCCAAACCAAGCCATTTTCACTTTCGTTGCCCCTCGTAATTACCCAAACACCGCTGTTGTATGGAATGATCACATCCGGCGTCGTTGAAACGGGCTCTCCAAAGGAATTTAGTGGGAAAACAATGGAGGAAGCACCGATTGAAACCAAGCTTGTTGGTTCCAATCTTTCAATCTGGTTCGGAATGCTGGTGGCCACGTAGAGCCCGTGATCGCCTGCGCTTAGCGTGACTGGCTGACCTTTGAGCGGCACCCGAGTAACGCCGTCGTCTGCTATCCGCAATATTTCACGAGTGGAAAGAAGGACGTAGACTGCCTCGCCGGTGACGGCAAAATCAATCACTAGGCCACGTAGTGATGCATCCAATCGCCCGTAATTTGGGGTCAGCGGCGGAGTAGCCCATGCGATAAATTCGGTGCAAACCGGTTCGGAGCCCAGCTGGCTCACACAACCACGCCAGTCCTTTCCTTCAATTGCGGACTCCATAACATCAAGGCGTGTGGACCTGCTTCCGTTCGGGACCAACGATTGTGGAAGAACAGTGCCTCGTGCTTCAGTGGGTGATAGTCTCACGGGGGCCGCATCTGGACCGTCGCGCACCTCTATATGCGCCGCTACCTCGTCCGCTTCCCGCCGCCCTGCATTTTCGACTCGGACATTGACCATATGGAGCGCGTCATCGGAGAAAAAGCCGTGGTTCAAACGTACGGGATCTAAAACAGATACATTGAGCAGCGGACGCAAAGTGGCGACGAAAAGCCCTCCTATCAAAAGCACGACAGCAATTGAGACGGCCACTAGGAATCGCAAGATCTTGCGAATGTTTCCTCGGTCCTTTGACAGCCCCTGGACTGCGATCGCTGTTTCGGCCGCTACATCACCAACCGGCTTCAAAACGCTCACAGAACGGAGGTATGCAGGCAATTCCTCTACTTTGGTTTCATCCAAGATCACTGGAAGCACATGATTCTCGGCAACAGGCCGGGTGTCTTCAGCGATTCTGAGTTCAGTCCAGGTAAATCGCCCCTCGCTTAAAGATGCAGAACTGGCCAAAAAAAGGAAAATGTTGCTGCGCTTTATCTCATTTTCGATGATCTGCTCGTAATTTGAACCAGCATGTATTGCTGCGTCAGCAAAAAAGACCTTATGGCCGCGGCCCTTTATCGAGTGTAGGATCCGCTTTGCAACGTCTCTATCTTCATCAGCGTATGAAATAAAAATGCGCACGACCGTAACGTACATGATCCAACAAAAAACGAAAGCCTAACACCAGCTCAATTGGGAAAGCTGAGAAATGAGGGCCTCGAGTCAAGGTTAGTTTCAGATTTAGATCCAAGTCCACTTCCCTCTTCGCGCCAGTCAAGTTGGAAGCATGCGGTACTGTTAATCCTGTCTACTTTGGTGAAGCAACTCTGCCGCTCTCGCGAAAGTGATGCTGGTTCGTTTTAGACCGGTGCTGCCCGGTATATCAACGCGAACTTCGTCCGGTTTTCCACATCTGCTTTTCTCAGTAACTGTCGGACATGGTTTTCAACGGTTTTTGGGGCCATCTGAAGTTGACTGGCGATCTCCTTGTCGGTGTGACCATCAGCAACTAAGTTGGCAACCTGGGTTTCCGTTGGGGTCAAAGCACCCCATTGGCTCTCAAACTCAGCAAGTTCGGCCAGAACCTCCTTTGGTACGAATTGCCCGCCAGCGGCCATCATCCGCAACGCATGAAGCAAGGGTTCCTCCGACATCGATTTGGGCAACCAACCAATGGCACCGCCGTCGATGGCGGATTTCACTAATTGCGGATCAGTTCGACCTGATAGCATGCCGATGATTTGTTCCGGGTACTTATCGTGGATCATCTTGAGCCCGGTCAGCCCATCAATCTGCGGCATCTCAAAATCCAGCAGGATCAGATCGAAGGATTGCCCTTCCGCAAGACAGTTCATGGTTTCAGAAACCGATCCAACCGCCTTAACCCGCACATCCGGATCCATCTGGCTCAGCATGTAGGCGAGCGCATTTCCGAACATCAAATGGTCATCGGCGATCAATAAGGATTTCATCGGCAAGTATCTTTTGTTGATTTGTTTGGTCAGCTTGGCCCAAATTCACGCTATGCGGAAGTTTATTGATTTCTCAGCCCGCGATTTCGGGCAATTTGTTGGGCTGATTGTCCTTTGGCTGGCCGCTTACAAATCCGCTGATGTCTTCAACTTCTTTGCCACGTATTCCAGCCTTTGGTTTCTGCCTGCGGGTGTGACCCTATCGATTGCGCTGGTGGCACCTCGTCGGCTCATCATTGCGCCGTTAGTGGCGAACCTGCTGCTGGCGATCCCATTTGTCTGTTCGCTTCTTGGCATTGAGTTTACCGGTTATGCGGACCCAATCCTGCACAGTTTTCGGCTTTTCCTAGTTTATGCTGGGGCGGGCCTGTTGCTCCGACATCTGTTTGATGTCACCCAACCCATCGATGACCTGCGGGATGAATTGGTTCTTCTCGTTGTGACGATCATCGCGGCCCTTGTTGGGGCGCTTTCTGGTGTTTCCCTACACGCGATTGTTGGCAATTTCCCTTGGTCAACAGCCTGGGAGATTCTCCTTCCATGGGCCGTTGGCGATGCAATTGGCGCACTAATTGTACCGCCGCTGTTGGTTCCCCTGCTGCTGATGCTGTTAGGCCAATCGTCAACCAAGTCGGAATTCCCGGATGTCTCCAACTTAGCGTTCCAACTGATCACGATCCTGCTCGCCATGTTCGTGGCGTTCTGGGCACCACAACAAGGCGCAAACCTCGGCTCCCTTTGGTACGTTATCTTACTTCCGCCAGTGGTGTTCGCGGTTCGAGGTGGTTTGCCATCAGCGGCGACTGCCACCGCATTAACAACGCTGTTAACTCCACCCACAGCGTACTTGCTGGGATTTGAAGGCGAACGGATTGCCCTGCAATTCCTGCTGCTGGTGTCCGCCGGGATCAGTTTGATGATCGGTGCTGCCATCACAGATCGCCAACGTGCGTTCCAAGCGGTCAAAGACAGCGAAGAGCATTTGGAGCAGCAGGTCAAAGATAGAACCGCAGAACTGTTGGACGCCTATGAGTTCCAGCAACACTTGATGAGGTCAATCGGCCATGACCTTCGCCAACCCGTACAATCGATTGATATGATGCTCGCAGGGTTGGTGCGAGAACACAAAGACACACCTTCCGTGGCCAGGTTGGAACAAGCCCGCGATATCAGCAAAACAGCCGGTGGATTCATCACCCGGGTTCTCGATTATGCGAAACGAGATGCAGGCAAGGTTGAACTATTGGCCGAGGAGTTCCCCATCCAACGGGTTTTCGATCAGCTTGCCCAAACGTTCCAACCTAACGCTCATGCACAAGGCATCCGATTGGAAATCCAACCAACTGATCTGCGCCTGACTTCAGATGCTCATCTGCTTTGGGAGGCTCTGTCCAACTTGATGCAGAATGCTCTTCGGCTCAGCATGAAGGGCCAAACCGTGGGTGTAGGTGCGGATCAAATCGACGGCATCATTGTGATTTCCATCACGGATCAGGTTGCAGGTAATATCACCAACAATGGGCAAGCAGGGTTCGGTTTGGAAATTGTGCACCAGATTGCCGATCTGCTTCATGCTGAGTTCCAGCTAGAGCCGAATCTAGCGGTTCTCAAGCTGCCGGTTTGATCCTTTCCTAATCAATTTGGAAAAGACTTTCGCCGCAGAAGAAAATCGAAAAAGTTTCGTGACGAAAGTTTTTCAGAAAACTTCGCCGCAAAACCGGCTTTCTGCACCTGCATCTAGGGGATTTCCGACAGCCATCTAGGGGATATCCGCGCACCACAACCGGAACTTTCCGTGCCAGCCTGCCTCCATGAGAAATTTTCAAGGAGGAACTCATGCCTAAAGGATTTTGGACAATCGCCTATATCGGCGCGGTTATTGCGATTAACTGGCTCTTCGTCGTCGTGCCGATGGTGCCGGTATTGGGAACAATGTTCCCACCTGTAATGCTCATTGTGGGCTTTGTTTTTGTGTTTCGAGATTTCGCCCAACGCGAGATTGGTCACTGGGTGATCATCGCTATGTTGGTTGCAGGTGGGTTCAGCTACTTCATGGCTGCACCGGTTGTCGCCATGGCCAGTGTCACAGCGTTCTTGATTTCAGAAGCTATTGATTGGGCCGTTTATACCTTCACGCGCAAACCGCTGGCGCAGCGAGTTCTGTATTCTTCGGCCGTTTCGGTGCCCGTGGATACATTCGTTTTCCTGCAGTTGGTCGGTTTTTTTGACTGGACCGCATTTGCATTGGTGACCGCTGCCAAAATGATCGGTGCCCTTGTTTTTTGGACTGTCTTACGCCGCCGCAACCAAGCAGAAGCGCAGGTGTAAGCAATGAGTGACAAGGGAGAAAAAGACTTCGAGGACATGACAGAAGAAGAGCTTCGATCCGCCCTCGAAAAGCGGCTCAAGAATCAAACCTCGCCCAAGAAGGCTCCGAATTATGCGGATTCTAAACAGTTCGAAAACGTTGCGATCTACACACCTGCACTTAGCGATGGATACATCAAAACCGTCGAACGGCTGGAGGAAAAGGAAAAGTCTACAGACAACCCTTTCGCCCAGTTTGGTTTTGGTGCTGATGATTTGAAGTTCATCAACCCAAAGTCACGTCTTTGTTTCTATCCTTGGGTGCTGTTCAGCGGTGGTCAAGGCGCGAAAAATGAAGCTGCCGCAAAAGATGTAAACTGGGTCACCAAACGCAATAACCGTGATGCTCGGGTTGTCGTCATCGGGGATAGCGGCGGGTTTCAAATCCAGCAACAAACCATTCCCTATGACCCCAAAACGACGCCAGAACGGATGTTGCGTTGGCTGGAAAAAGTTGCCGAACAATCCATGATCCTGGACTTTCCAACCGGTGGTATCGCCACCGGGGCCATGGTGCCACATGTGGAGCAGCTAAAAGTGGAAGGGGTAAATCTAACAGCCCAAGCCAAGAAGCATGGATTTTCCGAAGGCTACATGGCCTGCCTGCTTCGCACCGAACAGAACAATGACTATTTTCGCGATCATCGTGTGCCCGGTGCAACCAAACTGCTGAATGTCATTCAAGGGCGCAACGAGGCTGAAAGCGCCTTTTGGTACAGTCGCATCAAACAATATAGTCAAACAAAAGATCACCCATTTGAGGGTTGGGCTTTTGCTGGCAAACACTCGGTTCAGCTGTCCATGACCCTTAGGCGCTTGATCCAAATGCGTGATGATGGATTGCTGAAGAAGGAACAGCTCATCCATTTTCTGGGTGTTTCAACGCTCAAGGTTGGTGTTGCCCTGACTTTCATCCAACGTGCATTGCGTGAGCATACAGACGCCACAAACGTCCAACTGACATTCGATTCAAAAAGCCCGGTTGATGCGATGGTGAACGGATACCAAGCGATCACTGGATACGATTTCTCACCAGATCGGTGGAGCATACGAACACAAAGGACCAACATTGCCGCAAACATAAAGTCGGACCAATACCTGCTCAACATGGCCGGACCTTGGATCAACCGAAGTGAGCTAAGGTTCCCCGCGCAATCTACCCTGGCCCATCTCTTGAAGCTCAAAGATTTGGTTGGAACAGAGAACCCAAAAACAGGCAAAGCCACCCCGTCGGCTCTGCAACAGGTTCTTCTTGTTCATCACAACACTCAGGCCCTGATTGAGGGGTTTCGTCGAGCCTATGGGTACCTAGACCGTAAATATGCTTTGGAACGCCCACAATCGGTTCGCTGGTTGGACGAGTTCATTCGGCTGATTTTCCAGACCGAAGCGCCTATGAGATTGATCGCCGAGCTCGAAAAGCGTCCTGAGCCACCAAAGAAAGTGGTTCGCGATCTTAAGTCCATGCCCAAGCGGTCTCTGCGGCTCATTGACGAATGTGAAGCCCAACTGGACGCACTAGCCTATGAAGGAGTTTTCGGGAAATGAACACTCAAGCGCCCATCGAAACGAGCGACAATGTTGACAAAAAATTCAATGATTTCAGCCCCTATCTGGACAAGATCACGGATCATGCGTATTCCGGGGTGATCCGGCCAGTGATTCCGATAACATCCGGCCACCCATACCGATTTGATCCGGCCGGGGATTCCGGGGCATCCGGCCACCCTGTTTTCACCT
>JGI24025J20009_10000606_pt1 | contig 27767 bp, 22 predicted proteins | sample Cruoilmetagenom3_FD_20009 | JGI IMG/M metagenome (IMG submission 20009) | reverse complement strand
CTTTGAACTTGTCCGAAAATCTGCGTCTCTTCGTCATTTGTGTATCCTGTCGCCATTGTTGGATACATCTTAGCATGCTGCCCGATTTTGCCGGGCCACTTCAAAGGGGCTAGGCCGCGAACCGGGGCGCGTCAAGGGAAACCGGCGGCTTTGCTGGCCGGTTTTGGCGTGCCCGATCCGCCGGGATGCAAAAAGCCTCTGATCCGTCCACTCAGCGCCGCCGCCGTCGTCGCCCGCCACCCGCGCCATCACCACCAGTGTTAAAGGATGGGGCGGGCAGGGTGATGATTTTGGACAGTTCCGGAAAGGTATCGGTTTTATGCGGGATCGCGTTGGCGGCGACAAAATGCTCTTGAAACCTGGGTTCAATCGCGGTTTCGACCTTGGTGATTTCATGCACCACCCATTCAATCTCGGCCCGGGCGGCGATGTTGCACAGGGCAATGCGGGCGCCGGTGCCTGCGGCGTTGCCTGCGGAAAAAACTTTGGCCAGGGGGGCGTCGGGGATCATGCCCAGAACCATCGCGTGTTTGGTTGAGATATGCGCGCCAAAGGCCCCGGCGAGAACGATGCGGTCCACCTTGTCGACGCCCATTTCGTCCATCAACAGCCGCGCACCAGCATAAAGCGCGGATTTGGCCAGTTGGATGGCGCGGATGTCACCTTGGGTGACAGTAATGCGCGGGCCGCCATCCGCGCTGGCATCGTGGATCAGATAGGCATGGGTGCGTCCCTCGGGGACACAGCGTAGGGTGCCGGTTTGCGCGGCTGATCCAACCAGCCCGCTCGCATCCAGCAGGCCTGCCATGCGCATTTCGGCCACCGCCTCGATGATGCCGGACCCGCAGATACCGGTGATGCCGGTGGTTGCGGTGGCTTCGTCAAAGCCAGGCTGATCTGACCAGAGATCACTGCCAATCACCTGAAACCGCGGTTCTTTGGTGTCAGGGTTGATTTCGATACGCTCAATCGCGCCGGGGGCGGCGCGCTGGCCAGAGCTGATCTGCGCGCCTTCAAAGGCGGGGCCAGTGGGCGATGAGCAGGCCAGAACGCGGGTTTTGTTGCCCAGCAAAAGTTCGGCATTGGTGCCAACATCGACCACCAGCACCAGATCATCGGATTTGCCCGGTTCCTCGCTAAGGGCGACGGCGGCGGCGTCGGCGCCCACATGCCCGGCGATGCAGGGCAGGATATAGATGCGCGCGCGCGGGTTCATCGTGATCAGGCCCATTTCGGGGGCGCCAATGCTGATGGAATCAGAGGTGGCCAGCGCAAACGGCGCTTGCCCCAACTCCACTGGATCAAGCCCCAGCAGCAGGTGGTGCATTACCGGGTTGCAGACAAACACGGTTTCGACAATCAGGCTGGAGTCGATCCCGGCCTCTTGGGCGATTTCTGTCGTCAGTTCGTTCAGGGCGGCGCGCACGGCGGTTGTCATTTCGACATCACCGCCGGGGTTCATCATCGCATAGCTGACCCGGCTCATCAGGTCTTCGCCAAAGCGGATTTGCGGGTTCATCAGGCCGGACGAGGCCGTGACCTCGCCGGTTTCCAGGTTGGTCAGATGCGCGGCGATGGTGGTTGAGCCAAGGTCAATCGCCAGCCCGTAAAGCCCGCCTTCATGCAGGCCGGGCCAGATCTCGGTGATCCGGGCGGCGGTATCTGCATGGCCTTTGTGCAGCGCGACGGTGACCTGCCATTTTCCTTTGCGCAGGGTGGGTTGCAGTTTGGCTAGCAACGACAGGTCAGCCGTCACCCGGGGGATGTCCCATTGATCGCGCAGGGCGCTGGCCAGCCGTTCCAGATCACCGGTGGGCGAGTGCATGTCCGGTTCCTGTACCTGCACGAAAAACAGCCGCGTGGCCGGATCCATGGTGATAGCCCGCGCCGTGGCGGCCTTGCGCACCACCTGGCGGTGCACCTGGCTTTCGGGGGGCACGTCGATCACCACATCGCCTTGGATCCTGGCCTGGCAGCCCAGCCGTCGCCCCGGTTTTAGCCCGCGTTTATCATCGTAGCGCTGTTCAACCGCGTTCCAGTCGGACAGGGCGTCTTCGGTCACGGTGACCCCGTGTTTGGGAAATTCGCCGTATGACGGAGTGATCTGGCATTTGGAGCAGATGCCGCGCCCGCCGCAGACGCTGTCCAGGTCGACGCCCAACTGACGGGCAGCGGTCAGCACCGGGGTTCCGGGGGGGAAATGCCCGCGTTTGCCAGAGGGGGTAAAGATGACGAGGGGATCGGTGGTCATAAAAGGCGGCCTTTGTTCGCGTGATATTGCTGCGGACAATATGGGTTTGCGCGAAAAGTGAAAGGTGCTGTGCGGCAAATTCGGGCTTGGCTGCGTCACTTTTGGGGGGTGGTGCCCCTGGCAAGTGTCGGAGCCTCCGGCGGGGATATTTAGGGCCAGAAAAAGAGCGGGGTGCAAGAGATGGGTTTGTCGGCTCTTTCCCCTGCCGGACAACCATGCGATAGGGTGGCCGTCAAACGGGGTTTTGCATGGAGTTGATGTAATGCAGATTCGTGAGGCGCTTACTTTTGATGATGTTCTGCTGGTTCCGGCGGCAAGTTCGGTGATGCCGTCAACGGCTGATACCGTTACGCGGGTGACGCAGGCCATTTCGATGAATATTCCACTATTGTCCAGTGCCATGGACACGGTGACCGAAGGGCGCATGGCGATTGCCATGGCGCAGGCGGGGGGCATCGGCGTGGTTCACCGCAATCTTAGCATTGAAGAGCAGGCGCGCGAGATCAGGCGGGTGAAACGGTTTGAAAGCGGAATTGTTTATAATCCGATCACCTTGCTGGCCAATCAGACGCTGGCTGATGCCAAGGCCCTGAGGGAACGCTACAAAGTGACCGGATTTCCGGTTGTGGATGCGGACGGGCGAATCGTTGGCATTTTGACCAACCGCGACATGCGGTTTGCCAGTGATGATAAAACGCCGGTCAGCGTGATGATGACCACCGACAATCTGGCCATTTTGCAGGAACCTGCCGATCGCGACGAAGCGATCAGCATGATGCAGGCGCAGCGCATTGAAAAGCTGTTGGTCAGCGATGCGAGTGGCAAGCTGACCGGGCTTTTGACGTTGAAAGATACAGAACAGGCGGTTTTGAACCCGACAGCGTGCAAGGACCAATTGGGACGGCTGCGGGTTGCGGCAGCCAGCACGGTGGGGGATGCCGGGTTTGAGCGCGCGCAGGCCTTGGTTGATGCCGGGGTTGATCTGATTGTGATCGACACTGCGCATGGCCATTCCGAAGGTGTTGCGATTGCGGTTGAACGGGCCAAGCGGCTGTCCAATGAGATTCAGGTTGTGGCAGGCAATGTTGCCACCGGCGAGGCAACGCGGGCGCTGATTGGCGCCGGGGCCGATGCGGTCAAGGTGGGGATCGGGCCGGGCAGTATCTGCACCACGCGTATGGTCGCCGGTGTTGGAGTGCCGCAATTGACGGCCATCATGGATTGCGCGGCTGCGGCCGGGGATGTGCCGGTTATTGCCGATGGAGGCATCAAGTATTCGGGCGATTTTGCCAAGGCTATCGCCGCCGGAGCCTCTTGTGCGATGGTCGGATCGATGATTGCCGGCACTGACGAATCCCCCGGCGAGGTTATTCTGTACCAGGGCCGCAGCTTTAAATCCTATCGTGGCATGGGATCGCTGGGTGCGATGGCGCGCGGGTCGGCGGACCGGTATTTTCAGCAGGATGCGGCCAGCGACAAATTGGTGCCGGAAGGCATTGAGGGGCAGGTGCCGTATAAAGGAAGTGCGTCGGCGGTTGTGCATCAGTTGGTTGGCGGGTTGCGCGCGGCAATGGGGTATACCGGCTGCGCCACGGTGGACGAGATGCGCCGCAATTGTCAGTTTGTCAAAATAACGGGTGCCGGGTTGAAGGAAAGCCATGTTCATGATGTGCAGATTACCCGGGAAAGCCCGAACTATCGAGGCATCTAGCGTGCATATTATCAACATCTTGCGATATACAGTTAATGGTGTTGTGGCCCCATGACACCGGCAGCCCGCGCGCAGGCGGCGATTGATGTATTAGACCATATCCTTGCCGGGACACCTGCGGAAAAGGCGCTAACCGGTTGGGCGCGGCGCTCTCGGTATGCCGGTTCAGGCGACCGTGCGGCAGTGCGTGATCATGTGTTTGAGGCCTTGCGCCGGATGCGTTCGGATGCGGCCCTTGGCGGGGGGATGACAGGGCGCGGCCTGATACTGGGGGCGTTGCGCCGGACGGGCGAAGATCCGGATGCGGTGTTTTCCGGGGCAACTTATGCGCCAGCGCAGCTAAGCGACGCAGAGCGTGATGCGGGCCAAATGGCAACACAGCCGCCCGTCTCCTTGGATATCCCTGATTGGTTGTGGCCTGCGTTTTCAGACAGCCTTGGGGATGCAGCCAAGGCTGCCGCGACGGCGTTGCAATCGCGTGCGCCCGTGCATCTACGGGTCAACTTGAAAAAAACCAATCGAGACGACGCGATATTGGCCCTGGCGCGCGAAGGGGTTGAGTGTGTGCCGCACCCCGCCTGCGACAGCGCGCTGGAAGTGACGCAGGGTAGTCGCCGTATTCGGCAAAGCGCCGTTTTTGCAGAGGGGCTGGTCGAGTTGCAGGACGCGGCCAGTCAGGCCGTGGTCGAGGCATTGCCGCTGAAAGACGGTATGCGGGTGCTGGACTATTGTGCGGGTGGTGGCGGCAAGGCGTTGGCGATGGCAGCCCGGGCGCAGATCAGCCTGTTTGCTCATGATATCGAACCAGGACGAATGCGCGATTTACCGGACAGGGCGGCGCGCGCGGGTATAAAGGTGACCGAGCTTGCAACAAACGATGTTCGCGACGCGGGTCCGTTTGATCTGGTTCTGTGTGACGCGCCATGTTCCGGCAGCGGGGCCTGGCGGCGCGCGCCCGAAGGGAAATGGCGTCTGACGCAACAGCAACTAGACGGGTTTGTACACCTTCAGGCAGAAATTCTGCATAATACAAGGGACTTGGTCGCGCCTGAGGGCATTTTGGCCTATGTCACGTGCTCGTTGCTGAGCATGGAAAATAGTGAACAGATCAAGGCGTTTGTGCATGGGAATCCTGGCTGGCTGTCGACATGGTGCCAGGCGTGGGCGGTGCAGGACGGGACGGATGGTTTCTTTGCTGCGCACTTGACGAGAGAGTAGCGGTAAAGTTAAACAACCATAGCGGGATTTTCCTCTCGTTAGGCCAAGCTTAACACCTATGGTGCGAAAAGGGCTGCAGATCCCCCTGTGACGGAGCCATTGCGTGTTAAGTCGTCAAGCCACACTTGTTCCCGACCTGCGCCCACCGGTTCTGGTGTATGGGCGTGTTACTGCGGTCCTGGTCTTGGGCGCGGNNTGTCTCCTTGGTGGGATGGTGCTGGATGTGCCNGGGATTGTGGCACAGGGGTTGATCGCGGCCGGGGTGACNTTTGTCTTCGTAACGCTGTTGATGGTTTTTCGGGCGCATGTAGGGATGCGCGCGCGTGATCAGGCGTCTGATTTGCTGACAGGGTTTATTCAAAAGGACGCGGTGCCCAGTTTTGTGGCGGATGAAGAAGGCGTTGTGCATGCGCGTAATGATGCCGCCGGGATACGGTTTTCTGACAGTAACAGTGGCACATTGGCCGGAACCCTACGGGTGGTTTTTGCGAACCCACAGGCGATTCTGTATCGGTTGCAATGCCGCGCCCTCGTGGATGGTGCGGCACGAGAGGATGTGATGACCCGCCAGGGTCATGTACGCCTGGCGGTGCATCAACTGGGTAAACAGGGCTTTTTGTGGCGGGTCGAGGATATACCGGATCGCGCCCAAGGTGGGCGGGCCGCCGATTCTATGCCGGTGCCGATGTTAACTGTTGGCCGCGCGGGCGCAGTTCTTTTTATGAATGAAGCCGCACGTGCCGTGGTGGGAAGGCGCGTCAAGGCACTGGACAGGCTTTTTGTCACGCTTCCGGTTCAGGCTGGCGGCTTGAACAAGATCACAACGGAAAGTGGTCAGATTGATGTGATTCTGGTGGAGCATCAAACCTCTGCAGGGCGGCGGGAGCTGTTTTTTCTGCCTGCTGCTGCGGATTCTGCCGTTGATTATGCGGTGGTTTTCGAAACTTTACCAGTTCCGATGATCAAAGTAGCCCCGAGCGGCGATATCCTGGAAATAAACCGGTTAGCGGCAAAGTTGTTGGGGGCCGGGATCGGTAACGGAATGAAATTGGGCCAAGTCATGCAGGGGCTGGGGCGTCCGGTCATTGACTGGTTGCACGACACTGCCGAGGGAAACGCAAAGCTGCAGTCAGAGTTCTTGCGGTTAATGCGGCGCGACAAAGAGGTTTTTGTGCAGGTAACGCTGAGACGGGTCATTGAAGAAGGGAATACGGTTCTGATCGCAGTTCTGAATGATGCGACAGAATTGAAAACGCTTGAGGCGCAGTTCGTCCAAAGCCAAAAGATGCAAGCCATTGGCCAATTAGCTGGCGGGGTTGCGCATGATTTCAATAATCTACTGACCGCAATTTCGGGCCATTGCGATCTGCTTTTGTTGCGTCACGATCAGGGTGATCAGGATTATGGCGACTTGGTACAGATCAACCAGAACGCCAACCGTGCTGCAGCTTTGGTCAGCCAATTGCTGGCGTTTTCGCGCAAACAAACCCTGCGGCCCGAAGTCTTGGATTTACGGGATACGCTCTCGGACTTGACGCATCTTCTGAATCGCTTGGTGGGTGAAAAAGTAACTCTTACCCTCAGCCATGATCCGGTGCTGCGTACCATCCGGGCCGACAAACGCCAGCTAGAGCAGGTTTTGATGAACCTTGTAGTGAACGCACGTGATGCGATGCCGCAAGGCGGAGAGATCCGAATTGAAACCGAAGTGGTGACGCTGGAACAGTCTTTGAGCCGGGACCGTGCGACCGTTCCGGTTGGGGACTATGTGACAGTCAGGGTCAACGACGAAGGTGTTGGAATTGCGCCCGACAAGTTGCAAAAAATATTTGAGCCCTTTTACACAACCAAGCGGACGGGCGAGGGAACCGGACTGGGGTTGTCAACCGCCTATGGCATTATCAAACAGACGGGTGGCTTTATCTTTGTCGATAGTGCGCAGGGCAGCGGGACAGAGTTCATTTTGTATTTCCCGGTTCACGAAATGCCCGAGGATGTCGCACCGGTCCAAAAGGCGCCGGTCCCGATCGCAGCTCCTAAGCAGGGGGAAGGAGTGGTGTTATTGGTCGAAGACGAAGCCCCTGTGCGGGCTTTCGCCTCTAGGGCGCTAAGGTTGCGAGGGTATACCGTATTAGAGGCGGAGTCAGCCGAGGACGCGTTGCGCACTTTAGAAGATCCTGGCCTGATGGTGGATGTATTCGTGACAGACGTGGTGATGCCTGGAATGGATGGGCCCAGTTGGGTACGGCAGGCATTGAAAACCCGCCCAGACGTGCGTGTGGTCTTTGTTTCAGGCTATGCTGAGGGTGCTTTTGGTGACGCACAACCGGCGGTTCCAAATTCTGTATTTCTACCAAAACCGTTCTCACTCAACCAGTTAACGGATACAGTTCATCAACAATTACATTGAAAAATGTGCGCTGCTTTGGTCAGAGAACCGTAAAGGGCGAGCCGCAGGTTATTTGGGGATGGATTCGTAAAGAGTGAATTCTGCCGCACATTTTCGTCGGTATTTCTGTACGGTTTCGTCCGTTAGACTCAACTCCATTTCCGGCGATGTATTTTCCCGTTTTAAAGGGGGCATGGTGCCTAGGCGTTGGCGCAGAAATTCAGACAGGCATTGGGGTTCTTCGTAGCGGAACAGGTGCGTAACGAAGTTCCATTGGGTCGAGGTTCCAGAAATTTTGCTTGGCTGCCGACATTTGCAAACCCCGGCTGGCTTCCTTTTATATAGGCCCGCACAAAATCATCAAAGCTAATGTCATGGGTGGAATTGGGTTTACCTGCCATGTAGGGGCGGCGGCGATATCTGTACCAGCTGCCCAACCAGCTAATCGGTTCGCGCATGACGGCCACAGTCTCCATCTGGGTGTGGCACACCTTGTCGAACATTGGGCGAAAGAACCGATTGTAGCGATAGACAGGGGCGTGTTTCAACTCTGGCGGGTCCGACACAACGATATCTGCCCGATTCTTCAAGGCCGTTTGCAATGCAGTTGTCCCCGTTTTGGGGACGGAAAGAAGTACAAGGCGTTCTTTATAAAAAACAAGCATTTGCGGCCTCGTCCCCTTGTGTCGAACAAAAGCAATCTGGCGTAAACCAAACATTAACTCAATTAGGAAACACTGTATTTAGAAAAATTTTATTGAAACGTTCTCCTTTTGATCCCATAAGGAACAAGGAGTGAACAAAGCAGTGATTGCCGGGTGGCGCCGGGTATGACAATAAGAAAGGTGAACGGGACAATGGCGGATCTTTTGACAATGAGCACTAAGAAAAGCGCAGACAAGCAAAAGGCGCTGGACAGCGCATTGGCGCAGATCGAACGGCAGTTCGGCAAAGGGTCGATCATGAAGTTGGGCGACGAAGGGGCCATTCAAGAGATTGAGGCCAGCTCGACTGGCTCTTTGGGATTGGACATTGCGCTGGGGATTGGTGGCCTTCCGATGGGTCGCATCATTGAAATTTATGGCCCGGAAAGTTCCGGCAAAACCACGTTGACGCTGCATTGTATTGCCGAGCAACAGAAAAAGGGTGGCGTTTGCGCGTTTGTCGATGCGGAACACGCACTGGACCCCCTGTATGCACAAAAATTGGGGATCGATCTGGACGAGCTGTTGATTTCGCAGCCCGATACCGGCGAACAGGCACTGGAAATTACCGATACGCTGGTACGGTCAGGTGCAGTGAACATGGTCGTGGTCGATTCCGTGGCCGCGCTGACCCCGAAATCTGAACTTGAAGGTGATATGGGCGACAGCAGTGTCGGTGTGCAGGCCCGGCTGATGAGCCAGGCAATGCGCAAGCTGACCGGGTCAATCAGTAAATCCAAGTGCATGGTTATCTTCATCAACCAGATTCGCATGAAGATCGGGGTTATGTTCGGCTCGCCTGAAACCACGTCGGGTGGCAACGCGTTGAAATTTTATTCGTCGGTGCGACTGGATATCCGCCGGATCGGTGCTGTGAAAGACCGCGACGAAGTCGTCGGCAACGCCACCCGTGTCAAGGTGGTTAAAAACAAGGTGGCGCCGCCCTTCAAACAGGTTGAATTTGACATCATTTATGGCGAAGGCATCTCGAAGATGGGCGAGCTTTTGGATCTTGGTGTGACCGCCGGGATCGTCGCCAAATCGGGCTCTTGGTTCAGCTATGGCGATGAACGGATCGGGCAGGGCCGTGAGAATGCCAAGCAATACTTGCGCGATAACACACGCGCCGCTTTAGAGATCGAAGACAAAATTCGCGCCGCCCACGGGCTGGAATTCGAGATGCCAGAGGTAAAGGGCGGGGCAGGAGACGATGTTTTGGAGGCATAGCCCCTCAACACACAACCAGGTAGCCCCAAGTTATAAAGGTCGCATATTTCGGCAGAGACTATAGGGGCAGGGCNGAACTGTTTCAATTGNAGGGTTGGTTGTGGGCTGTGGACAGTTCCCGGNCGGGGGGCTAAACCTGCGCGGAACTGCAATTTCTGCCCGTGATGAGGCCCGCTATGCCCACCGTCAATGATATCCGATCAACCTTTCTGAATTACTTTGCCAAGAACGGCCACGCGGTGGTGGACAGCAGCCCGCTGGTGCCACGCAACGACCCGACACTGATGTTCGCCAATTCCGGGATGGTGCAGTTCAAGAACCTGTTCACCGGCGTGGAAACCCGCGACTATAAACGCGCCACAACGGCGCAGAAATGTGTGCGCGCGGGAGGCAAGCACAATGACCTAGACAATGTTGGCTATACGGCGCGCCACCATACGTTCTTTGAAATGTTGGGGAATTTCAGCTTTGGCGACTATTTCAAATCCGACGCGATCCACTTCGCCTGGGAGCTGATCACCAAAGAGCTGGATATTCCCAAGGACCGCTTGCTGGTCACGGTTTACCACACCGATGACGAGGCCGTGGACATCTGGAAAAAGGTCGCCGGGCTAAGCGATGACCGGATTATTCGTATTCCGACGAATGACAATTTCTGGATGATGGGGCCGACGGGGCCATGCGGGCCGTGTACAGAAATTTTCTTTGATCACGGCGATCATATCTGGGGTGGCCCGCCGGGCAGCCCGGAAGAGGATGGCGACCGGTTTGTGGAGATCTGGAACCTGGTGTTCATGCAATATGAGCAGCTCGAGGATGGCAGCCGCAAAGAACTGGCGGCGCAATCCATCGACACCGGCATGGGCATTGAACGGGTCGCCGCGCTGTTGCAGGGCACCAATGACAATTATGCCACCGACCTGATGCGCAGCCTGATTGAGGCCAGCGCCGAGGCGACCAGCACTAATCCGGATGGCCCGGCCAAGACGCATCATCGGGTGATCGCGGACCACTTGCGGTCCACCTCATTTCTGATGGCCGACGGGGTGATGCCGGCGAATGATGGGCGCGGATATGTGCTGCGTCGGATTATGCGCCGGGCGATGCGACATGCGCATCTGTTGGGTGCGCGCGATCCGGTTATGCATCGTCTGGTGCCCGCTTTGGTGTCGCAGATGGGGGCNGCCTATCCGGAACTGGGCCGGGCGCAGTCGCTGATCGAAGAGACGCTGAAACTGGAAGAATCNCGGTTTAAGCAGACGCTGGACCGGGGGCTGAAATTNTTGGACGACGAATTGGTGGACCTGCCCGTTGGGGCAGAGCTGCCGGGGCGGACGGCGTTCAAACTGTACGATACATTTGGTTTTCCACTGGATATGACGCAAGATGCGTTGCGTGAAAAAGGCCGCGTGGTGGATACTGACGGGTTTGATGCGGCGATGGCTGAACAAAAGGCCAAGGCGCGCGCGGCCTGGTCAGGATCCGGCGAGGCAGCGGATGCAACCGTTTGGTTCGACGTTGCGGATGCGCATGGAACAACGGATTTTCTGGGCTATGACACCGAGACAGCCGAAGGGCAGATCGTAGCATTGGTGCAGGGCGGCGATCAGGTGGCGGCGGCCACGGCCGGGCAAGCGGTGCAGATTGCGTTGAACCAGTCGCCATTTTACGCTGAGTCGGGCGGGCAGGTGGGCGATACCGGCCTGATCCGCAGCGAAAACGGCCTGGCGCAGGTAACGGACACCCGCAAAACCGCCGGGGTATTTGTACATATAGCGAAAGTGACCGAGGGCACGATCCGCACAGGCGAGGCGGCAGTTCTGGAGGTGAACCATGCACGCCGAACGTCGATCCGGGCCAACCATTCGGCGACCCATCTGTTGCACGAAGCGTTGCGCCGGGCGCTGGGGGATCATGTGGCACAGCGTGGATCGCTGAATGCCGAGGATCGGTTGCGGTTCGATTTCTCGCATACCAAGGCGCTGACGGACACGGAACTGGCCTCGGTCGAGGCCGAGGTGAACGCTTTTATTCGCCAGAATACTGCGGTGGACACAAGGATCATGACGCCGGATGACGCCCGTGCCTTGGGCGCGCAGGCGCTGTTTGGCGAAAAATACGGGGATGAGGTGCGCGTTGTGTCAATGGGGATTCAGCCCGGGTCCGGCAAGGGGGCCGACGGGCAAACCTATTCGCTGGAACTGTGTGGTGGCACCCATGTACGCCAAACCGGGGATATCGGGGTATTTGTGGCCTTGGGCGATTCCGCCTCAAGCGCCGGGGTACGACGGATCGAGGCGCTGACAGGGGCTGAAGCCTTTGACTATCTCAGCCAGCAGGATCGACGGCTTGCGGCGGCGGCGGCGGTTTTGAAAAGCCCGGCTGCAGAGGTGCCGGAACGCCTTCGGACGCTGCTGGACGAGCGTCGGGCGCTGGCCAACGAAGTGGCGCAACTGCGTCGTGAACTGGCAATGACCGGGGGCGGCAACGCTGGTCCGGAAGTAAAGAAAATCAACGGCATATCGCTGATAGCTCAGGTGTTGACCGGGGTAACGGGCAAGGATTTGCCGGCGTTGATCGACGAACACAAGGAGCGGCTGGGATCTGGCGCGGTTCTTTTGATTGCCGATGCTGGCGGCAAGGCAGCAGTGGCAGCAGGCGTCACCGGGGACTTGACGGATCGGGTTTCTGCGGTTGATCTGGTAAAAGCGGCCGTGGCAGAGCTGGGCGGTAAGGGGGGCGGTGGTCGTCCTGATATGGCTCAGGGTGGCGGCCGCGATGTGGCGAACGCGGATGCGGCAATTAAGGCCGCCGAGGCAGTTTTGGAAGGATAAGATATGAGCGCGTTGTGGATTGCACATGTAACGGTACATGACGAAGAGGCGTATTCGAAATACGCAGCCCTGGCGACCGAGGCGATTGCAGCGCATGACGGCGAATTTATTGCCCGTGGCGGGCGGTTCATACAACTGGAAGGTCAGGCGCGGCCCCGGAATGTCGTGGCGCGGTTCCCTTCTGTCGAGAAAGCCGAAGAGTGTTATAATTCAGAGGTTTATCAGCGGGCGTTAAGCCACGCNCGGGATGCGTCCGAGCGTGAGCTTTTGATCGTCGAGACCACCGAGTAANNCNCTTGAAAGGGTTATAACAGAACGTCTTCGACCAGCAGTGAAAACAGCTGGGATTTTCCGGTGACACCAGCTTTGCGATATATCGCGGTGCATTGTGCTTTGACGGTGCCTTCGCGGGTGTCGCGCAATCCGGCGATTTCAGAAGCGGACATGCCTTTCAGCAAAAACCACGCGACTTCGGTTTCGGCCGGGGTCAGGTCAAGATTACCAAAATAGTCCTGCACTACTGCAGTGAATTCGCCGGAGGTCAGGCGCCGGGCGGATTCAGCGCGTCGCATTTCACGTCCCGCAATCAACGCCAGTTGAACGCCCAGCCCGGCACCCAGAACCAGCCCCAAACTGGCGCCAATCTCGACGATCTCGCGGGTTTGCCATCGTAGCGGCAGGATTGGCAGACCAAGAACCGACGCGAGTATTTCCCAAAGGAAATATGCACCGCAAATGACCTGCATGCCAACGAGCCCCCAAACGACAGAGGGATGCTTTAGCACAATGGCGATCCTTGTTGGTAGCCGAGGGCGTCAGCGGGTGGCCAGTTCATCTGGTTACTCGGAGCCATTGCCGCCACCGCCGCCACCGCCGTTACCACCGCCGTTACCACCGCCATCACCATTTCCGCCACCATCACCATTCCCATTCCCATCACCCGTTCCTCCTCCATCGCCATCATCACCGCGCCCGCCATCACCGGGACCATCCCCATCTTTTCCGGCGCGGCCGTCCGGAGATCTACCGTCAGTATTGTGGCCACTGAGGGCCCCTGACGATTGTCCGGGCGCAGAGTTTTCCAAACTCGGCAGAGAGAAAAGACTGTCGCGCAGAATTTCCCCGCTTGTCCGGTTGATCACGACTTCGCGCAGGTTCTGGCCATTGTGGGCGGTAATAACGATCCGGCCCAACCAGGTACGGTTGGTTCCGGACACGGTAAAGCCCTCGCTCTCAATCCGCGAAATCACCGGTTTGGTGATGTCCGGTTCAGCCCAGGCGGGCGTTTGCCAAAGAGCCAGCAACAACGCGGATGTGATCCAAAGCAGCTTCAATTGGAAATCCTTAAGAAAGCCCGGTTGAGAATAGGCGCGCAGTGGCGCGGGCTGTCAATGCCCACGCCTTGATTTCTGTGCATCGGTCAGTCGCGGTCACCACCATGACCCTCGCCACCATGACCTTCGCCACCATGACCTTCGCCACCATGACCCTCACCACCGTGACCCTCGCCACCATGGCCTTCACCTTCATGACCTTCGCCACCGTCACTGTCACCATCGTCGCTTTGGCCGCCGCGGTCTTGCCCATTGCGACCGTCATCACCGGTACCGTAACCGTTGCCATTGCGGCCTTGATCGTCGGTATCGTCCTGCCCGAAACGGCCGGGGCGGTCGGCAGGCATACCCATCTGGGCCATCTGGTCGGCGATGTCGTGATGCTGGTCCTTGCCCAGATTACCCATATCAACCTGGGAAATCGCAACGGTTTCCCCGGTGGAAGGATCAACGACAGAGGGTTGCTCATAAGCGACAGCGGTTAACGCTGTCGACAACAAGGTCGCCGCGGCCAAAGAGAACGTCCGTTGGGTAAAGTTGAAATGTTTCATGGTGTAAGCCTCGTAAATTGAGTGTCATGCCGAGAGAAAATCTCATCGACACATGATCAACTAAGGGCGGGGCCGGTCACCGGATATAGAGCGTAGGGCTGGTTGGAGGCGGCATAAACCAAAGTCTTATGCCGCCAGACAAAAGTTTATTACGCTGATCTGGCCGCACGTTTGCGTTCATGCGGATCCAGGTGGCGCTTGCGCAGACGGATCGCATTGGGCGTGACTTCGACCAATTCGTCATCGTCGATATAGGCAATCGCCTGTTCCAGTGACAGGGTGATCGGCGTGGTCAGCTTGACCGCTTCGTCGGTGCCGCTGGCCCGGACGTTGGTCAGTTGCTTGCCCTTCAGCGGGTTCACTTCCAGGTCATTCTCGCGACTGTGTTCGCCGATGATCATGCCCTGATAGACCTGTTCCTGCGCGCCGATGAAGAACTTGCCGCGATCTTCGAGTTTCCACATGGCATAGGCAACAGAGGTGCCGTTTTCCATCGAGATCAGAACTCCGGCGCGCCGACCCGGGATCGCACCCTTGTGCGGCGCCCATTCGTGGAACACCCGGTTCAGAACGCCGGTGCCGCGCGTGTCGGTCAGGAATTCGCCATGATAACCGATTAGCCCGCGCGAAGGGACATAGGCGATGATCCGGGTTTTGCCCGCGCCTGCCGGTTTCATCTCGATCAACTCGCCCTTGCGGGTGCCGGTGATCTTTTCGATCACCGCGCCGGAATATTCGTCATCAACGTCGATGGTGACTTCTTCGATGGGCTCTAATCGCTTACCGTTTTCTTCGCGGAACAGCACCTGAGGGCGCGAAATGCTAAGTTCGAACCCTTCGCGGCGCATGTTTTCGATCAGAACGCCCATTTGCAATTCGCCACGGCCTGCGACTTCGAACGCTTCGCCGCCTGGGGTGTCGGAAATACGGATGGCGACGTTGCTTTCGGCCTCTTTCATCAGCCGGTCGCGGATCACCCGCGATTGCACCTTTTTGCCATCACGGCCCGCAAGCGGGGAATCGTTGATGCCAAAGGTCACGGTGATGGTCGGCGGATCAATCGGCTGGGACGGCAGGCCTTCGGTCACCGAAGGGGCCACGATGCTGTCGGCCACGGTTGCCTTGGACATGCCCGCAAGGCTGACGATATCGCCGGCTTCGGCATATTCGATCGGCTGCTGATTAAGACCGCGGAACGCCAGAATCTTGGTGGCGCGAAAGTTTTCGATCAGGGTGCCATCACGCGACAGCGCCTTAACCATTTCGCCAGCTTTCAGCATGCCGCTTTCCACACGCCCCGTCAGGATGCGCCCGATGAACGGATCATTGCCCAGCGTGGTGGCCAACATGCGGAACGGTTCCTTCATACGGGCGATCTGCGCCGGGGCGGGCACGTGTTTGACAATCAGGTCAAACAGGGCGGTCAGATCCTTGCGCGGTCCGTCCAGCTCCATATCTGCCCAGCCCGCGCGCCCCGAGGCGTACATGGCCGGGAAATCCAGCTGGTTGTCATCGGCGCCCAGATTGGCAAACAGATCAAAACATTCGTCCAGGGCGCGATCTGGTTCGGCATCGGTTTTGTCGACCTTGTTCAGCACAACGATCGGGCGCAGGCCCAGTGCCAGCGCCTTGGAGGTCACGAATTTGGTTTGCGGCATCGGGCCTTCGGCGGCGTCCACCAGCAGGACAACACCGTCTACCATCGACAGGATGCGTTCCACCTCGCCACCGAAATCGGCGTGGCCGGGGGTGTCGACGATGTTGATGCGTATGCCTTTCCATTCCACCGAAGTGGCCTTGGCAAGGATGGTAATACCACGTTCGCGTTCCAGATCGTTGCTGTCCATCGCGCGTTCAGTGGTGGCCTGATTTTCGCGATACGTGCCAGCTTGTTTCAGCAGCTCGTCCACCAGCGTGGTTTTTCCGTGGTCAACGTGAGCAATAATTGCGATATTTCGCAGGTCCATGAGTTCAGCCTTTGTGCGGGAATTGCCGCGCGCATACCGTGCCTTGTTGCGATATGCCAGCGAAATCACGCTTCTAATGGGCCAGATGGTGCTGAACGGGCATTTGGACCGCAAATCGCCGGATTGGCGTCACATTTCTGCCCATCAAGTCCGCAACGATTGTGCGCGCCACTTGCCCGGGAGATGGACCATGAAAAAGTATCTGATTGCCTTGCCTATTATTTTCGCCGCGGCCTGCGCCCCGGCGCAAGTCTCGAAAAACAAGTCCGGGATTGGGTTTTCCCATTACGGGTCATATCAGTATGTCGATATCGGCCCGGTTCAGCCCGCGTCTAAAAGCAGGTCAAAGAAGGGGGCAACCGGGAAATCTGATGTGCCGGTCTATTCCGCCAAATCGCGGAAATTACGCCGACTTAGCCAAGAGGACGCCGCATTACAGGCGATGCATGTGGATGGCGTGAATGGCAGAGCTTTGCGCGGGGTGGCGATCTTTGCCGGGGATGTTACCGGGAAGTTGCGGATCGTGACCTATGACAAGCATGTCTTTGGCGTGGTGGACGGGGTGCGCGAGCCTTTGAATGGCTCGCAGCTGTCGGATCAGGATCTGGGGCAGTCGCTGACGGGGCAGGTTGCCCGCCGCACCGGCTGCGCGGTCGCCGGGTATCCGTTGATGCAGTTCAAGCCGGGGCATCTGGACAAGCTGTCTGTGCCGTTGGCTTGTTAAGTGTCGATAGATCGCAAAGATCTCCCCCCAGCCAATGGCCCCGTGAAAAGCCAGCCAGCACCACCGCGATCACCTTGTTGGAACTTGCCCCATAGTCTGCCTCCAGCGTTACAGGACAAGCGAAAAGGGTGGTGATTTTTACGATTGCGATGGCAGAGGGTTTAACTTATATGCCCAAGGGACAGGCACCTGTAGCTCCGCTGGATAGAGCGATGCCCCAAATGGGTTTCACCAGCGAGTTCGGGGGTAAACGATAAACCGTTTTCTGTCTCGGCGCAGTGTCGAGAATAGCGGTCCCATAGCTCAGCTGGATAGAGCGTTGCCCTCCGAAGGCAAAGGTCGCACGTTCGAATCGTGCTGGGATCACCAAACACTGAATCTGTTTCACCCCATTGCCGTATCCGCGACCGATCCCCAGATCGACCGAGAGACGGGCGCTAAGGCGGATCTGCTGCTTGTTCAACGGGGACAGTACCAGTGAAACCAGCCTGCTGCTGGCAACACCGAAATCGACCTGATGAGGGGCGGGGCTCTGGGAAAAGGTAGGCGAGCCGCGTTACTTTGGGTTTTCCCGAGGGGGACATCGGGAAAGGAAAACGGTTCCAGTGATGCCCCAGACCACGCCAAAAAACAGGGTCCAGACGGGTGTGCCCATCCCCAGGTCCAACCCCAGAAAACCGGCGCCCATTCGATACGGAAGGACGACCAATATGCTGGACAACCACGGCAGAACTCCCAGAACGGCCCCCTTAAGCACAGGGGAATCGCGATAAATCGGGATCAGGAAAATGATGCCCCAAATGGCGCTGGCAAAGATCCGGCGGAACATCCACCCAAATGTCAGCTCTGGCGTCATGGCGAACCCAAGGGCCGGGGTGATCCCGGCGGCCCCCATGGCCCACACCAGAATGCCGGACGTAAAGCCGCCCAGAGCGCCCGCCAGCAATATCAGTACTGAGGTCCGAAGGGCGTTCATTGTGACCTTCTTGGGGTGCGCCACTGCCGCCAAACGACTGACATCAGTTGGTGCGGCGTGAAGCGGCCAGCCACAACACAGCCAAACCAACCGACGCGATGGCGTTCCAGCTGGCCATTGACAGCGTGAACACCTCCCACGGCACCTCGTCACAGCGCACCAGTGGCGCGGCCATGATCTGTTCCATCAACTGTTCCGGTGTTAGCCCGCTGGTGGGACCGGATGTGCAGGTGGTTGGGCCTTGCCACCAGCCGCGCTCGACCCCGGTGTGGTAAATCCCGATCCCGCCCGTGGTCAGCGCGGCCGCAGCGCCCAACAGGGGCAGGGCGCGGCCCGGCAGCCAAAGGGCCAGCGCGCCTATCACCATCGCTGCGGCATGGGGCCAGCGTTGCCACAGACACAGTTTGCAGGGTGCCATGTCGCCCAGATACTGAAATCCAAAGGCCCCAAGCAGCATCAGGGCGGAACCACCTGCGGCACACAGGATCAGGAAGGAGCGATTTGTCATAAGTATTTTACCACAGCAAAGCCACCTAGGAGCAGCACGATGAACAGAATAGAAAACAGCCCCAGCCGCTTTTCGATGAATTCCCGGATCGGCGCGCCAAAGACCCGAAGCAATCCGGCCACCACAAAGAACCGCAAAGCGCGCGCCAGGATTGATGTGGCAATAAAAGTCCCCAGCGGCATCCCGGTCCAACCGGACATGATGGTGATCACCTTATAAGGAAACGGCGTGACCCCGGCCGTCAGCACCGCCCAAAAGCCAAAATCGTTGAACTTAGAGTTAAAGGCCTCCATCGCCTCTCCTTTGCCCATGCTGGCCAGAATCGGCTGGCCGATACTGTCATAGGCAAACGCACCAATGGCATATCCCAGCATGCCGCCAATCACAGATGCGGCCAGCGCGACGCTGGCAATGAACCAGGCGCGATTGGGCCTGGCCAGTATCATCGGAATCATCAGGACATCGGGCGGGATCGGAAACACCGAGGATTCGATAAAGGCGATCAGCGCCAGCCACCAGATAGCCTTGGGGTGATCTGCCAGCGCCATGGTCCGGTCATAAGTGCGTCTGAGCATGGTGGTCGAGTTCCTGATCTGGCCGTAACCCATGGGTTGCCTTGCAAAACCACGAAGATCCGGTGATGGTCAAGCCGTGTTAATCACATCTGCGTGGCCAAGTGACACTTAGGGGCCAATACACCCAAGCCACAGATTCCGTCGCCTAGGAGCTTGCGGGTCACAAAACCAGGCTTCTGCTCCGATTCCAGGCTTGAGCTTGCGCCAATGACAGAGATCGATCTCGCGTTCAAAGGTGATCGAACGGCGCGCGGGTTGGGGCACAGGGGGCGAGAACGGTCATGAGCTTGTTCATTGTGTCCTTCGTCTTTACGGAAGGCGTATAATCAGTATTATGTAATATATTGATAGAGGTGTCGCTATATAAACCGGGCTTTTTCTGACCACCTTAGCTAACCGACCCGGAAAAAGCCGCGATAAACACCACTGTAAAACGGGTCCAAGACAGCCGGATCACAATATGTTGGCAGCGACCTGTTTTCCCACTACCATTTACTTAACACATAACAGTGCGCGTGCGTTGGCGCGACTCTGAGGGAGGGATTTTCATGAACCACCTAACTTGGCCGCCTGACCTGTGCCTGACGCTTGCAACCACATGAGCGCGATAACTCCGGATCAGGCGGTGCGTCACGTCACCACCACCAACCCAAGTTTTGCCTTAACAGAGACCGATATTCGTGGCGTCCGTTTGCGGGTGTTTCAGAATGCCCCGCCAAACCTGCGCGCGTTGATGCAGGCCAGCCGCAAGCCACAAGGTAACGGCGCTGCTGACTATCTGGTGTATCGGGAAGAAACCTGGACCTACGACGAATTTTGCGGCGAAGCCAATCAGATATCTCATGCTCTTCAACAGGAAATGAACATCGAATCTGGTGACCGTGTGGCCATTGCTATGCGTAATTGCCCAGAACTTCTGATTCTGACCATGGCGATTTCATCGCTTGGGGCTGTTGTGGTGTTCCTGAACGCCTGGTGGACAACCGAAGAGCTGGATTACGCCCTGACAGATACCGGCGCCCAGGTGGTGTTTGCCGATGGCGCCCGGGTTGAGCGGTTGAAACCATTGGCTCAAAGCCATGATTTGCGCCTGATCGGCGTGCGAGATGGCGAGGCCTTGTCCAACGCACGCTACGGCGCATTGCGCGACGCGATGCCGGATGACAGCTGGCCAGAGGCTCCGATTGATCCGGATAACGATTTTGCGATCATGTATTCCTCGGGGACAACCAGCCATCCCAAGGGTGTGGTGTTAACCCATCGCGGGGCGATAAACGCGGTTTTCACATGGCTGATGCAGGCCGCTATCGCCCCGTTGGTCGACCCGCCAGCCAAAGATGCCCCCCCGGCCCCGCGCCCGGCTGTTTTAGTGGTCACGCCGCTGTTTCATGTCACCGCGACCCATGGGTTGTTCCTGCTTAGCCTGCCTGCGGGCGCGAAACTGGCCTTGATGGACAAATGGGATGCAGCCCAGGCGGTTCGTATCGTCCGCGACGAAAAGATAACGCGTTTTCTGGGGGTTCCAACGCAATCTGCAGATCTTTTGATCGCGGCCAAAGCAATGAATGAACCGCTTGAGACGCTGGATTACCTGGGCTCTGGCGGGGCCAAACGTCCTGCGGCGCAGGTTTTGGAACTGGCGCGGCAATTTCCCAAGGCCGACATCGCGACCGGTTGGGGCATGACCGAAACCAACGCCGTTGGGATCGGTTTGGTCGGGCCGGAATATCTGAAGCGTCCGGGCTCTGCCGGGCGGTTGCATCCGCCGTTGCAGGATTTGCTGTTTCTCGACGAGTCCGGGCAACCAGTGCCACAGGGAGAGATTGGCGAGATTACTGTAAAAAGCCCCTGTAATATGCGGTGTTATTTGAACAAACCGGAAGCAACGGCAGAGGCTATGCAGGATGGATGGCTGCGCACTGGTGATCTGGGCTATATCGACCCGGATGGCTATGTCACCATCGTCGATCGCAAGAAAAACATTATCATCCGCGCGGGTGAAAACATCGCCTGCCTGGATGTCGAAGGCGCGTTGCATCGCCATCCCGCTGTGTTCGAGGCCTGTGCGTTTTCTGTCCCCGATGATCGGCTTGGCGAAGTGGTTGGCGCCGCGTTGCAAACCCGCCCCGGTATGAAAATTGACCGCCAAGAGTTACTGGCGTTTCTCGGCGATCACATCGCCAAATTCAAACTGCCCGAGCGCATCTGGATACAGACAGATCCCCTGCCCCGCGGCGCCACTACCAAAGTTGACCGGCGCAAGATTCGTAACCTCTGCTTGGCCACCATACCCACATCTGAAGCTTAATAAAAAGGACTAGCCCATGGGATTATTTGATCTTTCCGGTCGTGTCGCCTTGCTGACCGGAGCCTCGAAAGGCATGGGGTTGGCGATGGCGACGGGCCTTGCTGAACAGGGTGCAACCGTGGTGATTTCCGCCCGCAAGATGGACCAGCTAGAGGCCTCGGTTGAGCAGATCAACAGGGCCTGCGGGGCCAATCGGGCAATTCCCGTGGCCTGCAATATCGGGCACAAGGATCAGTTACAGGCGCTGGTGGACAAAGTGCGAGCCGATGTCGGACCCATCGACATTGTTGTCGGCAATGCCGGGGTGAACCCCTATTACGGGCCGACCTCGGAAATTCCGGATGGGGCTTATGAAAAGACCATGACGGCCAATGTGCAATCCAACCTGTGGCTGGCGCAGATGGCAGTGCCGGATATGATCGAAAAAGGCAACGGGTCGATGATGTTCACCTCGTCCATCGGGGCGTTCAAACCGTCGGTCATGTTGGGCACCTATGGGATGTCGAAACTCGCACTGATCGGGTTGGTGCGCAATCTGGCGGCAGAGTTTGGGCCAAAAGGCGTTCGGTTCAACGCCATCTGCCCCGGCCTGATCCGCACCGATTTTGCCCGTGAATTGTGGGAAAGCCCCGAGGCCGAACAGCGTGTCAAACGGGACATTCCGCTGCGACGGTTGGGCGAGGCAGACGATCTGAAAGGCATCGCTGTTTATCTGGCCTCAGACGCTAGTCGATATATGACCGGACAGGCGCTGACCGTCTGTGGCGGCTCGAACATGTGGACGTAAGGAATTGATATGGAAGTAAAAGACAAGGTTGTGGTCGTCACAGGTGCCGCCAGCGGCATCGGGCGGGCGTTGGCGCATCGGTTTGCGGAAGCCGGGGCGAAAAAGGTGATCTGCGCCGATCTGGATGAACCGGGGGCGCAAGCGGTGGCCGAGGCGATTGACGGGCTGGCGATTGGTGTCAATGTCGGGGTCGAAGATCAGATCGCCGGGATGATTTCTTGGGTAGAGGATAAGGTTGGCCCGATTGATCTGTTCTGTTCCAACGCCGGCATCCTGACCCTTGGCGGGGTTGAGGTGCCAAATGAAGACTGGCAGCGCATCTGGGAAATCAACGTGATGAGCCATGTTTGGGCGGCGCGCCACGTGGTGCCCCGGATGATCGCGCGCGGCGGGGGCTATTTGCTAAACACGGCCTCGGCGGCGGGCTTGCTGAACCAAGTTGGCGCCGCGCCCTATGGGGTGACGAAACANGCCGCCGTTGGCCTGGCCGAATGGTTGTCGCTGACNTATGGCGATAAAGGGATCGGCGTGTCGGTGCTGTGCCCGCAAGCTGTGCGATCGGCGATGACTGCCGGACACGAAGTTTCGGTCGCTGCGCTGGACGGGCTGTTAGAGCCTGAACCGGTCGCCGAAGCCTGCCTGCGCGCCATCGAGGAAGAAACGTTTCTGGTGCTGCCCCACCCCGAAGTTTTGGGCTATATGCGCCTGAAAACCCAGGATTATGACCGCTGGTTAGGCGGGATGCGCAAGTTGAACCGGCGGTTTGGCAATGCGGTGCCCCCGACAAACCGTGATCCGCAATAGTTACCGTGTGCCGGTCATTTGGGTTTTAATGGCCGCATCAGCCCTTCCTGGGCGACACTGGCCACCAGCACCCCGTCGCGCGTATAGACCTTGCCGCGATTGAAGCCGCGCGCGCCGCCAGTGAACGGGGCATCCATTGCATAAAGATGCCAGTTTTCAAACTGCAACGGTGCGTGGAACCAAATGGTGTGATCCAGGCTGGCGGTCATCTGCCGGGGTTTGAACCAGGTCAGCCCGTGTGGACGCAGCGATGATCCCAGCAGGTTCATATCAGACGCATAGGCCAGCAGAATATGCTGCATCTGCGGGCTGGTGCCTGCGGCCTGTTCCATGCGGAACCAAACATGGTTTATGTCGCTGGTTGGTTCAGGATCAAAAAAGTCGCGCGGATTGACCTCGCGCATGTCAATGGGACGCGGGCGCAGGAATTCGACGCGCCGGTCCTCGGGGATCTGATCCAGAATTGTGCGCCGCATCTCGCCCATGCTGGGCAGGGTTTCGGGCGCTGGTACATCGGGCATTGGATGCTGATAGTCCCAGCCATCTTCGGCCACATGGAAGGATGCCGACATGTTCAGGATTTGGCGGCCATGCTGGATTGCCACCACCCGGCGTGTGGTAAAGCTGCGCCCGTCGCGGGCGCGGTCCACCTGATAGATCACCGGAATCGACGGATCACCGGGGCGGATGAAATAGGCGTGCAACGAATGACACAACCGGTCCGGCACCGTGCGATAGGCCGCGGCCAGCGCCTGTGCAATCACTTGCCCGCCATAGATCCGCGTCGTTGTCTCGCCGCCCGATCCGGTGCCGCGAAACAGGTCGACTTCCAGCTGTTCGATATCCAGCAAGCTTAGCAGTTCTGCCGCCCCATCAGTCATATTTACAGCTTTCCTTTGCAGAGTTTCGGGTCAGGCCCGATCAGCAGCATAGGCGATAAAGGCGTCAAAACTGTCCGGGTTTGACATCGAATCGCGGTTCACCACCTTTTTCGGATCCCCCCCTAACAACAGCTTTTTCACCGGCACTTCCAGCTTTTTACCCGACAAGGTACGCGGTACTTCGGCTATTTCGACGATCTCGCTTGGCAAAAACCGCGGGGACACCCCGGTGCTGATCGCATCGTTGATCTTTTTGCGCAAAGCATCGTCCAGCGCCACGCCTTTTGCGGGCACCACAAACAGTGGCATGAAACTGGCGCGTCCCAGGAATTCCAGATCAACCACCAGCGAATCCATCACCTCGTCCAGCCCCTCGACCGCGCGGTAGATTTCAGAGCTGCCCATGCGCAGCCCCTTGCGGTTGATGGTGGCGTCCGAGCGGCCATAAATCAACGACCCACCGGTCTCGGTGATCTCGATCCAGTCGCCATGCCGCCAGATGCCGGGATATGTATCAAAATAGCTGCCATGCAGGCGGCTGCCATCGTCATCCCCCCAAAAATACAAAGGCATCGACGGCAGGGGTTGGGTACAGACAAGCTCGCCCACTTCGCCGATCAGCTCGTTTCCTGCGTCGTCAAAGGCGCGCACCGCGTTGCCCAACAGACGACATTGCATTTCCCCGGCACGCACGGGCGCCATCGGGTTGCCGCCCACAAATGCGCCACTGAAATCAGTGCCGCCGGAAATCGGCGCCAACCAGACATCGGGTTTCACCGCGTCATAAATCCATTCAAAATTATCTTCGGTCAGCGGCGACCCGGTGGCCGCCAGCGAGTGGACAGCGCTTAGGTCAACCTCGTCCCGTGGCCGCAGCCCGGCCTTGATGCAGGTGGTGAAAAACGCCGCCCCCGCGCCGAAATAGCTGATCTTTTGATCGGCCACAAAGCGCCAGATCACGCCCATATCAGGATAATTGGGCGCGCCATCGTACAGGGCCACCGTCGCCCCCTGCCCCAATGCGGCGGTCTGGGCGTTCCACATGATCCATCCCGACGAGGTCAGCCACAAGAACCGTTCCTGATCCGTCAGATCCTGATGCAATGATTGCTTGGCCCCTTCCAGCAGTATGCCGCCATGGCCATGCACGATGGGTTTTGGGTTGCCGGTGGTGCCGGACGAATAGACCACCCACAGCGGGTGATCAAAATCCACCTGCTCAAATATCAGATCGCTGCTGTCGCCGGTCAGGTCTGACCAGGCCACAGTATTTGCCGACAGTTCGCCGACCAGCGGCAGCAGGATCGTCTGTTCCAGCGTTGGCAGCCCGGCGGTGATGGTGTTCAACACCTCGCGCCGGTCAATCATCTTGCCTGCATGCACATACCCATCCTGCGCGATCAGCAGCTTGGGTTCGATCTGCTGGAACCGGTCCAGTATGGCCACATGGCCCATGTCTGGCGCACAGAGTGACCAGATTGCTCCGATGGACGCGGTCGCGAGAAAGGCGATCATCGCGGTTTCGGTATTGGGCAGGATCGCCACAACCCTGTCGCCCGGGCCAACCCCCATGGCGCGGAACCGTCCGGCCACACTGGCCACCTGCGCGCGCAACTGCCCCCATGTCAGTTCGGAAAACCCAAAGCTTTCGGATTGCACGATCAGGGCGGTCTTATCCGGGGTTTTTTCTGACTGGCGCAGGATTTGGCTGGCAAAGTTCAATTGAACGCCGGGGAACCAGACGGCCCCTGGCATCTTGTTTTCGGCCAGTATCACGGTTGGCGCAACGCTGGATTGAAGGTCAAAGAAATCCCAGATCGCGGACCAGAACCCATCCAGGTCCGACACGCTCCAGTTCCACATGGCTTGATAGTCGGCAAAATGCAGGCCCCGGTTTTCCTCTAGCCAGTGGATGAACTGTGCCATGCGGCTGGCATTGGCGCGTTCGGGGCTTGGGGTCCACAGGATTGGCCGCGGGGTGGTCATACCAATGCCCCATGGATCAGGGCCTTTAGTTCGGATCGCGCCGGGTAAGAACTGGACGGGGACAGTTGGGTGAAGAACACCACTGACATGTCCAGCGCCCGGTCGACCCAGAAAAAGGTGGATGCCATGCCGCCCCAGCTGAAATCGCCGACGCTGCCGGGGCTGCGCGCGCGGGCCGGGTCCAGAACCACGGCGCCACCAAGGCCAAAGCCCATGCCCTCCATCGGTTGTTCGGCAAAGCTTTGCGGCCCCATTGATGCGATATCGCCCGGCAGATGGTTGCGCATCATAAAGTCCAACGTGTGCGGGCTTAGCAAGCGGCCCCCGTCACAGGTGCCGCCCCGGCGCAGCATTTCGGCAAAGCGCATATAGTCGTCGATGGTGCCGACCAGCCCGCCGCCACCGGAATACATCGTCGCTGCCTCAAACGGCGACTCGTCGGCCCGGTCCACCATCCGCAGGGTATCGCCGCCCTCGCTGGCTGCGTTCAGCGCCATCGCGTCGCCCGCCAATGGGGTGTAAAGCGCGGCAAACCGGTTGCCGGTGCCTTTGGGCACGCAAAACCCTGTTTCCGTCATGCCGAGGGGGGCAAATATTTCTTCGGCAAAGACCTCTGCCAGGGATTTGCCGGTGACCACCTCAACCACCCGGCCCAAAACGTCAATCGCCACCGAATATTCCCAGCGCGTGCCCGGTGCGAAGGCCAGCGGAAAACCCGCCAGTTTGTTAACCAATGAGGCCAAAGGGCCCTGATCCGGGCCAAATATCAGCTTGGCCTCGTCCATCGCCTGACTGACGATTCCGGGGTTAAACGGATAGCTTAAGCCACTGGTATGGGTCAGTAATTGATGGATGGTTGGCGTCGCACAGGGGGTGGTCTGGTCAATCTTATCGGCCCCTGGGGTCAAGGCCTGCATGTCAGCAAAGGCGGGAATGAAATCCGACACCGGAGCCTCTAGATGGAACAGCCCGCGTTCCACCAGCATCATGATCGCCACGCTGGTAATCGGTTTGGTCATTGAATAGATGCGCGCCAATGTTTCGCGTTCAAACGGCAGATCGGCGGCGATGTCGCGCTTGCCGACGGCATTGGCATAGATTTCTTGCCCGCCGCGATAGACCAACACCGACGATCCGGGATATTTCCGTTCATCTACATAGCGTTGCATCCATGTGTTGATCCGGTTCAGGCGGGCGGTATCAAATCCGTTTTGGCTGGGATTGGAGGCTGTCATCTGGTTTGAACTCCTAAAGTGGCCCGGGCGACCCCTTAGCCGATCATCCGTTGCATTGCGGCCTTGGTTTCGGCGCTGAACCAGCTGCCTTCGGGGGCATTTGCCCTGGCAGCAATGGCCGCGTCAATTCGATCCAGTGCGTCCTGACGGATTTGGCGTTTAACCGAGGCATAGGTGTCCGCCGGACTGCTGGCCAGATCGCGCGCCGCGCGCAGGGCGCGGTCCAGCACCATGGCCTCGTCCTGTTCGACCACGTCGACAATTCCCATTGCGGCAGCCTCGGCCGCATTTATCGGCTGGCCGGTCAGCATCAGGCGGCGCAGCGCATTCGGGTCCAGTGTGGCGCGGGCAATCTCCATCAGCCCTACTGGGAAATCCGCGCCAACGCGCACCTCTGCCAGACCAAATTTCGCGCGGGGTCCGGCGATGCGAAAATCGCTGGTCAGCACAAAGAACATGCCACCGGCAATCGCCGCGCCCTTGATGGCCACCACAACCGGCTTGGGAAAGGCAAAAAGCGTAGCGAACCCCACATTCAACCCTTCGATAATCGCGTTTTGATCGGCCACCGTGAAATCCTGCGCCTCTTTCAGGTCAAGTCCAGCCGATAAAACCTTGAACGGGCTTGACAAAACCACGCCGCGCACGCTGTCATCCCCGGCCATGTCATTCATGACACGTGCCAGATCCATCAGGAACGCGGCTGACAAAGCATTCACCGGCCCCCGGTTCAGGCTAAGTTCCATAATCCCGTCGCCGTGATCAATACGGTGCAACCAATTGTCGTTCGCCATAAC
>JGI24025J20009_10000605_pt1 | contig 27771 bp, 18 predicted proteins | sample Cruoilmetagenom3_FD_20009 | JGI IMG/M metagenome (IMG submission 20009) | reverse complement strand
GCAGAGTACGCAGAGGGGCGCGGAGGGAAAATAAATGGTTAAATGCTCTGCGTTCCTCTGCGCCCTCCGCGGTTATTTTTCTTGCCAGAAAGTACAGGATCACAATCGGGAGACCAATCAACATACCTGAGTAGTTACGGTGAAAGGTATAAAGAGGCATTCGAACGTGATCGCCCGGCAAGATACTGTTATCTGGTGTACTCGCTCATAAACGACGCCCACTCTTCTCTAAACGTTTCATATCTTTCCACATCTCTTTTCGCGTATCTTTTTGCTCTCGGCAGATGCCAGATGTTCCTCAGGCATTCTATCGCCTCTTCCCATTGGGCTTTGGAGAGGAGGTCGATTGTGAGCAATAGAGAGGTAATAAACATCCTCGTGTCCAGGTCCTTGCGCACGAAGAAACCTGGATAGGGGTCGAAAGAAGCTGCGGAGAGCCCCCAGCGGAGCAGTTTCTCTCTCGCGTAACAAAATCGATAGATGTCCCGTCTCATCAGGGTACACCAGGGTACAGAAGCCTTGGGCGGAAGGTGCTTTATGTTCAGCTCTCTGTCCAGCAAGAACCGGAAACCGAAGTGACCTGCGTTCAGCAGATAATCGACGTCTTCGCCTCTCGCGATCCAGGGGTCGAAAGGAACCTGGGTGAAGAGCCTTCGATTTATGACCATGTTTCCTCCAAGGGCGATGGTTGTTTTGTTCAACCTCTCTTTGGAGTCTATGATCGAGAAGGCCTCGTTCATCTTTTTCTCTTTTTTCCAATAGTATCTCGCCCAGGGCACCGACTCTTCTACTTTGTAGCTTCCCGTCTCCGGGTTGATGTAATACCCTGCGATCCCATCTACGACCTCGCCACCGTATCTCTTGCCCACAAATTCGGTGGCCTTCATCAGGAAATCTTTATCCTCCACGATCTCGTCATCATCCAGAAAGATAATATTTTCCGCACCTTCCATGGCGCCCAGCAGTAGTCCGATGTTTTTACGGTGCGAATACCCGGACACTCCGATATTTTCTGATAATTCTGGCGAATAACCGCTTATGCATCTCTTCAGTTTACCCAGCCGATCTTCGGTGAGTACCTCTATATCGAGATCGTAATTTGCAACGAAGCGCCTCCTTTTTTCCTCTATTTGAGGCGAAAATGATGTGGGAAGGATCAGTATCGGCGTATCTTTGAGGTCTGTCAGGGACAGGCTATCCAGTAGCCGACCTAATAGGTTGCATTCCTCATTAAAGGGCAAAGGATGATCGTAGATCTGATGCTCGACGCCTTGAGTTATCGCATATGTCGGAATTTCGATTATCGTCTTCATACGGACTATCCCTCGGGCGCGATCTAACTTTGCGACGGTCCTGGCACTTCATCGGGGTGTTTCCGATTCCGGGGGTGCATGAGCTTCATTAAATCCAGGTGGCGTTCCTAACCCTCGCCTTATTAAGCTTTCCATGTTTCGAGGGGTGAAAGGCCTGGTGTATCTTGCAGAGACCTTTTAATTGAAGATCACAGATGGTTGTCCACGCGCCGATAGACCGGAAGCAGATCGCATTTTTCAGTTTTAGAGATATCCTTCAACGAGCTACACCCACTACCAACTATTGTAGCACGATTATCCGCGCCCGAGATTCTCATCAAAAACTTTTGTATGTTGAACGAGTTCCCTCATTGCGCTCTTACATCAATCAGATAGATACACACGCACATAATGTATTATGTTGTTCTATTACACAACACAATATAAAAGATAAACAGCATCATTTGTCCTGAAGCCTGATGGCGCACAATTCAACATAATTAATGAATCAACGTCAACATCACCGGGTCATGTTTTTATAAGAGATATGTTTTAGAATTAGCACGCAAAAACTTTAAGTACCTATATAACAGAGAAGATCAGGGCAGGAGGCTGTACTGGAGAGACATATTGCTGGGTATGAAGACTTTTAGATTAACCATCATACCATTCGCTCTGGCGATATGGCTCCACGACGGTCTATCTGCTAAAAGGTAAAAGGAGGAAGACGAACGTGTCTGACAAGATAGACCTATACAGTGACCGCGGCGTTCTTCTAAAGAGTGACGTTGATCTGAGCGCGATCAGCCCCCTCAAGAACGCAGCGATGAAAAAACTAATTGCCCTGACCAGGCGAACCGTTGCGGTCAACCTGGCAGGAATAGAGAACGCCCTTAAGACCGGCAAGGTCGGCGGTGCTGGCAGGCAGATCAAGGGCAGAGAGCTTGACTACGACGTCGTGGCCAACGCCGACGCCATCGCCGGAAAGATCAAAGAGCTCATCCAGGTAGACGAGGGCGACGACACCAACGTGGAAGTCATGGGCGGCGGAAAGCAGCTCCTGGTCCAGATCCCCACCGCCAGGGTCGACGTCGCGGCAGAGTTCGTTGTGGGAATGACCGCGACGGCAGCAGCCGCCACAGAGGCGCTCGTTCAGCAGTTCGGTGTTACCTACCTCGAGGCACCCATGGTCCACGCCTCGGTCTGGGGCCAGTACCCGCAGACGGTCCCCATGGCTGGCGGGAACATAGCTTCTGTTCTCAACATCCCCCAGAACGATGAGGGTCTCGGCTTCGCCCTGAGGAACATCATGGCCAACCACATCGTCGTGATCACCAAGAAGAACGCCATGAACGCCGCAGCACTCTCTTCGATCTTCGAGCAGATCGGGAACTTCGAGATGGGCAACGCCATCGGGATCTTCGAGAGGTACCAGCTTCTGGGCCTGGCATACCAGGGACTGAACGCCAACAACATGGTCTATGACATGGTCAAGGCCAACGGCAAGACCGGTACCATCGGAACTGTCGTGCAGTCCACGGTCGAAAGGGCCATCGATGACGGCGTAATAAAGGCAGGCGAGACTCTGCCCTCCGGGTTCATAATGTACGAGGCAGAGGACATCCCCAAGTGGAACGCCTACTGTGCAGCAGGGACCCTGGCCGCGACCATGGTCAACTGTGGTGCCCTGAGAGGTGGCCAGGCCGTCTCCTCAACGCTGCTCTACTTCAACGACCTGATCGAGAAAGAGACCGCCCTGCCCGGTTGCGACTGGGGCAAGGTCATGGGAACCGCGGTCGGGTTCTCCTTCTTCAGCCACTCCATCTACGGTGGCGGCGGACCTGGCGTCTTCAACGGCAACCACATCGTGACCAGGCACTCCAGAGGGTTCGCCATACCCTGTGTTTCTGCGGCAATGGCTCTTGATGCAGGCACCCAGATGTTCTCACCAGAGATGACCTCTGGACTGGTTGGAGCCATCTACGGAGGAATAAAGGAGTTCAGCGAGCCCATCGTCTCAGTTGCGGAGGCGGTGTAAAACGGGTTGAATGCATGGTCGCTAATAGATCAGACACGGAACCGGTCCAGATAGAGATATTCCCCCGGAGGCTGCTGACGCCGGAAACCGCCCAGCGGGTTCTCAACGAGATCTACAAAGAGGGCGGCGTGACCAGGATCATGGTCCAAGGGCCCAGCCTATCGAAAGTAATCCCTTACGGTCCCGGAAGGGGTCTTCCCATCGAGGAGAACAGAGACCTTCTCCTCGAGGTGGGAGATCAGGCCCTGGAGCTGAGGGTCAAGGTGGGACGGATCTGGCTCGAGCTGGAGAACGAGGAATATCTTGAGGGCGTGAAGGCGGCATGTGAGCGAACGCTGCCTTTTCCTTTCGAACTCAAAAAAGGAACGCTATTCCACACCAAATCGACAATCTCCGATTATGCGAAGTACGGGGACGATATCAAAGACAAGCGTATCCTGGGACTGGTTGATCCGAAGGCCAAGATAGAAAGGGATCTGGCCGTACTGTCTGATGAGAGAGAGTGACATGTAATTTTCAGAAGGAGATGGTAAGATATGGCATACACACCACAATATTATCCAGGCAGCACGTCTGCAGGCGTTAACAGGCGGAAGCACATGGCTGGTGACTTGGAGAAGCTTCGAGACATATCCGATATGGATATCGTGGCCGTCATGGGTCACAGGACCCCTGGTGCAGACTATCCCAGCACCCACCCGCCACTGGCAGAGATGGGAGAGCCGGACTGCCCCGTAAGGCAGCTAGTAGAGCCAACCCCTGGTGCGGCCGCAGGAGACCGGATCAGGTACTCTCAGTTCACAGACTCCATGTACAACTCCCCCTCGATCCCCTACTGGAGGACCTACTGGGCGGCCATCAACTGCAGGGGTGTCGACCCGGGAACCCTCTCCGGCCGGCAGATCATCGAGGCCAGAGAGAGAGACATAGACAACTACACCAAGACCATAATGGACAGCGAGATGTACTGTCCGGCACTCTCTTGTATGAGGGGCTGTACCGTGCATGGTCACTCACTGAGGCTCGAGGAGAACGGCCTGATGTTCGACATGCTGGCCAGATGTGAGATGGGAGACGACGGAAACGTCTACTACAACAAGGACCAGGTAGGTGTCCCCCTCGACCAGAAGGTCAATGCCGGGAAACCCATGAGCGAGGACGAAGCAGCGAAGAGGACCACCATCTTCAGGTACGACAACGTGGCCTTCGGAGGATCCATCGGCGACAGAAAGTTCGATGAGGGGCTGATCGCCCTGCACCACGTATGGGAGCGCAGGAGCAAATGGGGCTTCAGACCAGAGTAAACGGTGGTGAGATAGATGGGAAAAATTCACACTAAGAAGCTATTCGTAAGGGCCCTGAACAAGAAGTTCGGGAAGGACTTCGACCTTACGGGCAAGAAGGCCGATTATGCACCCTTCAAGGAGCTGGGCGTCCTTCAGAGCGACCGTAAGAAGGAGTTCATCGAGGCTTCCAAGAAGCTGGAAGGCAAGCGTGGCATCTCCATGTACAACCCGATGCTACACGCTGGTGGTATCCCGATGGGTCAGAGGCAGATCGTCCCCTACAAGCTCTCTACCACAGAGTACATAGTCGAGGGCGACGACCTCCACTTCGTCAACAACCCTGCCATGCAGCAGATGTGGGACGATATCAGAAGAACCGTACTCGTCGGTCTTGACATGGCCCACGAGGTGCTGGAGAAGAGGCTGGGCAAGGAGGTCACTCCTGAGACCATCAACAACTACCTGGAGATCCTGAACCACGCCATGCCCGGCGCAGCTGTGGTCCAGGAGCACATGGTCGAGACCCACCCCGGATTGGTGGACGACTGTAACGTCAGGATGTTCACCGGTGACGACGACCTGGCAGACGAGATCGACGATCAGTACCTGATCGACATCAACGAGCTATTCCCCGCCGACCAGGCCGAAGAGATCAAGGCCGCCATGGGCAAGACCTCCTGGCAGGCTGTCCACATCCCCACCATAGTCTCCAGGACCTGTGACGGTGGTACGACTTCCAGGTGGAGCGCCATGCAGCTCTCCATGACCTTCATCGACGCCTACCGCATGTGCGCCGGTGAGGCCGCGGTGGCCGACCTGGCCTACGCCGCGAAGCACGCCGCGGTCGTCCAGATGGGCGAGATGCTGCCCGCCAGGAGGGCCAGAGGACCCAACGAGCCCGGTGGAGTCAGCTTTGGTTTCATGGCCGACATGGTCCAGACCCAGAGGGTCAAACCCTGGGACCCGCCACAGATATCACTGAACGTTGTGGCCGCAGGAACCATGCTCTACGACCAGATCTGGCTCGGCAGCTACATGTCCGGTGGTGTCGGGTTCACCCAGTATGCGACCGCCGCCTACACCAACGATGTGCTTGACGACTTCTCCTACTATGGCTGCGACTACGGCATAGACAAGTACGGAGGATGGGGAGAGGCTCCGGAGACCCTGGAGGTTATCAAGGACCTGACCACCGAGACCACCCTCTACGACATGGAGCAGTATGAGGCCTACCCGACCCTGCTGGAAGACCACTTTGGTGGATCCCAGAGGTCCGGTATCATGGCAGCTTCCTGTGGTGTCACCTGCGGTTGTCTCACCGGGTCCAGCCAGGCAGCTCTTGCAGGCTGGTATCTCAGCCACTTGATTCACAAGGAAGGCTGGGGCAGGATGGGCTTCTTCGGATACGATCTCCAGGACCAGTGCGGTCCCACCAACGTCTACAGCTACCAGGGCGACGAGGGCAGCCCGCTGGAGCTCAGAGGACCCAACTATCCGAACTACGCCATGAACGTCGGTCACCAGGGCGAGTACGCTGGCATATCCAGCGCAGCTCACGCGGGCCGCGGAGACGCCTACGCTCTCAACCCGCTGGTCAAGGTAGCCTTCGCCAACCCCGCGCTGCTCTTCACATGGGAAGACATCCGCAAGGGATACGGCATGGGCGGTGCCAGAGAGTTCCGCGCAGCAGGCGAGAGAGGCCTGGTAATGCCGGCAGTGTAGGCGAGAGCCTACACACACACTCTTTTTTTTACGTTGTTTTTTGTTCAAACCCCGCACCCATCGAGAAGGGCCTCGTACCGCTGCTTCACCCGTTCCAGGATATCCATATCATAGGGCTGGTGGGTGGGCACCTCAATCTGAGCCTCCATCTCCGAATAATCGGGCGCCGCGATGATCCCATCATCTTCTACGGGGATCCCCAGGTCCTCGGCGATATCTCCGATCATGGGCGTGAGCGGATTGATCGACGGCGCCCCTCGCGCTTGCTCTCTGTACCTGTCCAGAAGCTCGTCGATCTCGGCAAAAAACCCCTCTTTCATCTTTTCGTCGATCCGTCCCGCCTTACCGGCGATCTCCTCCGCGCTATTCTTCAGCTGGGAGAAGGTTCTCACCCCCGCCTCCAGAAGATATCCCGGGTAGTGCTCCCGAACACGTTCCGCGTAGCCGGGCGCCACCACCAGCAGATCGATCTCTTTCAGCTTTTCCAGGTCATCCCTGTACGGCTTGTAGGGGTTCACCACCACGAACTTCAGCCCCATCCTCCTGGCCAGGCTCTCGTACATGGGGGTGACCCCCAGCCTCGTCTCCTCGGTCATGGCATGCCTCACGAACTCGGGATCGTCGGACTCGATCCCGAAATAATCTGCAAAGTTCTTCGTGGTGGTGAGGATCTTCGTCCTCCCGCTCTTCTCCGAGCGGATCAGGCCCTTCTCCTCCAGATCCTTGATGTGACCGTAGATCTTGTTGCCCCTATATCCGGCAAGCTCGCTCTGGGCGATGGGCTGGTTGTAGGCGATCACGGCCAGGGTCCTCAGCAGCGGTGCGGCCAGTTCCCTGGGTGCCACCCGGCTCACCTCTTCGGCCACGTCGGCCCGGACCTGCATCGCGAACCGGTCCTCGAACTCCAGGATCTCTATACCACCGCCCCGGTCGGTGTACTCGTCGATCAGCCCTTCCATCAGCTTTTTGGTCTTTCCTGGAGGCAGACCGACTACTTCCGATATATCTCCCAGGGAAAGCGCCCCCCCTGCGGCGAAGAGGGCCGCCTCCACCACAGCCTTCGGGTCAGCAGGTTCCGGCAACTAACCCTTCCTCCTCTGTGACGCTTTCGCCCGAATAGATTGAGCTCACTTCACGGGGGTATCTTCTCAGGTAGAGCTCGCCAAATATCCGGTCCTGCTCCAACCAGATCTCCCTCCGGTTGGCCATGAAGAGGACGGATAGGTAGTCGAGCACGTCGCCGCCTATCTCCGTGAAGGCCACCCTCTCCTCACGCTCCAGCTTCTGGTATATCACCGCCTTCAGAGACTTGATCCTCTCCTCGATGCCTTCCTCATGAGCCTTGTCGATATCCGCTTCCACAGGTTCTTCGGGCCTGCTCTCCCGCCGGACCTCTCTTTGCTTCGCGACTTTTTCCGCGTTCTTCAGCTCCGATATCAGCTCTACCAGGGTCACCGGCCGCCTGGACCTTCTCCTTATGGGGGGCCTGGGGAGCGTCTCCTTCCTGTAAAACCATCCTGGAGGTTCCTCATCTTCATCGAGCAGGTCATCGTCCCCCTCATCGTCCTCCTCCATAAAATCCGACTTCATGCGGAGGAGGATGCTGGCGTAGAGGAGCGTCCTGGCAGGGATCCGGAGGTCATTGCTCTTCAGAGTGTCTATGTGCTCCAGGAACTTTTCCGTGACCTTCGTAAGGTCGATATCCCAGGCATCGATCTCGCCACTCCTGGCCAGATCCAGAAGAACCTCCACAGGATCCTGCTCAGAACCTTCGTCTACCATAAGAAACCACCTTCAGCTCAGGCACAGCCCCGTCACGCTGGAGATGTTGTTCTCCTGCATCGTCACGCCCAATATGTACCTAGCCTCCTGGATCATGGGCTTCCTGAGAGAGACCACCATGAACTGTGCGACCTGGGAGACGTCGTTGATCAACTTGGCTACCTTCTCCACGTTGGCCCCGTCCAGGAACATGTCGATCTCGTCCAGGGCGTAGAAAGGTGCGGGCCTGAACCTCTGTATGGCGAATATGAAAGCGAGGGCCGTCAGGCTCTTCTCCCCGCCGGACATGGCCTCCAGACGGTGGAAGGACTTGCGAGCCGGTCTGGCCCGAATGGTCATACCTCCGCCGAGGGGGTCTTCTTCGTCCTCAAGGATCAGCCCCCCCTCGCCTCCTGATAGCTGGTTGAAGATGTCCTTGAAGTTCTCGTTGATGGCGTTGAAAGATGTCATGAAGGCCTCTTTCTTCATCGAGTCGTACCTTTCGAGCTTGCCGAGGATGTCTTCTCTCTCCCTCTGAAGGGTATCTCTCCGGTCCAAGAGGAAGTCGCACCGATCGCTGACCTGCCCGTACTCCTCGATGGCCAGCATGTTCACCGGCTCCAGCTCCAGCATCGACCTCTCCAGAGCCTTGATCTTCCTCATTATGGTCTGAACCTTGGGCGGTTCTGCGGTGGCGTCCACACCACGGCCCACGATCTCCGCTCTGATCTCCTCCGCCCTGGCCTTCGCCTCATCGCCTGCAATTGATGTCGCGGTCATCCTGGCCTTGATCCGTTCCGACTCCATCTGGAGAGAGTCGACCTCTCTCTGACGGGCCATAACATCCTCCAGGAGCTTTCCCCGTACCCCTTTCAGGTCGTGCAGTTCCTTCTCAATCTCTTTTTCTCTCTCTCTCTTCGCCGCCATAACCTTCTTAATCTCGTCCCTCCGTTCTTTGGCGGTTCTCTTTCGACCCTGGGCATCCTTCTTCTTATCTTCCAAGATCTCTTTTCTGGCGGCCAGCTCATCTATTCTCTGGGAGCCGATCTCCTCTTTCAGCTTCTCTTTGGTGATCTCTGCATCGATCACACCCTTCCGCCGCTCCAGACCTCTGATCCTGGCCTCTGCCTCCTCTGCTCGATAGGTCAACGCAGGTATCTCAGACCCCTCGAGAGCCTTCTCCAGCGTCTCGATCTTCGAGTCAAGCCCGGTCAGGGTCTTTCTGTGCTTTTCCAGCACCGTCTCAAGAGAATCCAGTCGTTCTCTTACCCCGGCGGCTTCCTGTTCCATATCCTCAAGCCGGGCCTTCTGCTCCAGGATCGTCTTCTCCAGCCTCACCGTCTGGCCTTTTGTCTCCTCCAGGTGGAAGGACTTCTTGGATAGCTCCCTGTTCAGCTCATCCTCGTCTCTCTTCAACCCGGAGATCTCACCCTCCACGCGATCCAGCCTATCCAGGATCTCCTCTCTCTCCTTATCAGCCAGAGCCAGCCGACCCGATATCTCGGCCAGCCTCTTCCCCTCGTCGGCGGCGAAGCTGACCCTCGACCGGTAGTGGCCTCCCGTCATGGCCCCGCTCTTCTCCACCAGGTCGCCCTCCAGGGTCACCATCCGGTATCGCCCCATCAGCTGCCGGGCAGAGGTCAGATCTTCAACCACCAAAGTATCCCGGAAGACGTGCCAGAAGGCGGGCAAGAACTCTCCATCAAACTGGACCAGGTTCAGGGCGTAGTCTACGACCCCCGGAAGGCTGGGCGGATCAGGCGGCACCCGCCCGCATTTCATCTTGTTTAGGGGCAGAAAGGTAACCCGTCCTCCTCTCACCCTCTTCAGATACGCTATGGCCTGCGATGCGTCCTCATCGGTCTGAGCTACGATGCTCTGAAGCCTGGCTCCCGCCGCGACTTCCAATGCGGTGGCATAGCTCTTATCTACCCGTCCCAGCTCGGCTATGGTCCCGTGCAGGCCTTCGAGCTGCCCCTTCTGCAAGGCCGCCCTGATCGCCTCGACCCCCCTGCTGTACCCGGGGCCCTCCCGTGCAGACCGGAGGCTGGCCTCTGCCTTGGCCTTCTCCACATGGAGTTCCTGCAGCCTCTGGTCGGCTTCCGCCATCTCCCGTCGGACCCCGATCATGGCGAACCCCAGGTCATCGCCGTTTCGTTCCAGTTCCCGTCCTCTCTCTTCGAGCTGGTCGATCTCCTTTTTAATCCGCTCCGCCTCTCTCTCCGAACGGCGGATCGTCTCTTCGTACTCGGAGATCCTGCTGCAGATATCTTCCTGATCGCTCGACCTCCGCCTGGCCGCGTCCAGGTACCGGTCCCGGTCCCGCATCAGGTCGGCCATCTCGGTCTTGACCTCTTCTCTCTTCTTCTTGACCGCGGTCATCTCGTCTCTGAGCTGGGCGTACTCCACGTCGGCCTCGGCGATCTCGGACCGGACCCTTTCCAGTCTCTCACTCTCCTCCTCCAACTCGGCCACGAGACTGGCCTCTCTTATGCCGGCGTCTCTGATCTTCGTGGTCAGAGCCTCGGCCTCTTCGCTGAGACGGTCCATCTCCAGGTAGATCCTCCTCCTCTCCACCTCCGTCTCCGAGATCTCCCTATCGGCCATCTCGATGCGGCTCTCCTCCCGCTCGATCTCTCCTTTCAGCTCTTCGATCTTCCTCTTGACCTCCAGCTGTTCGTCTTCGCCTTTATGGGCGATATCGGAGCTGAGCCTCTTCAGCTCATCTTCCAGAGAGGCCAGCGCATCTTTCCTGGTCCGGTATCTTTCCCGAAAGAGCTCGTCCTGGGCCACCAGGTCCTCGGTTTCCTTCTCCAGAGAAGCCTGCTCCGCCTCAGCTTCCCTGAGCTTGGCCAGGAGAAGGAAGGCTTCTTGGTGCAGTTTCTCGTCCCGATGGGCCTGGTAGGTGATGGCCCGGTCCCTCTCCTCGCCCAGCTTCAGCCTCTGGGCCGATACCTCATCCAGGATCACGTCCAGCCGGTCTATCCTTTCTCGGACGACCTCCAGCTCGCCCAGAGCCTTCCTCTTCTTCTCATCGAAATCGGCCACCCCGGCGATCTCATCTATGATCTTCCGCCTATCCGTGGGGTTCATCTCGATTATCCTGGTAACGTCGCCCTGCATAACGACGTTGTAGCCTTCGGGAGTAATCCCCGATCGGGAGAGAATATCATGAAGTTCGCTCAGGCTGCAGGTGTCGCCGTTAAAAGAATAAACACTATGATATCGATCTTTGGTGAGCTTCACCTTTCTGGATATCTCTACGACGTCTTCCTCCACGGGCATGGTATGACAGGAGTTGTCAAACCTGACGGTGACCTGGGCGAAGTCGGGGTTCTTGCCGTTCTCGCCCTTGTAGATCAGATCGGGTAGCCTCTCCGCTCGCATAACGCGAGAGCTGGATAGACATAAGGCAAAGAGCAGAGCGTCTATGATATTCGACTTGCCGCTTCCGTTGGGACCGGTGATGGCTATGAAGTCGTTTTCCAGGGGGATGGAGACCTTCCTACCGAAAGACTTGAAGTTCCTGAGCTCGATCTCCTTAATGTGCAACCACTACCCTCCTCTGATCATCGTCGAGCCTCCGTCTCTGCAGCTTGAAACCTTCTTTCAGGTCCATGAAACCCCCTTCAAAGCCGTTTTTTGGCCGGAAAACCGCCCAGAACAACCTCGTTAAAATATGTATTCAAAGTTGTATATATTGTTTTCCCCATGCCGTCTTTCCGTGAGATACATTCTGTCCTCCGAGTAAATCCGACTGAATGGAGGATTTACTCACTTATGGACCGATCTTATGAGGCAACAAGTTATTATCGGTATGTAGATAGACCTGGTCGAGGAGAGGATCGTCGGGTGTTGGAGTTTCTGATATTTGCGGTGAGTATGCTCGCCCTCTATTACGGAGCAAAATTCATCACAGACAGCGCCGTCCACTTCGCAAAGGTCCTGGGGATATCGGAGTTCGTGATAGGAGCAACGGTGATCGCCTTCGGTACTTCCTTCCCCGAGCTCTCCGCCTCGATCAGCGCCATGCTCACCGACTGCGGATATCCGGAGGTGGCGGTGGGAAACGTCCTGGGGTCTAACCTGGCAAATATAGGCCTCGCCCTGGGCGCCGCCGGCATGCTCTACAGCATATACATCGACAGAGACGTCCTCGAGACCGATCTATCTCTTCTCCTCGCCCCCATTCTGGCCGTCTTCGTGGTCCTTCTCGATCTCAGGGTTACCGGAGTCGAAGGTCTATTCCTGATCTTCATGTATCTCTCGTTCGTCTATCACGAGATCTCTCAGCATCGGAAGAACGATGTCAAGGGCAGCGAGACCCTCAAGCCCAGATATCCGATGATATTCTTGACAGGATTGGTCCTCCTCTATCTCGGGGCCAAGTACCTGATAGCCTCCATCCTCGATGTCGCCGTCACCCTGGGCATCGACGCAGCTGTGGTATCCTTCATACTGGTGGCCCTGGGAACCTCCCTGCCCGAGGTGAGCACGGCGATAGTCGCGGCCAAGAACGGGCGAGGAGATATCGCCATAGGTACGGTGATAGGCTCGAACGCCTTCAACGCCCTGATCGTCCTGGGCGCCATATCCTTTGTGGGTAACGTGGTGGTGAGCGAGGCATTCATATATGCTGCCCTTCCCGCGGTAGTCCTGATCAGCATTCTTCTGGGGTTCATGATCCTGGGCAACAAGATCACCAGGTTCGAGGGAAGCTTGTTGGTGGCGATATACTTCCTGGCGATCCTCAACACACTCTGAGAAAGATGGCCACCGCCCCGCAAAAGCTTTTTACTATCCTGCCAAACTATCCTCGATGGAGATTCTGGCGGACGTTGGAGGCCGGCCCGGCCTGGACTGCAAAGGGTTTTGCACTTACTGTTACTTCAAGGGTGTCAAGGAGGTCGCGCCTTTTGGGTGCAAACATTGTCTCCCCTTCCAGAAGGGTTGCGACTACTGTACGCGGGCGATCAGAGAGGGTTACTCCGGGTTCAAGCCCCTGGAGATGGTGGCCATGGAGGTGGCCCAGACGGCTTTTCGCTCCATACCAGAGAAGGTGACGATCAGCGGTGGGGGGGACCTGAGCTGTTACCCTCATCTCTTAGAGCTGACCCGACTGGTGGGCCAGAGCGACGTGCCCGTTCATCTGGGGTACACCAGCGGCAAGGGTTTCACCAGGGGTGACGAGGCGGATGCTCTCATCGAGGCAGGGGTGAAAGAGGTATCCTTTACCGTCTTTTCTACGAGACCCGAACTCCGCCATAGGTACATGAGGGACAAACATCCCGAGGCGGCCCTGACCAACCTGAGACGTTTCTCGGACTGCTGCGACGTCTACGCGGCCGTGATCCTCGTTCCCGGTGCCAACGACGGTCCGGAGCTGGAAAAGACCTGCTCGGACCTGGAAGAGATGGGGATAAGAAGACTCATACTGATGAGGTTTGCCAACGCCAGAGAACAAGGGCTGGTCCTGGGAAACGCGCCCATACTGCCCGGGGTGGTTCCTCACACAACAGAAGAGTTCAAGCAGATCGTGACCGAGATCAGCGAGAGGTACAGCTTCAGGGTCACCGGTACGCCGCTCTGGGACCCTGAGACCGGCGCGCCCTTCGCCCTGGCCAGCCGTCGGGACGAGCTGGCCCGACTCCCGCCCCTGAAAAAGAGCGCTACCCTGATCACCGGTTCCGTCGCCGAGCCTCTCTTATCTTCCATCTTCCGGGACCTGGGAGATAAGGTGAACGTGGTCTCGGTCGGACAGGATATCGGTTGTCTCATAACCGTCGAGGACCTGAAAGAGCTGGACCTCGGCGAGGTGAAGGAGACGGTAATCCTCCCGGGAAGGACCCTCGCATGCGATAGTGATATCCGTCAGGTTCTCACCAGGGATGGTGTGGACAGGTTGATCAGGAGAGGTCCCGACAGGCTCACCGTCGACGGAGAGATGAGCATCAGCATGACGCCCCGTGAGGTGATCGAGGTGGAGGTGGAGAGCTTCACAGATCTGATCGAAGAGATCAACGCGCTGGGCGTGTGAGGATGAATATCAGCATAGTATCACCCGGGACTTACACCTATGGCTCCCTGGTCCTGGGAGGCGTTCTGAAGAAAAGAGGGCATACGGTCACCGTCACCCACCGGCTCCGGTCCGGCGGAGAGGTCACCCTCCTCAGCCTGTTCTCCACCGGCCAGCTCCTCGACCCCCGGATCCGAGATTTTGTGAAGACCCTCCCCACGGTCTACGTGGGCGGTCCCGTGGGGTTCACACCGGAGATCGTCCTGGACGAGCTGGACGTCGACGCGGTGGTGGTGGGCGAGGGCGAGGATGTGGTTGCCAGCCTGGTAGAGGATGGTCCTTCCGACGACCTGGCAGGGGTGGCCTTCGTAGAAGGCGACGAGATCGTCAAGACCAGGTCCCGGCCGGTAGACAACCTCGACCATCCCATCCCCCTGATACCCGAGGATCTGAGCTCTCAGAACGTCCGCGGGGCCAACGTCTACATAGAGACCCACAGGGGTTGTCTTGGGGCGTGCACCTTCTGCCAGGTTCCCCGTTTCTTCGGCCGCACCATCCGGTCCCGGTCCCTGGAGAACATTCTGGCGGAGGTCCGGGAGCTGAAGCGGGCCGGGGTCCGGAGGGTGGCGGTCAGCGGCGGTACCGGGTCCTTGTTCGGCTACGGCAAAGACGTCAACAAGGGCGCCTTCATCGAGCTGGTCCGGGCGCTGTCGGAGATCCTGGGACCGAGGAACCTCTCCGTCCCAGACATGAGGGTAGATTTCGTGGACCAGGAGATCCTGGAGGCGATCCGGAACTATACCATCGGATGGGTCTTCTTCGGCATCGAATCGGGCAGCCAGAAGATGCTCAACGCCATGAGGAAGGGGGTGACCGTCGAGAAGAACCTGGAAGCGGTGGAGCTGGCCAGGTCCTGTGGCGTCAAGGTGGGCGGGTCCTTCATCGTGGCCTACCCCGGCGAGACCCAGGAGGACTATGATGCGACCCTGGAGTTCATGGAGGATGCCATGCTGGACGACGTCTTCTCCAGCGTCGCCGAGCCCATACCGGGGACGCCCCTGGCCCGGCTCGCTCTCGATTATCCCCGCGAAGAGAACCTCATCTACAGGGAGCACAAGGGCGAGTACAGGGCTCTGAAGCTATCCGAGGCCGAGGCCAGGTGCTTCAATTTGATGCTCCACGGCCAGAACTGCAAGTTAGTGCCCAGGCTGGTCAACGATGCCATGTACCAGAGCTTTCTGGAGGAGGCCAGGGTCCAGGGGAGGGACATTAAACGGGTGATGGGGCTGCTGGAGAAATATAAAGACGTGATCGTGTGATATCGTCAGGTATGAATGCTGTGGTTTCTGGTTGTACATAAAGTTATACTTCATGTACAATAAAAAAACAACAGGTGCTTAATATGCCAAGATCAATAACTACTGAAGTGGAGCCAGAAATTGTTAAGTGGTTAAGGACCAGTGCCGGTTGGACTATCGGAGATGTGAGCAAGAGGCTCAAAACAAGCATTGAAACCGTTGAGGCGTTCGAATCTGGAAAGAAGGCACCAACCTTAAGGCAGCTAAAGGTATTGTCCCAGGCCTACAAACGTCCGCTGGCTGCGTTTTTACTCACAAAACCGATAGAAGAAAAACATCTACCAGAAGATTATCGAATGATCTCTGGAAAAAAGAACGTTTTCGATAAAAAGACAATTGTTGTTTTGAGAAAAGCCAGAAGCTTGCAGGAAATAGGAAATGAGCTGTCGGGAAATATTGACTATCAGACAAAGCCCAAAATAGAACAGGTGAATATATCCGACAATCCAGAGATTATAGCATATAATTATAGAAACATATTCGGGTTGTCAGAGGAAAAGCAAAGGAAATTCAAAACTCCTTATGAGTTTTTCAACTACATCCGAGATAATCTTGAAGACATGAATATCCTGATTTTCCAGTTTTCGATGCCAGTAGAGGATGCAAGAGGATTTGCATTGACCGATGAATATCCAAATGTCATTGTGGTAAATACGAAGGACAGCATTGAAGCAAGACTCTTCTCTTTGATGCATGAATTTGCACACATTCTGTTGGGAGAAACTGTAATTGACCTTCCAGATATATCTATGATAACCAGAAATAATATTGAATCATGGTGCAATGAATTTGCCTCATCGTTTTTACTACCAATAGAAATATCCATATCATTATTCGATTCAAAACGTGGTGTCTTAACAGAGACAAAAACACTTAACGGATTTTCAAGGAAATATAAGGTTAGCAAGGCCATGCTCCTGTTCAATATGTTCAAATTGAAATATATTACAAAGACGGATTATGACGATGTTCTTGAAAGATATAAACCAAAAGAGATAGAAAAAATAGAAGAAAAAGAAAAACGGAAAGGTGGAGGGATGCCCTCAGATAGAAGATGTCTCTCTGAAGTCGGAACAAAATTTGTATCTATCGTAGCAAACAATTACGACCAAAATTACATCACTTATACTGATGCTCTAAACTATCTTTCCATCAAGTCAAAGATTTTCGATAAAGTACTGGCCAAGGCGAGAAAATGACTTCAAATTGTTACATCATCGACACCTCGTCCTTAATCGAATTGAATAAACATAACCCCATGGATATTTATCCGAGTGTGTGGGAAAAGATAGAGCAGTTGATAGATTCCAATAGACTTATCGCTCCAAAAGAGGTACTCAATGAGATAAAACAGATCGATGATTCCTTGTCTACCTGGTCAAAGACGCAAAGTAAAATGTTCATTGAACCCACAACAAGGCAAATCGTGATAGTAAAAGACATTCTTGATAAATATCCCTCTTTAATAAAAATTGATAGAAGATATGATGCAGACCCCTGGGTCATCGCACTTGCAATAGAATCAATCACCGACCCACAACAAACCCTGTTATCCATCAAACGAATCGTTGTAACAGAAGAAAAACTAAGAGGAAATAAAATCAGAATCCCTTTTGTATGTAAGAAATTTGCAATAGAGTCTATTGATATAATCGATATGTTTAGAACCGAAGGATGGAGATTTTAATCATGGAACGTAACTACTCAGGTATGTTGATTGGTCTCCCGATTGCGATCCTGTACTTTCTGGGAACAAACATCAGGACTTCGCGTCTTCGCGTCTTCGCGTGAATAAGAAAGTAGGGGGCATGCGAAGACGCGAAGGCGCGAAGGGGGGCTCGTCGATGAATGTGGAAGAAGTCTCTTCCGTCGTGGTGGATACGGCTTTCCACCTTCATTGGGATCTCGGGCCGGGATTACTCGAATCGGTCTATGAGGCTGTCCTGAAAGAAGATGCATGGTGTACTTCTCCAACAGCATCCTGGACACCGGCTTCAAGGACTGGAGGTACTGCAGAGGATGCGCAGAGATCCTCAGAAGATCCGGGCAGATGATGCGTCTGTAGACCGGATCTTAAAGGGGCCTGGCCTCCTTGATCCCCAGGTTCTCTGCTATCAGGAAGGCCTCCTCTGCCTCATCTTCGCGGCCCAGCTTCTGGAGAACAAGACCCTTGTTATGCCAGCCCTCTCCAAATCGGGAGTTTTGCAGCAGCGCCTCTTCGTAACATCGGAGGGCCTCGTCGTATCTGCCCAGCCGGTAGAGGGATAGCCCCTTGTTGCCCCAGGCGTAGACGTAGAAGGGGTAGATCTCAACGGCCTTCCCGAAACAGTAGAGGGCCTTCTCGTAGCTTTTCCGGTCGGAGGGGATCAGGCCCATGGCCATCCAGAAGTCTGAGTTTTTGAGGACAAATCTGCGGACGGCGACCGCGCCCAGGCCCAGAAGGAGCACCATGATCAGGGCCGCCAGGAGTGCGAGGTTCATGGGGGGAGCTTGTTACGGTGAATAATATGTCTTGTTGTATATAGTGTATACTTCGTGCAAATGCGGCGAATAGTTCCAGCGACCACGTCTTTTATGTGACCGGCGCAACAGGTTCTGCCAAGGCCGGAATACGCCTTACAGACGCGAGAAACTGCGCCATATCCGATAATAATGCATCAGGCAACAATCGCGGCATCCACCTGGATAATTCGAGGGAGAACACAGTATCGGGCAACACCGCCCGTTCGAGCTGGGCGATCCCGATCTCCAGATAGACCTTGTAGACGAAAGGTTTCCCGGTGGCGATCTCCAGGAATAGAGGCCCGCCCTCATCATGACCCCGCGCGAAGAGTATGCCGCCGCTCTTGATCACCGTCTCAGGCTCGGGGTCGTAGATCCAGCTCATACCTCGCCTGATGGCAATAACGCTCATGCCTGCCTCGGTCTCGAACCTGATATCATCGAGGCCGCTCGCGCTACGGTCTCGTCGGCCAGGCGCAGGTCTTTCTTCAGCTCGCGGGGGATGCCCATCTTGAGGAGGAGGATACGACGAGACCTTACCTAAGACAGAAGACCTTACAGAAGATCTACACGATCGAGCAGATACCGGAGATCGGCGGTGCGCTGCATGTTCTGGCCAGCGAGCTTGAGGGTGGTGGCTGAAGTCTAAGATGGGTCCCGAAAGGCTGGTAGTCTGTCTCCCTTCGTTACTGGTAGGCGGGCATATCTCCTGTGATGGTCGGGTTTGTACCAAAACTCCTCCACGATCTTGACCTCTTCCCCGGTGAGGTCGTACAGCTCGTAAACCAGGCGGTCTATCTGGCGGTCGGTAATCTTTATCTGGCGCCGGAGGAGTGTTCTCTCGTTGGCTGATATCAGCCCTAATTCGAGGAGGATTCAATAGTTTTATCAATGGCCAGCAGCTCTTTAGGGATTGTGGTGATACCTTGGCCCAAAACTCATCCCAGTCTGTGAACAACAAGCACCTATTTTCCAATTATTATCTGGAGAACCAAATCAATTCAACACTGGAATGGAGAAAGCAAGATCATGAATTTGCCTTCCAGGAGATCCGGAAGATCTACGACCGGGAGATCAACCTGGTGAGGAACTTAAACGAGTCGCAACTTGAGGATCGGTTCTTCAGAGAGATCTTCAAAGGAATTTTACCTAATTATGAAGTTCAGGGAATCACTCTGGCCAAGGAGTTTCCAGACTACGCATTTTTCCCAGACCAGGAATCACAGGATCGAGCACAACGCGATAAGGATACAGAATCCTTCTTCAAAGAGGCGCTGGCCATCGGGGAGGTCAAAAAATGGGATATAGAGCTGGACCGATTCGGCAAGGATAGACACAATAAGAAGAGAAATCCCAGCTTCCAGACCTGGCTTTACCTTCACGATACAGAGCCAAAATGGGGAATTCTCTCCAATGGTCGTATGTGGCGACTCTACCATCAGGATAAGGCGCTGGATGTTTATTATGAAGTTGACCTGGCCTGCATGCTGGAAAGCGGCGACCCGGAGAGCTTCAGATACTTTTACTACTTCTTCCGGAAAGAGGCATTCCTTCCCAACGAAAAGGGCGAGATCTTTCTGGACGTGGTGCTGAAAGGATCACAGGACTATGCCCAGGAGATCGGGGATAACCTGAAAGAGAACGTCTACCGGGCAATGAAGAATATTGCCGAAGGTTTCTTCCACTGGGAAGAGAACGGCCTCGACCCCAATAATCCAGCGGATAGAGCGCTGGCACAGAAGAATACCATGATTCTGCTCTATCGGTTTCTTTTCATGCTTTATGCGGAAGGAAAGGCGCTTTTGGATCTCAAAGACGAGCAGTACAGGGATTCCTACAGCTTCGATCGGATCAAGAAGGAGGTTGCGGACAGAGAAGATGGACCTCAGAAGGGGCGCTACCTGCCCATCAAGACCTCGCTGTGGAGCGAGTTGAATGATCTTTTCAGGCTAATCGACCAGGGCAGCAAAGTCCTGGGAATTGACGATCAGATCCACGTTCCTGCCTACAACGGTGGTCTCTTTGATCCGGAGAGGCATCCTGATCTGGAGAGATGGACCGTCGGGGATTCCTTTTTGGCTAGCGCCATCGATCTGCTCTCAAGGAGCAAGGTTAACAGTGGAGCCAGAGGGTTTGTGGACTACTCCACCCTGGAGATAAGGCACCTGGGCTCCATATATGAGGGTCTTTTGGAGTACAAGCTGGAAGTTGCCGAAGAGGACCTGGTTGTAACCGGTGGCAAAGATCGTAAGTGGGTCACTCAAGAGGAGTTTAACGGTCGCCGCAAAAAGAAGATGGCCTTCGAGGACTTCAGCGATTTTGACAAGGTAAAGAAAGGAATGCTCTACCTTACCACGGATAAGGGAGAGCGCAAGGCCACAGGCTCATACTACACGCCGGATTACATCGTGGACTACATCGTGGAGAACACGGTGGGGCCTGTGGTGATGGAGCGTTGGAACGACGCCTTGTCGGAGAACCGAAGCTTAATAGATGCCACCTTGTCGGTGAAGGTGCTGGACCCTGCTATTGGCAGCGGTCACTTTCTGGTAGGCGCAGTGGAGTTTTTGGCCGGAAAGCTGATGCAAGCCGCTGAGAGGGATATCGACTGGAGCTGGGTAGAAGATCGTGGTCAGTTCACCAATGAGTGGGCTAAAAGGGAGGTGGTTTCCCATTGTATCTATGGAGTTGATCTAAACGAGCTTGCTGTGGAGCTTGCCAAGGTATCCCTCTGGCTGACGACCATTGCCAAGGACAAGCCGCTGAGCTTTTTGGATCACAGGCTAAAGCAGGGGAATAGCCTGATTGGCGCCAGGCTCTCGGACCTGAAGTTTTATCCGGGCGCAAACTCAGGCACGAATAATAAGGACCAGGTGACCTTGCCCTCCTTTGTCTCCCCTCTGTTCATTCAGCATCTGATAGGAAAGATCGAGGAGCTGGAGCAGATCAGGGATGATTCGCTCTCGGAGATCAAGAGGAAGGAGGAGGTCTTCGAGGAGTTCAAGGCCTTGCCGGAGTACACCAAGGCCAAAGCCATTGCCAGTGTACACACCGCGGTCTACTTCGGAAACGAGGTCGAGCCCAGGACTACGCCCCAGGGAACAAAGAGCGCGGACCTTGTTTATCACGACCTTTTCTGGGCGGTGGGCGGCGACGAGAGGGAATGGACGCGGAAGACTCGGGGGCGATGGTTCGATAACGCTCAGGAAATTGCCGAGGTGAGGAGCTTCTTCCATTGGGAGCTGGAGTTTCCGGAGGTGTTCTTTGAGGGCGGGGCGGTGAAGGAGAATCCGGGGTGGGACGCGGTGGTGGGGAATCCGCCGTATGTAAGGGTCCAAAATTTATCATACGAAGACATCGATTACTACAAGGCCATATTCAAAACAGCTCACAAACGACTTGATATATCTGCCCTCTTTTTTGATATAGGATTTGAGTTTATTAATATTAAGGGACGATTGGGTTTTATTGCCAGTACTCAATTTTTGTCCACAGAATATGGTCGAAAATTGAGGTCAAGATTACTTGAACATAGAATTGTAGAACTAATTGATTTAGGTGACCAACCCGTATTTCCTGAGGCAATAACATATACTGGAATATTCGTTTTGGAGAATAACAATAGTGATGTGTTTAAGTATGTGAAACTTGACCGAGTCCCCTTCACAAAATTAGACGAGATTTTATCAACAAAAGATATAAAATGTGAATTAATTAATCCTGATGACCTATCTGACGATCCGTGGCCAATCCGTGCTGAATCATTCAATTTACTTAATAAAATTAAAGGCACACTCTCTCAAAAACTAATTGAGATCGCAACGCCCGTTTATGGAATTTTAACAGGATTAGACGATGTGATGGTTTTCAATAGTGATCTTGAAATAGAGTCGGATATCACAAAGCCAATAGTTTGGCCCCGCCATATAGATAAGTGGACTTTATATTGCACAGAATTAAAACTTATATATCCTTACATCCGACAAAAAGATAAAACTGTATTAATTAATGAGACGGATCTAAAAAATAATTATCCAAAATGTTATGAGTATTTATCCGCCAATAAAATGAAGCTTCTTAATCGCAAAGATTCGCGAAAAACGCGAAATGATTATGATGATAAATGGTTTGGATTAATGAGATTTAGTTCCCTTAATGTCATCGAATCTCCCAAAATACTGACGCCAGGAATATCGAAGGAAAACAAGTTTTGCATTGATTATGATAATAATGCGTTTATTGGCAAAGGTATTACAGGAATCGTCCCAATAAATGCAGATATTCATTTTCTTTGTGGTATTTTAAATTCTAATACAATTAAATGGTTCCTTCATCAGATCAGCCCAATTAAACAGGGTGGATACTATACATATTCGAATACATTCTTGAGCGAACTCCCCATCCGTCGCATCACCTTTACCACCCACGAAGACGAGCGCACCCACCTTACCACCGAACTCGAGGACCTTTACACCGACCACAACTTCCAGGAGATCCTCTCCCGCATTGAATCCTACCTACCAAAAGACCCTGAAGGCAACTTCATAACCGCAGAGGAAAAATCCGACGTAGTCCACGACCTATTGGCCTTCCTGGCCGAACAGATGATCCAAATGAACAAGGATAAGCAAGAGGAAATCAAGGACTTCCTTGGCTGGTTGGAGAGAGAGATTGGCGCTAAGGTGGCAGAGTTGACAAATAAGACAAAGGTCCAATCCTACTTTGAAGGCGACTTCGAGCAACTTCTTGTCATCCTCAAGAAGAACAGGCGGAAGCTATCCATTGACCCTGTCCGCCGACCATTCCAGAAAGAGCTGCGCCGGGAGTTTTCCGAGTCGATGGATAAGCTGGGCCCTCTACTTACCAGAATTGAAGAGACCGACCGACTCATCGATCAGATCGTCTATAGGCTGTATGGGCTCAACGACGAGGAAATCAAGATAGTGGAAGAAAGTCTAAACGAATGAAGATGGGCTTCATTATATTGACCAGATCGATATGCATCGAGGTTATGGTCAAACCTCTCAACCAAATCAACGATCTCTTTCGGGGCTGCCAAGGTTGATCTCCTCCGCCATTTTTTAACGTTGTTGAATTGCCGAATTATTCTGCGCTGGGCTAGCGTAAGGACCTTGTGGGTGGCAGCCTCCTGACTGGGGGTTCGACTCGGGTTGTGAAGAGCGCAACGAGCTGACGTCTTGAGGGACGTCGGCCCGCTCATCCACTTCTAGGATCTACATACAATCGCGCCCCGGCTGGCAGCCTCCTGGCTGAAGGTTCGACTACACCGGATACCCGAATGAGCCGACCTATGAAGGTGTCTGCATGCTGACGTCTTGAGGGACGTCTCTTGGAAAGTTCGGTGCAGCGACCTTCAAGGAGGGTATCAGACGGGTAGTGAACAACCATCAGGACTTCGCGCCTTCGCGTGAGTAAGAGTGTAGGGGGCACGCGAAGATGCGAAGGGAGGGGACTTTTTGATGAGATCGTTGGGGGAGAGCTCTCACGCGAAGACGCGAAGACGCGAAGGGCGGGGGCTCGTCGATGAATGTGGAAGAAGTCTCTTCCGTCGTGGTAGATATGGCTTTCCACCTTCATCGGGATCTCGGGCCGGGATTACTCGAATCGGTCTATGAGGCTGTCCTTGCGCGTATGCTCGAAGAGCGCGGGGTGCGGGTGGACGGCTGCCTGGTGATCGAGTTGAAATCCGTGGAGAAGCTTGCCCCCGTCCATGCCAAACAGTTGCTGACCTACTTGCGCCTCTTGAACCTGCCTGTCGGATTGCTTATCAACTTCGGTGCAGCGACCTTCAAGGAAGGCATCAGACGGGTAGTGAACAAAAATCAGGACTTCGCGTCTTCGCGTCTTCGCGTGAATAAGAAAGTTGGGGGCACGCGAAGGTGCGAAGGGGGTTTCCTCTTCCAGGGCATACCAAAGTACGATCATCCTCACCTCAACGTGACCAAGGTGCTGATCGGTATCACCCGGGAGAAGATCGGGCCCATCGTCCGGCCGGTCTACTCTACGTAAGCGCGGCGGTGGCAATAGGCGAGTTCGAGGGCGAGAGATCTGCGCCTGGGTGGCAGCCTCCCGACTGGGGGTTCGACTCGGGTTGTGAAGAGTGCAACGAGCTGGCGTCCTGAGGGACGTCGGCACCGCTGTTTTAAATGGTGCCAGGACTTCACAGCCGTCTCCGCAGCCTTGATTGGTCGCAAGGCAGGCTCAGACGTGGCTTAACCTGCAAAATTTTAAATCTTATCGGGCAGGTAATAGATACCCGATATGTTTGCGGAGTATATCGAAGCAGCCCTCGAACGGACCGAGTATAAGGTCATCGAAGATGATGAGCCGTACTTTGCAGAGGTTCCCATCTTAGATGGTGTATGGGCTACTGGTAAGACCATCGAAGAATGCCGCAAAGAGCTTATCACCGTGATCGAGGGCTGGATAGTGCTCAGGCTGAGGCTAGGTCTATCTATCCCGCCAATCGCCGATCATACCATAGAAGTATCCACGGAGCCAATTTCAGTTGTCTAAACTTAACTCCCGTCCGGAGGCGTGACCTTATCAGGCGATTGAGGAAGCTGGGGTTTGAGGGACCATATTCCGGTTCGGGCCATAAGTATACATGACTGTGGGATGAGATGGGCTGAATAGTTACCCGATCAGATGCATAACCGAGTAGATACGGTCAGGTGGTGTGAAAATGACTCGATGTTGTCAGAGGTTGGCCCCGTGGTTGGGGATAGTAATTGCGATCGTATTGATAGGAGTGGCGCAGGGCACAACGTTTACCGTCGGGCCAAGCGGCGCCTACGACTACACCAAGATCCAGGATGCCGTCAACGCCGCCTCGGAGGGCGACACCATAATCGTCAATGACGGCAACTACTCCGAGAACGTGGACGTGGGCACGGCTCACCTGACCATCGAATCGGCGAACGGGAGTGCTTCCACCACGGTCCAGGCGTTAAATTCCGACGATCACGTCTTCGAGGTTACTGCGGACTACGTGAACATAAGCGGGTTTGCCGTTAACGGTGCTACAGAACGGATGCGAGCTGGGATATACCTCAGCGGCGCAGATCACTGCACCATCTCGGGCAACACCGCCAGCTCGAACTACTGCGGCATCGTCCTGGATTTTTCGAGCAACAACAACATCTCGGGCAACACCGCCAGCTCGAACGGGCACGGCATCCGCCTGGTTTCTTCGAGCAACAACAACATCATCTCAGGCAACACCGCCAGCTCGAACGTCTGCGGCATCGACCTGTTCAATTCGAGCAACAACAACATCTCGGGCAACACCGCCAGCTCGAACGACGACTTCGGCATCTTCCTGGGTGATTCGAGCAACAACATGCTCTCGGGTAACACTGCCAGCTCGAACGACGACTTCGGCATCTCCCTGGATTCTTCGAGCAACAACAACATGCTCTCGGGCAACACCGCCAGCTTGAACGACTACGGCATCCTGCTGGGTTCTTCGAGCGACAACACCATCTCGGGCAACACCGCCAGCTCGAACGGCTGCGGCATCCTGCTGGATTCTTCGAGCGACAACACCATCTCGGACAACACCGCCAGCTCGAACGTCAACTACGGCATCTACCTGGTGGATTCGAGCAACAACAACATCATCTCGGGCAACACCGCCAGCTCGAACGACGGATACGGCATCTACCTGGCGGATTTTTCGAACTACAACACCATCTCGGGCAACACCGCCAGCTCGAACGACTACGGCATCTACCTGAAGATGTATTCGAGCAACAACCTGATCTACAACAACAGTTTCAATAACGCCAAGAACGCCTACGACGACGGCAGCAACTACTGGAACACGACGAAGACCCCCGGCACGAACATCATCGGCGGCCCATGGATAGGCGGAAATTGCTGGAGCGATTACGCTGGCCGTGACAGAACTGGTGACGGCCTGGGCGATACGGATCTTCCTTATAATTCCAATGACGGTATAGCAAATGGTGGGGATCTTCATCCATTGATCTATTTCTCTCTAAAACGCCCGGGCTCGCCGCTCAACGTGACCAAGGCCGCCAACAAGGAGACGGTAAAACGTGGCGATGAGATAACCTACACCATCACCGTCTGCAATACGGGCGGCCCGCCCGAATCCGATGTCATCGTCTGGGACGTCTTCGACAGATATGTCGAGTTCGTCTGGTCGTCACATGCCCGGGACGGTGACGGCCGGTGGCATCTGGGCACGCTCGGTCCTGGCGAGTGCGTCACCATAACCCTGGTGGTGAAAGTACCTAAACAAGAGCTGGAGTACAGCTCAGATCTTGGCGTCACAGGAGAAGGGTTCGTCAACGTGGCCAGCGACTACTCGACGACGCTTCAGTCGTACGCCATCAGGAATATCGTCTACGCCAGGTTGGCAGATGCTACCGAAGATGTCTCTGCCAGCGAGTCTGTGACGGTCTTGGGCGAACCAGGAACGGAGCTGAGCACTCGTGAGCACGGCAGCGGTCTGTACGAGACCGAGGAAGATATCCGGATGCTCACGGAGAACAAGTCCATCTCCATGGAGAAGGACGTCACCGCAGACTACAAGCCCACTACTCTGGGCCTCTACAGGAACCGGTCGATAACGTACGATACCAAGTGGATCGAGAAGGCTCGCGCCAAGAACCGGATTACAGGAACGTCCATGTACGAGGCGTATCATTACGCCGCCCACCTCGACCGAAACTCCTACATCAAGCTGGACAAGAACGGCTCGACGATGGCCGTCGACTCAAAGTTCGATGGACAGGGTCACATTGGTATCCTCAAGAAGTCTCATCCCAACGCCACCGCCCGGGATACGCCCCTATTCGAGTCCCGAGAAGACTACACCGGCAGCTTCCGGATCTACGAGAAGGTCGACGAGTACGGCACCGGCGTCGTCTCCGACAAGTCCACCACGGGAACGGGCCTGGTGGCCATGAACAAGCGGGTAAAGGACAGCCAGAAGACCTACGAGTCCGGTACCGGTACCTACGACTCCGAAGAGCTGATCAGGACCCATAGCAACTACATCGCCAAGGATATCAGCCTGGTTCATGAGCCCATGAACAAAAGCCTCACCGATGACGTCTCCATCAACGCTTCTTTGAAGTGGAAAGAAGGGATGGTCTCCAAGAACCCGAAGACCAGCCTCATCGGCGAGGAGTACACCAGCATCGAGCGTCTGGAGAAGGAGACCATGGCCTTGGGCCTGAACCAGATGGATACCGAGGCCGAGTTCAGAGGACGGGCCGAGTACAGGGCGATTCTTCGAGACGAGGTCGATCTGGACGAGTCCTACGCTGGCGACTACTCGATCAAACGGCGGGTCCTCTTCCAGGGCATACCAAAGTACGACCACCCCCACCTCAACGTGACCAAGGTGCTGGTCGGAATCGCCAGGGAGAAGGCAGGAACAAAGGAGGTAATCCTCGCCGGAGAGGATATGGATAAGATCATCAATGTTGCCACCTACGAGATCATCGTTGAGAACGACGGCGATAGAGCCCTACATCCCATCTATGTGAGGGACATCTTCCCGCCGGGGGCCAAGTACATCGACGCGTCTGCGAGACCCGCGGAGCTGACGTCCACGAGCGCTAACTGGACGCTGACTCATCTATCCATAGGCGACGTTGCCACGATCACCCTGAGGCTCGACGTGACCGAATATCAAGGAGACGAGCTGGTGAACCGGGCGGAGGCCTGCGGCGAGTACAACGGCGATATGATCTGCGGTACGAACTTCTCCGCCCTGGAGGTCGACTGGCTGACGTGC
>JGI24025J20009_10000604_pt1 | contig 27774 bp, 26 predicted proteins | sample Cruoilmetagenom3_FD_20009 | JGI IMG/M metagenome (IMG submission 20009) | reverse complement strand
TTCAGCTTTCTCCAGATATTCAGCATGGCCACCTTGATGAGATCAGCAGCCGTTCCCTGTATGGGGGTATTGATTGCCATACGCTCGGCAAACTGACGAACCGTTGAATTTTTACTGTTGATCTCAGGCAGATATCTGCGGCGGTTCAGGAGAGTTGTAACAAATCCATCTTTTCTGGCCTTTTCCAGGATACAATCCAGAAATTTCCGTACACCATGGAATTTATGGAAGTACTCATCTATGTAAGCCCTGGCCAGTTTCTGATTTACTCCAAGCTCCCTTGAAAGTCCAAAAGGACTCATCCCGTACAGAATGCCAAAATTTATTACCTTTGCCTGCCGTCTCATTTCTTCATTAACCATCTCGGGGAAGACGCCAAAGATGTTAGAAGCTGTCCTAGTGTGAATGTCCTCGCCCGACTTAAATGCACGAACCAATTCCTCATCTCCTGAAAGGTGGGCAAGAATGCGGAGCTCTATCTGGGAATAATCGGCTGAAACGATTATGCTCCCCTCCGGGGCAATAAAGGCCTGACGAATTCTTTTCCCCTCCGTCGTCCTTATGGGAATATTCTGCAGATTCGGATTACTGCTTGAAAGTCTTCCCGTTGCCGTAACGGTCTGGTTATATGATGTATGGATTCTTCCCGTTTCAGGATTGACCAGCACCGGTAAAGCATCAACGTAGGTGGATTTTAGTTTTGCCAGGCTCCTGTACGCCAGGATTTCCGCCGGAAGTTCATAAGACTGGGCCAGATATGTAAGCACATCAACATCTGTCGAATAACCAGATTTGGTCTTCCTCCCCCTCGGAAGTCCCTGTTTATCGAACAGGATAACCTGCAACTGTTTCGGAGAATTAATATTGAACTTCTCTCCGGCAAAGTGATAGATCTTTTCCTCGGAAAGATTCAAAAGCTCTGCAAGTTGCTGTGACAATTCATTGAGAAGCGTGCTGTCAAGCAAAACCCCCTTCTTTTCCATGGAGGCTAATACCTCGACAAGAGGCATCTCAACGTCGTAAAAAAGATCAGTGAATTCCTCTTTTTTGATTTTTTCGCAGAGTATTGAAGAAAGTCTGGAAATAAAGTCCGCCCTCTGACATGAATAATTCATTGCCTTGTCCGGAGGAACAGCGCTGAAGGGTATCGCCTTGGAACCACCGCCCGTCAGTTCTTTCAGGGGAATAAGTTCGCGGTAAAGATAATCTCTCGCAAGATCATCCAGCCCGGAACTTCGCTTTGAAGGATTCAGGATATACGAGGCCACCATGCAATCACAGGAAATACCCTTCAGATTAATCCCTTTGCCGGAAAGAGCAAGAAGGGAATTTTTAATGTCATATCCATGTTTCTTAATTCTCTCATCTTCAAGAAAAGGTGTGATTTCTTTCAAGACGATACCTGGCTGTAACTGAGCAGGTACGCCTTCATAGTCGTGTAAAAGTGGTATATAATAAGCTCCTCGAGGGTCGGGACAGATGGAAAGCCCGGCAATTTCAGCCCTCATCGGTTCATCAGAAGTCAGAATAAGATCAAAGGCAAATTCCTTTAGCCCCTGAAGTCTTTTTATAAGATCGTCTAACTCTGATTCCGCAAGTATCAATTGATACGTCACTTCTTTATCCTCCTCCCGCTGCTTGAGTGTCTGGAGAAGTGATGAAAACTCAAATTCCCTGAACAGATTTTTCAGGATTTCCGTATCCGGATCTCTACGGCGAAAATCTTCCAGATCAAGCCCCAGGTCGATATCCGTTTTAATGGTTGCCAGATCCCGGCTAAGTCGGGCCTGGTCTGCAAATTCCTTTAGATTTTTCCCAAGCTTTGCGTTTCTGACACGATCGGCATTTTCCAGGACGTTTTCTAAGGTATCATACTCATTTATAAGTTTAAGCGCCGTTTTTTCCCCTACACCCGGGACGCCTGGGATATTATCCGATGTATCACCGGCAAGACCCAAAATATCTATTACCTTTTCCGGTCCCACGCCAAAACGCTCCCTGACTCCATCTACGCCATACTTTTTCCCCTTCATCGTATCGATCAGCAACACATCGTCCGACACGAGCTGCATCATATCTTTATCACCCGATGCTATGATCGTTTCCACTTCATCCAGCGCACAGGTCTTTACAAGGGTTCCAATAATATCATCGGCTTCCATCCCCTGCTTTTCAATAACGGGCATGGAAAACCCCCGAACAATATCTTTGATAAAAGGAATCTGAGGAATCAGATCGTCCGGCATAGCCTTGCGATTAGCTTTATATTGATCATAGATTTCATGCCGGAATGTTGGACCTTTCGAATCAAAGACAACGGCAATATAATCAGGCTCCCAATCACGGCAGAGTTTTATCAGCATATTAGTAAAACCATAGATTGCATTGGTGGGAAATCCCTTTGAATTGGAAAGTTCACGAATCGCATAATAGGCCCTGTAAACATAATTACTACCGTCGATCAGAAACAGTTTTGGCTTTTTTCTTTCTTCCTTCATTTTTTCTCTCATGAGAATAGCTCTACGTACAATTCTTAAATAGTTTTCATCCAGAAATGGCCCTTTCCCGCAATCTCTGCGTCAATCTGCGGAATTGTTTGTGCAGCGTACATTAGTACGCCTCCGCACAATCCCTTGATTTCCTTGATCTTACGAAAAATTGTTCATTTCTGAATGGGAAACTTATTAGTGTCCATTTTTTTGAAGAATTCATTTCTGGATGGACACTAAATAACGGACATTGAAGGCTGATTTCATGTACTCGCCGATATATTGCGGGCCTTGGCAAGATACTTGAGATATAACTTAATCGCCGGTGCACCCAATTACCTGGGTGGTTTCAGTTTGAAACTAATATCTGAATCAACTATCTTATTTCTGTAAGCCACGCAAAGGGCTTGACATCTTTTTCTTTATGGCTCATAATATATTTAGATTCAGCAAGTGTTAAGGTAGTTCTCATAATAACATTATGCAGAACATCTTGTTATTGTCAATTGTTGATTCTGTATAATAGTGTAAGCTTTGGAACGAAGCTTAGCTCAATATATGCTGACAGGCGTCAAATTTCTATTGTAACCTAACGTTTAAACACATGACAGGAGGGAAGACAATGGCAGAGAGTGTTTACAAAATAATAGAACTAGTCGGCACCAGCACTGAATCCTGGGAAAAGGCTGCAAAGGCCGCTGTAAACAAAGCCGCATCAAGTCTGCGTGATATGAGAATCGCTGAGATATCTGAACTCGATATGCAGCTCGATGATGGAAAGGTTCAAGCATACCGTGCAAAAGTGAAGGTTTCATTTAAATATGAGGGTGATTGATAAACTTGCCTGTCTCCTGACAATCGCATTAATAAGGAGGCAAAAATGTGCAACATGAGTTCTAACCTGGAAGCATCAGAGAACATCTTTGCGCCTGTTAAAAGCATAACTTATTGAGCTAAGCTTCGTTCTAACGCTTGGTCGGTCCGCGTTATCAGTGACCCAACAATTGCTGTTCAGCTGCGTACAGTTATAGTCTTTGTATATCTATCCTGATTTTTGGAATTGACAATCACAACCTCAGCATGAAGCAAATTGTATATATATCTGTCCTGAAAAGCAGCAAAAAAAGTTCTTTTCCGCCATCTCAAAAGACCCATGAGTTATACTGGTTCAACATACTTGCAGATTATGTTACCGCATGTGCCACAATAACAGTTAACTGCACTCCTCTCATGTATGATTGTATATGGTCCCTTTTCTCTAGGAGGCTGTCCGAGAATGCCCTTTTCCCCGAACTCTGCGTTATACTCAAAAAATTATCCTCGGAATATCAATTATATACCTGCGGTAATTTTTTTTCGTATGCCTTGATTTTGAAAAAAATTGCTATTCTCGGACAACCTCCTAGTGAGTAGAACCGCACCAGGGCTTTTTCAGGTTCTGGTATTCTTGCCTCTAGAAAATCAAATTACCCTTTTTCTATACCTATTTGTCTGGCAATAAATTCTCCGGCTTTTTCACTATGCGTTTCCTTGTTGCTCGCCATAATCTTCAGCCGTGCAAACGGCATCAAGGCAACCATTTTCTTCATTTCCTTAACTCCATGCAACAGGTCGCTTTTCGCACCAACGATTAGCACCGGGGTTTTAACCTTGGATAATTTGTGCCATAAGCTGTAATCCTTTAATGCCCATGCGCTGGCTTTGAGTCTCTTTGGCTCTGCCGCATCGAGAGTCCTCTCGTATTTTCTTACCTGTTCCGGTTCTTTGTTTTTATCTAAACGAATTTCACGCAAATACCATTTTACGGCTGGTTTAATTACCGTATAGAAAGCGGCCGGCAAAAATCGCAGGGCCAGCAAAAACCAGAGAGGAAAACTAAATTCGCAATTTGGCGCTATAAGAAATGCATTAAATGACTGTCTCGAGTTTTGACTTAAATAATCAAGAATGGTGGTAGAACCCAGAGAACTGCCTACAAAACAAAATGGGCGCTCCAGAGGAACTTTTTGTTGTAACAACTCTTTGATATCCTTGCTCATACGCCCAACAGAAAAGTCTACAGTCGTGTCCGCCGGCAATCTAGCACTCTTCTTTTCTCTTGTTTCTAAGTACAGGATTCGGTAACGGGGGGTTAGTTGTTTGAGCACATTTTCCCATCCGCTGATTAATGAAATCCATCCGGCGACAAAAACAACTATTGGTTTTTCAGGTGAGTCAGCTTCCGGTATAAAGTCGATTAACTTTAAAGAAACGGCATCAGAAACTTCTACATACTCCTCGTTTACTGCGCCGTCTTGATTAGTATATTGACTATATGGCATAAAAAACCTGTTACTCGATTTGTTCAGACATTGTTTCTCAGCCTTAGCCCCCGGCATTGGTTTCCTCAAGCAAAATAATTAAATTCTTGTCGCCTGCGAACTCCCTCTCCAATCCAACAGGAAAACAGCGTGTGCTCAGTCCGTTTATTTTCTCAGCAACTCAGTTAGGGCATCCACGTTGCCTTCAATAATCAAGCCTTTTAATTTGTACAGGTTTTTTTCATAAAGGTCGAGAATCTTGCGGATGTGCGGGTTCATGAAAATGATTTCCGCATAAAGCCTGGGATTGCCGGAAAATATTTTTTCTATGATGGCAAGTTTTGTATTGAAAATGGGAGTAGAGAATTTCTTTAGTTCAGTAAGATCAACCCCCGTTTCTTTCAAAGTCAGTCCCATAGTGATTGTGTTCAGGTGTGTCAAACCCTGGATGATAGACACCATTTCATCATGGTCTTCAGGCGTTGTTTCAAACACATGGGCTTCCTTTTTCTGAAAGATCTCTTTTGGCCAGTTTGACCAGTTTTCTATCCTGGCGGGGCAAAGAATAATATTTTGTCCCTTGATTGAGTCAACGTCGGGACCGAAAAGAGGATGGCAACCCATAACTTCTGAACCGGAGTACTTGAGCATGGCTCTGACAGATTCTTCTTTCAGAGAGGTAAAATCCATCAGAAGGGATTCCTTTTTCATCTCAGGGCCTATTTGTTCAATAATTTGAGTGGTTGCACCAATCGGTACGCTGACAATGACGACCTGACATTTTTGTGCCATCTCATTCATGTTCATGCCGGTTTTTCTTCCAGACACATAAACAGTGTAACCTTCTTTTTTAAAAAAATCGGCGAACCACCTGCCGATTCCCCCTGTGCCGCCGATAATGCCAATTGTAAAATCGTTCATCGATCAGAATGCCTCAAATTAAGGTTTTCGGACTTGCTTGTCGAGAGTTGCCGTATTCAGCACTACAGATATCAATCGATTACCTACACCCATATCAATTATATCTATACGTGTTAAGGCGGTGTCATCTGTTAAACGAAGTAGCCTGGTAGTTGTCCTGAAAGGACCTGTTTTGCCGGGGGCAAGATAGTGGATGGTCAGATCGCTCGTCGTTAATAATTTTCCAGTTGCAGCCCGGGCAACCTGCTGTCCGGCGATATCAGCCAAGATGGCAATCATACCACCCTGGAGTGACCGAAAGCTGTTACGTATATAGTTCGTCAGCCGGAGCTCCAATATGCCTGTTGAAGCATCTAAAACCTTAAGGCCAATCTTGTCAAGGAAATGCTCAGTAAGCCCGGAATCACTGAGAGCAAACCGAAATACATCATTTGCATTTTCGTCAATTTCTAATTCGAGTGTATCTTCCCGCCGAGGAAGCTTTGAAAAGGTCATAATAGCAGAACCAACCGGCGTCGCATGTTGGGTCAACAAATTTCTTTCCTCACGGATGTTGACCTCAACAACAAAGGCGGTCCGTCCCGCGCGTGTTACAGAACCGACTGCAGTTAAAATTCCAGAAGTCGCGCGATGGACTGTGTGCATGGAAAGATCGGCTGTTGCAACCCAATCCGGATACGCTGCCCTGGCTGAAAGATATCCACCAAGGATATCTACAAGCATAGCTATTACACCAACATGCATCGTATGTGAATCGGTACATACTTGTGGCACTACAGGCACCTGAATGACAGATTGCACCTTTCCTTTAAACTCAAGCGAAATCATAAGATCCCGCATTACATGGTCATCCGAAGGATATCCTTCAGCTAATATCGTGCGATATTTGTTGTTAATCACTTTTAATATCCTCAAAAAGGGGCCGTCCCGTTCCTGACTTGCTCAAAATTGTTTTTCAGCTTCTTCCCTGGACATTGCTCACTGGCCCTATGGATAAATTTGCCATGGAAAGAAATCACATATTTCAGTTCCTTCTATCAACCCTTGAAGTGTGAGTCAAGAGCAGACTGGACTCATATCCTTTTTGTGCCATATCTTGCGACTATCGTGTCATTGATATATCCGATGCAATGTAACTGTTTCGTGAAACATATTACCGCAAAATCCAGTTTTTTCTCCAAAGAGTGCTTTCCTTTGTATTTTTTTCCATTTAAAACAACGTGCCACTTGCAATTCCATCCGGAATGACTTAAACTATCATTAAGTTTTTTTCACCTTTGTTCTTGAACAATCAAGATCAGAGGATAATTTTTTCAAACATGCTTTGATTATCAAACGAAATATGTTTTCAAGAAAAAATCGTAAAGAAAGACTTCATAACAGGAGGTAAGTTATGTCCAACGGAGTTTATAAGTTTATTGAATTGGTAGGAACGAGCAAGGTTTCCTGGGAAGACGCTGCTAAAAGTGCTGTTGAGCTTGCAGGTAAAAGTCTCGATGAATTGAGAATTGCTGAAATTGGCAAACTGGACATGCAAGTTGAAAACGGTAAAGTGATCGCTTATCGCGCCAGGGTAAATGTTTCCTTTAAATATGAACAAAAAGAGGCGTGGGATTATCCCCCCAAAGCCACAAACAATGATAGTTAATTAAAGGAAACCAGTCATTTTCTAAAAATGATCATCCCTCATTGTACTTTTACCTCTTTGATTTCTTAAAGTTATAGGAACAAGGTTATCCTGGCTCTATCTTTTTTTACGACCAACCTCTTTAATCCGGGATTTGCAATAATTGGTTACCTGCAAATCCCGGATTCAAACCTTTCATGTTAAGATAATCTAAAAAGATCTGGAAATTCACTGGGAAAAAAGCTATTAGTCAAAACTGGTTTTTATTTCTAGTGATGGAGGTTTTAATGAAAAGAATTTTTTTAAGAAAAAGAAATCTATTATTTCTTCTCCTGGCAGTTTTCATTCTATGGTTCCTGTCAGGCTTAAACGGCACAAATTCTGCTTTAGCGGTAAACCAGAACATTTATAAAAATCTAAAATTATTTAATGAAGCCCTTAACCTGATTGAAAAGAACTATGTGGAAGAAATAGATCCTAAAACTGTCATTGGAGGAGCCATAAAGGGTATGACAATGACATTAGATCCCCACAGCGCTTACATGGCCGCTGATATATACAAGGAAATGCAAGTCGATACAAAGGGCGTTTTTGGAGGTCTGGGCATAGTAATAACAATACAAGACCATATTCTCACAGTTGTATCACCTATCGAAGACACTCCTGCTTATCTCGCCGGGATTAAGGCACAGGATCGGATAATTGCAATAGAAGGCAAGTCCACAAAGGGCTTCACCATTCTCGACGCGGTTCATAAACTTCGCGGCCCAAAGGGAACAAAGGTAACGATAACAATCATGCGCAAAGGATTGGCAAAGCCGAAAGATTTCACAATTACACGAAATACTATTAAAATAAAAAGTGTCAAATACAATATTGTTGAGGATCATATTGGATACATCAGAATAACCCAATTTCAGGAGAGTACGGCGGATGAAGTAAAAAAAGCTCTTAAAGAAATTAACACAAAAGAAAATTCTTTAAATGGTCTTATACTGGACTTGAGAAACAACCCCGGCGGCTTAATGAACCAGGCCGTTAAAGTATCCGATATATTTCTTAAAACCGGCACTATTGTTTCAACAAAAGGAAGGATAAAAACCGCCGCTCACACATACAGTGCCCATAATAACGGTGATGAACCAACTTGTCCTATAATCACAATGATTAACATGGGCAGCGCCAGTGCATCAGAGATTGTGGCAGGAGCGCTCCGTGACAACGGGAGGGCCATACTACTCGGCACCAGGACCTTTGGAAAGGGTTCTGTGCAGGTTGTCATTCCTCTCAATGATGGTTCGGCATTAAAATTAACAACAGCGAAATATTACACGCCAAGTGGTCATTCTATCCAGGCAAAAGGAATCGATCCTGATATCTTCGTTGAACGTGTTAAACAAAACAACAACTCAAAACTTAATCAATTTACCATAAGCGAGAAGGATTTGAAGAGACACTTAAAAGAGGAGAAGGTGAAAACTAAAGAAGAAAAAAAACTTCCTTTAGTTGAAGATGATAAAAAAAGCTGGAATATGTTCAAACAGATGAAGAATGGCTGAGGTTTTTTATTAGGTGAAAAAGAAAAAATCGATTTTAATCCGGGTTGGCATTGTTTTTGTTTTTGTCGTTACAATTTCTTTAGCTTATTTGTTTTATCAAGATATTGGGAGTAAAATTGAAAAGAAAATACCGTCCAGTGATAAAAGGGTAAAAAGACGTGGAACCATTACGAGCGCCGGCAAGAAGTTCCATCCTTCCATCAGAGAGCACAAAATTGCTATAATCATAGACGATATTGGATATGAATTATCACCGGTAAATGAAATTCTCAAGATTAATGCCCCCATAACAGTTTCTATCCTTCCACATTGTCCGTATTCAAAAGAAGCGGCGGAAAGGGCATATCGTGCGGGAAAAGAAATCCTCCTGCATCTCCCCATGGAACCCCGCGAATATCCCGACAAGAATCCAGGTGACAAAGCCCTCTTCCTTTGTATGAGTGATAAAGAGATAAGGCACCGGCTCGAAGAAAATTTAAAAGGTGTCCCTCATGCATCAGGTGTTAATAATCACATGGGTTCAAGATTTATGGCCGATGAAAAAAAGTTGGAAGTAGTTTTAAAGGTATTACGGGACAAGAATCTATTCTTTATAGATAGCTATACTTCAAGAGATACAAAAGGAAAAAAGGTTGCAAGAAAAATTGGATTAAAATTCGCGGGAAGGGATATATTCATAGACAACAAATGTAACTACACTGATACATTAAAAATCATAAAAAAAGCGATCGGCAAACGAGATAAATGGCATACGTTGATAATCATTGGACATCCTTATGAAAGCACAATAATGGCAATAAAAAAAGCAATTCCCATGCTGAAAGCAAAGGGAATAAAAATAGTACCCCCATCTGACTTAACCGGGTAATTAAGAATTTCAATAAAAAATCAGCATTGTAAACTAAACAGAGCAGATAAACTAAATGAAGAAAACCCGTTTAACAAAATATACTATTCTCTTACTTTTTTTCCTTTCTTTCATCGGATGTATGAATCTTACCGGCAGTAAAATAAAACCGGCATCAGATGAAAGAATTGGAGGATCTTCATCTGATGCTTATTACCATTATTCTCTCGGAGTCATCTATGCACTTGAGAGAAATCTTGACAGGGCGATAAATGAGTATGAAAGAACTCTCAGCATAGAACACAATTCTCCCTACCTGATGGCCGAACTCGCTACCCTTTATATCAGAAAAGGAAAAGTTACAACAGCGGTAGAACTATTAGAAAAATCTCTCATCTATAATCCCGGCTATGTTGATACACATCTCATATTGGGTAGTTTGTACCTTAATTTAAAAGAACACAATAATGCCATTAAAGAATTTGAAAAGGTTATAGCTCTCGCGCCCAAAAAATTAGAACCATACCTTTATTTGAGCGTTCTCTACCGTGAGAGAAAAAACTACGAGAAAGCGATAAAGGTATTGGAGGATCTTTTGAAGATCGAACCTGAGAGTCTGATGGGCCACTATTACCTTGCAAAAATATACGCTGAGATAAAATTGTATGCAAAAGCGGAAAAGCTGCTAAAAGAAACCCTGGAAATAAAACCATCCTTCAGATCGGCGCTGCTTGACCTGGCGGTTTTGTATAAAATTCAAAAAAAGAATATTGAAGCGATAGAAATATATAAGAAATGCATCAAATCCAATCCATTGGATATTAGAACGAGATTTCAGCTCGGGAAAACCTGTCTGGAATTGGGCCATTATACCGAAGCAGCAAGAGAATTCAAAGAAATTCTGAGGCTTGATAAGTCGAATCCAGAAGCGGAGTTTTCCCTCGGGCTTGTTTACTTTTTTGAAGGAAAAGATTATGACAGCGCCATCAAGAGATTTCTCCTTATTTTAAAAAAAGATCCCTCTGATTACAAGGCCAGATATTTTTTAGCCTCTGCATATGAGAAAAAAGCCTTATACAAAAGCGCCTTTAAAGAATTTAAGATGATTCCCCCACAGTCAAACCTCTATGGGACTGCGCGGATTCACATGGGAATTATCCTGAAAAAGGACAGGCATACCACCAAGGCCATAGATCTAATCAAAAAGGCAATCAATGACGTAAAGAGAAAAGACGAACTCTATAGTTTTCTTGCATCACTCTACGAAGAAACAGACAATTTGAAGACCGCGGAAGAAACATTGAAAGAGGGACTTCTCTTTTCGCCTCGAAGCACAAACCTTCATTATAAACTTGGCGCCCTATACGAAAAGACCAATCGAACCGAGGAAGGTATTAAGGAGATGGAAGAAGTGCTGAAAATCGATCCTGATAATGCGGAAGCACTCAACTTTATTGGGTACAGCTATGCCGACAAAGAAATAAAACTGGATGAAGCCGAAAAGATGATCAGAAGAGCTTTTAATTTAAAACCGGATAATGGATACATTACCGACAGTCTTGGATGGTTGTATTTTAAACAACGCAAGATGACCCTGGCTATAAAATATTTGGAAAAAGCAGCAAATATACTTCCTGATGACCCAACAATTGCCGAACATCTTGGAGATGCTTATGCAAAAGCCGGATTTTTTAAAAAAGCTCTCAAAATATACAGACATGCACTAAAATTTAATCACACAAATAATACCCTTAAAAAGAAACTAAAAAAACTATTGAGAAACTAAAGCGTTAACAAAATGAAAAGATTCGTTCTTATACTTTTATTCCTACACGTAATTATCGGTCTTTTTAATTGCGCGCCCAAAAAACCAATAGAACCATTTAAAGGATATGTTCCCTCTCCCGCTTCTGTATTAAAAAAAATTTCCAGGACAAGCAATTCCAATGATATTTTAAAAGCTACAGCCCGAATTATAGTCGACACATCAAAGGGAACATATTCCAGAAACATAGCCGTTGTCGCAAAGAAACCGTCGTTTCTCCGAATTGAAACAATACCTTTCTTCGGAACACCAGACTTTTTCCTTTCTGTTAATAAAAAAAGACTGAAAGTATTCCTGCCAAAAGAGGAAAATTTTTATATTGGCCATGCTACCAAAAAAAATCTTTTCTCACTTTTCCAGATATATCTTGATGCGGATGAAATTGTATCTTTACTCACAGGAACCCCCCCCGTGATAAGAAAAGATAACCATACACTGAGAGGTTATTTTGAAGGGAACCTGTATCGCATAGACATTATCTGCGAAGGTAAAAAGATTCAATCCCTGTGGGTGGAACCGAAACACAATCGGATGTTGCGAATTGAAGTTTTCCACGAAGATGGTGGAATCTATTATTCGGCAAGATTTAAAGACTACTACTCCATCAAAGAGACATCATATCCGAAAACGATTAAGATAACTATTGAGAAACCGGAAAGGATACATGCAAGTATTCTATATTCAAATATTCAAACTTCATCCGGAGAAGAAAAGAACCTTTTTGATCTTTTAATACCGAACGGTATAATACCTGCTTATATTGGAGAATACCCCGAACCTGTCATGAAATAAGCGCCACACTTATTCCATGACAAACTTGAAATTTTGAAGTATGGAATTCTCAATTAATGAAAAAACTAAACGTTTGAGTGCTCACAACCGGTTGCTTTCGTCATTTAACAGATAAAAGATTTACCCGTGCTATCTTTGCCGGGCTTGTGTTCGGATAATCCTTTATTACCCTTTGTAAGAGAAGCTTCGCACTCGATTTGTCGCCTAATTGTATAAATGAAAGAGCTTGTTTAAGAAGAGCATTGGGAACTTTATTACCCTTTGGATAATTTTTGATCACACTTTCATATTCCAAGATTGCTTTTTCATAATTCTTTTTGAAATAGTAGCACTCCCCAATCCAGAACTGGGCGTTGTCAGAATATTCTGTGCCCGGAAACACTTTAATAAATTCCCTGAACTTTCTTCTCGCCTCATCATATTTCCCTTCCCTGAAAGTTTTATATGCTTCCGAATAACTTTTTTCTTTATCAATCTTTTCTTTCAGAGAAGTAATCTTCTTTTTTCCGGTTTTCTCAAGTACTTGCCCGGAATCTTTCTTTTTTTCAATACCAAGAAAGCTTTCCATATATTTTACTCTAAAGGAAATATCATCGAATTTTTGACGGATATTAACCAAATCTTTGCCCTTTAAGCCGGACTTGAAGGTTTTTAACTCCATCTTTACTTCTTCAATATCTCCCCTAAGTTTTTGAACATCTACCCCGAGATTAATGAAGTCTGCCCCCGTATCGGCCTGACTTTTACGTAAGGTTTGAGTAATCTCTTCAACCCCCACAGAATTCTTCTTCAACCTTGAACTTTCTTTTTTTAATAAAGAAAGTTCTTTTTCCAACGAGAGGATCTTTGAATCGAGACTATATTTAACCACTCTCAGATCCCTGCTCGTCGCACATCCTATAAGGGGCATAATCAATATAATGCAAAGTAAAGGGGCATACTTTTTCACTGTTCGGGCGAACCTCATTTACTACTTTTTTTCAGTTACAACTACAAAGTGAGCTCTTCTGTTCTTGGCCCAGGCCTTTTTAGTATGACCCTGATCGAACGGAAGTTCTTCACCGTAACTTATTGTTGTCAATTTTCCCTTAGCAACGCCAAGAGTTACAAGATAATTTCCGGCAGCTTCCGCTCGTCTTTCTCCTAACGCCAGGTTATACTCTCTTGTTCCTCTTTCATCGCAGTGTCCTTCCACGATCACTTTAAACTCAGGGTGTTGAATGAGCCAACCCGCATGTTCTTCCAGAATTTCCCGCATTTGAGGTTTAAGATCATACCTGTCAAAATCAAAGTAAATATTTTTAAACGCAGCGGCTTCCTTTAATAAAAGATCCCTTTCTTCTAGAGCCTTTTCCTTCATAGCCCTTTCTTCTAGAGCCTTTTCTTTTAGCATAGATTCTTCTTTTGCCCTGGCGACCGCTTCAGCAGATTCAGTTGCTTTTTCCTGCTTTGTTAATACCTCCTCCTTTACAACCTGTTTCTTTGCACATCCAGAAACAAAAATGAAAGAAAGACTTACAATAAGTACCAATACCCCTATAACCCTCAGATTTCTTTTCATCACTCTTCCTCCTTTTTTAAAATTTGCTAATTGACTTTTTTATATTTCAACCCATAACACAAAAACAAGTTTTAATACAATTTTAAACGAGGGGACCAGGAAGGATAAATTGCTTCCAGATCTGATCTTTTATATAACACCCTTAAGTTTAAGCCATTTGAATTAATAATGCAAATCTTTGTTTTACCATTTCCTTTGGCGCTGAAGGCAAGATATCTTCCGTCGGGAGACCAGGAAGGATATTCACATCCCCCATTTTCGAATGTAAGCTGGAGGAGGTTACTGCCATCNTTATCAATGGAAAATATTTGGAAACAACCATTTGTAGCCCCTTCGTATGCTATTCTCTTCCCCCCAGGGCACCAGCAGGGTGATGTGTTATAGTTCCCTTCATAGGTAAGCCTCCTGACCTTGCTTCCATCTGAATCCATAATAAATATCTGCGGAGAACCGGAACGGTTCGATACAAACGCAATCTCAGCGCCATCGGGAGACCAGGTGGGGGAAACATCAATGGCAGAATCGTATGTAAGGCGTCGAAGTTTCTTCCGAGCTAGATCCATTACGTAAATCTCTTCATTCCCATTTTTGCTAAGAGTAAGCAAAACCTTCCTGCCATCCGGGGACCAGGGACCTGATAGATTAAGTCCTTTGAAACCCGAGATCATCTTTGACTTCCCGGTTGATAAATCTTTGATATAAAAATCCGGATTGCCACGTATGTAAGAAGTAAAGGAAATTTTTTTTCCACCAAGTAACCAGTGCGGTAAAATATTCAGGGACTTATTTCTGGTAACCATAGTCAGTCCAGAACCATCAAAATTAATCATGTATATGTTAGATATTTTCCCTTTCTTACCGGTAAAGGCTATTTTTGTCTCGAAAACTCCCCTTTCACCGGTGAGCGCAAGGATAATCTCATTGGCAAACTTAAGTACCATTGTCTTTATTTCTTCCGGCTTCCCCCAGTATTTTTTTCCGGTTATCAGCTTTCCTCCCACAACATCGAAAAGGCGAAATTCTACGGATAGATCCTTCCCATTATACTGAAACCCCCCTTTTACCAAAAATTCCGAACCAATAGAGGACCAATCAGAAAAATCGATGTTATTTGCGGTTATTCCCGCACGATCCTGATCTTCAAGAAATGCATCTTTATTAATTATTTTAAAGAATCCTGTGATTCTGAGCTTTTCTGTAAGGGTAGCTGAAAGATTTGCCGACAGGTTCTTGGTATCTTTCCTTTGACTCAGATTCTTGAAATCCGGGATAGCCATGGGAAATTTTTGGAAGGTTGGAGAATCTATATCTATATATATCTTGCCAAAGGCGGGACAACTCCAACAAAACACCAGGAAAACAAGAAAAGAAATTATCTTACGCATAATTTTCACAACGTTGGTCTAAATATGTAAAATCATATAAAGCTCAGACCAATAACTTCAAATTATTTTAATTCGGATGAGTGAAACCTTATTCCTAATTCAACATTGCTTCCCCGTATCCAATCCGGCAAAGCGGGTAAAGGACTTGCTTTCTTTATTGCCTTCATTGCAGATTTATCAAAGTATTTATTACCAGACCTTTTTTCAAAATCAAGATCAGCAATTGTTCCGTTCCTTAAGATTTTTACTGCTATAACAACAACAAAGTTATCTTTAGGTAATATTCCTTCGGGAAGAGCCCACTGTGCTTGTATTTTTGACCAGACAATGGAATAATAAACCTTCATTTTCATTGTCATTTCAGCGCTCCCCTGAGATGACTTTTGATGTGTAGTATCTTCTTGTGAGTACAGAGACCTCTTCTTTATATTTTCTATCGCCCTGTCAACATCCCCCGTAAGTACTTTTTTATGTGTTTTTAATCTCTTAATCGGAGTTGTTAAAGCCCTGCTTACCCTTTTTTTGATAGCTACGGAGTGATCCCTTGAGCCTATCCTCGCTATTTCTCCTGAAGATGAAGATGCTCTTTTTATCCTGACAAGATTGGAAGGAAGCTTTACCAGGTTAACCGTATATACGGGACCGAAAGTCCACTTGTGAGTAGGCCACGAAGGAGATAAGAAAACAATCGAAAGAACCAGCGCATGTAGAAGAAATGACAGCACCAACACGCTGTTAAGACCGATATCATCATTTTTCCCCTTCATTGTTCTTAGAAATGTCATCTCCTTCCCCTCGGAAGTTCGGTAATCATCCCTAATTTATCAACACCAGCTTTTCGCACTTCCGACATGACCTGAACCACAAACCCGTAAGGAACCTTCTCATCTGCACGCATAAAAACCTCCCGATCTATCCTGCTTGCAAATATACTTTCCAACTTTGGCTTTAAATCATCAATAGAGGCTTTATACTTGTTTATGAATATTTCTTTTTTCTTATTTATGGTAAGTATAAGTTTCTCTTCACCCACATCTATACTCTTGGCTTTAACCTTGGGAAGATTAACGTCTATTCCCATCTGTAGCATAGGAGCGGTCACCATAAAGATAATCAGAAGAACCAATACAACATCGACGAGCGGGGTCACGTTGATATCGGAAACAAACTTATTCTCACTATTTTTTCTATTCTTTGAATATCTCATATTTGGCAGCTATTTTTTTATGTAATACCTTTCTATTATATTGAGAAATTCTGAGGCGAAGTCATCCGTCTCCAGCTTTATTACTTTTACTTGATTGAGAAAATAATTATAAAAGATAACAGCGGGAATCGCAACTGCCAGACCTGCCGCCGTAGCGATAAGAGCCTCGGAAATTCCGGGAGCCACCACTGCCAGTGTAGCCGATGCCTTAGCGCCAATACCTCTAAATGCATTCATTATCCCCCATACGGTGCCGAAAAGACCTATAAATGGACTGGAATTACCTGCGGTTGCTAAAAACCCAAGAAAACTCTCTATTTTTGAAGTTTCTGAATCACTTGCCCTGTTTAATGCCCTTTCAATATTATCGAGTCCTCCTATTCCAAAAGACAAATTGCCATCATCCATTGTTTCCGATTCCTGAGAAGGATTCGTTCTCGATTTGGCTAACTTGCCAAGTTCAGTGTACCCTGCTCTGAATACCTCCGCAATTGTGGAATATCTAAACCTTTTCGATTCGATAAAAACATCCGAGAAATTACCGCTTTTCATGTATGTATCCATGAACATACGGTTTTCTTTTTTTGACTTCCTGATAGCCCTGTACTTCATCAGGATAATGGCCCATGAAATGACAGAAAAGAAAAGGAGTAACAAAAGTACAAACCGAACCATTGGCCCGGCATTGAGCACCATTTCAAGAACATTACCACGAAAATGCCCGCCAAGATTTACTGAAGTGACAGCCCAAGCTTCTTTCACATTCAATCTCCCGATTTCAACTCAGATTTCGCAATGACAGTACGGTCCGGCCGAGTATTCTGCCTTAGCTCTATCGAACGGTTTCGGTGTCTTATCACGAGACCTCCCGCAAAATCTGTGTTAAATTATTTTGATATCGATTCCTTTTAGTTGAAAATTCATGCAATGTCAATAAACATGTCCATTATTAATTTCCCGTTATCCCCTCCAGAAAAATCTTGCTTTTATAGTATTCTCAAGATTAGAATTCATGCATTTCGGCTCACACATGCATTATCTACAATTAATCAGGGGTGATTATAAAGGGTTCAAGGATTCGAGTGGAAGTAAGAAAGACAACACTGGAATTTTTGAACCCTCTTCTCCAACTAAACTGGGAAAGAACCCCTATATTTTTATCACGAAAGTACGAAAATGCGAAAAAGAAAATTCAGGCATAACTCTATGAGGCATACAAATCGTATTATTCTGGCTTTAATAATATTCGTTTTCCCCTTCATGTGGGGCTGCGGGGGTAATTCAGATGAACACTCCATTGTGGAAAAAAGCGTTTCCCATAGTACAACTCCCGCATACGGGGACATCATTGTGGAAGGTTCTATCGGAGATGCCTCCAATTTGATCCCTATTCTTTCTACAGACGCAACGTCTCACGGTATTTCCTCCCTGATTTTTAACGGCCTTGTTAAATATGACAAGGATCTGAATATCGTCGGGGATCTGGCCGAGTCATGGGATATTTCCGATGATGGCCTTATCTTTACTTTTCATCTAAGAAAGGGGGTAAAATGGCACGACGGATATCCCTTTACGGCCGATGATGTTCTCTTCACTTACCAGGTAACCGTAGATCCGAAGACACCAACCGCTTACGCGGGAGACTTTCTCAAGGTAAAGAAAGCAGAGGTCATCGATCCCTATACCTTCCGGGCAACCTATGACAAACCCTTCGCTCCCGCACTCACAAGCTGGAGCGCCTCCATACTGCCCAGACATCTCCTGAATGGAAAGGAGATCACGAAATCTCCCCTGGCACGCCATCCCACAGGAACGGGACCATATATCTTTAAAGAATGGGTAACGGGACAGAAGATCGTTCTCCTCTCCAACCCCGATTATTTTGAAGGGAGACCTTATATCGACGGCTATATCATGCGAATCATCCCGGATATGGCAACCATGTTTCTTGAACTTCGTGCAAAAGGCATTGATCAGATGAACCTGACGCCTCTCCAGTACACCAGACAGACAGAAAATAATCTGTTTCGCAAAAACTTCAACAAGTACAGGTATCTTTCTTTCGCATACACCTATCTCGGCTATAATCTCGAAAGCCCCTTTTTTAAGGATAAGCGTGTGCGGCAGGCCATCTCTTACGCCATAAACAAAGAAGAAATTATTAAGGGAATCATGCTTGGATTGGGACAGGTAGCAACGGGTCCTTTCAAACCGGGTACATGGGCATATAACCCCAATGTAAAGAAATATCTCTATAACCCCGAAAAAGCCAAAAAACTCCTGAGCGATGCGGGATGGAGGGATACAAACGGAGACGGAATTCTGGATAAAGACAGCAAACCTTTCATCTTTGAAATTATCACGAATCAGGGAAACGAGGTGCGGGCAAAGTGTGCGGAGATTATCCAGAGACGCCTTGCCGATATCGGAATAAAGGTGAAAATCAGGATTATCGAATGGGCCGCCTTCGTCAACGATTTCATCAATAAACGGAGGTTTGATGCGACTATACTCGGCTGGACCATCACACTCGACCCGGATCTTTACGACGTGTGGCACTCAAGCAAGACAAAGCAGGGTGAATTAAATTTCATCTCATATAAAAACGAAGAAGTGGATGATCTGCTTGAAAAGGGAAGAAGCACCTTCGACAGAACAGAAAGGAAGCGATGCTACGACAGGATACAGGAAATCCTGGCAGAGGAGCAACCTTACACCTTCCTTTATGTCCCCGATTCTCTTCCGATTGTCAGCTCCAGGTTTAAGGAAATCAAACCCGCTCCCCTCGGCATCGGATACAATTTCATAAAATGGTACGTCCCTGGGGGTGAACAAAAATACGTGATGACGAAGTGAAACCAGCATTCAGCTTCCAGCAATCAGTGCTCAGCTAAAACCCGGGGGTAAATAGTAAACAGGAACAGCACCAATACAGTCCGGTACTGCGACGGGTTCATATTTTTTCAGACTTTTTGTAACTTTTATGAATTGTCAGCCCGACTGGTAAAAACTCATTCCATTACCTTCAAATTGTCCTGCAGATACTCTTTAAACATTTCATAGTCTCCCGGTAATTCGACAGGTTCACCTTCCCTCTTATCGATGTTCTTCATACTGTCCGGCAATTCGGGTGTAATGCCGAGAAGTTCTATAATCTTATCGGGGAATTTGGCCGGATGGGCTGTCTCCAGTGATACGCAGGGTGAAAAATTACCATTTTCTTCAAGATAAATTTCAAGGCCACGCCAACCTGCCGCTCCGTGAGGCTCTAATATGACACCATAAGTATCATAAGTTTTCTTTATGCACTTCTTCGTTATCTTATCGGATATACTCACCGAATAAATGTTTTTCCTCATTGCCTCGATATCTGGATATTTATGGACCTTCCCCGTCCGGTCAACCGTACCGCCATATAATTCAAAAAACCGGGCCAGGTTGCTTGGATGGCCTACATTCATAGCATTGGACAGACAAGCCCTCGATGGTGACACCCTTTCGTAGCGCCCGGTTTTCAGAAACCTTGGGAACTCATCATTTTCATTCGTTGGCATAACGAGTTTTTCTACAGGCAAACCCATTCTTCTTGCATATTCACACCCCAAGGCATTACCGAAATTTCCCGAAGGAACGGAAATAACGATCTTTTCACCATTCTCACAAAGCCGGGCATAGGCGTAGAAATAATAAACCATCTGCGGGAGAATTCTCCCGAAATTGATGGAGTTTGCCGAGGTAAAATTGAGATATTCAAGAGATGGATCGGAAAAGGCCTGCTTGACAAGGTCCTGACAATCATCGAACTTTCCACTGATGGAAATAGCATGAACATTATCGCCGATTGTGTCCAGTTGCTTTTTTTGTCTCCCGCTTACCTCATCCTCCGGGTAAAGGATATTTACATCAATCCCTTCAACACCTTTGAATGCTTCTCCAACTGCGCTGCCCGTATCCCCTGACGTTGCCACCAGCACATTCAATCTTTTCCCCTTATCACGGAAATGGCTCATGAGTCTTGCCATCATTCTTGCGGCAAAATCCTTGAAAGAAGCCGTCGGACCCTGATCGAGTCTCATGATATATTTCCGGTTGACTACCTTTTCCAGGGGAACGTCAAAATTGTATGAATCATCAACAATTTTTTCCAGTGCCTCCCGGGAAATTTCATCACGCAAAAAGGCTCCGGTAACTAACATTGCTGACTCAACATAGGGTTTACCCTTCAGTGAAATAATATCCTCGTAGGATATTTGGGGTACTGTATCGGGCATAAAAAGTCCTTCGTCGGGCGCCTGTCCCCGAAGAAGGGCATCCTTGAAAGATACACGGCTTGTAAATGGGACAATTCCTTCTACGCCTTTCAGGTTTCTGTTTGTGCTGTAGTATCGTATCGTCTTTGTCATGATCGTATGTTTTTTTAACCTCTTACAAACTCATTAATTGTAGCTTCAGCAGGGAAAGTCGAGTTCTGATTTCTTTACAAAATCCAGAAACAGCTTATGATGTTTCATTAGACTGAGTCGCTTTTTGTATATTAAATAAAAATTTCTCTCAATAGTACAATCCTCGACAGTTTTTTCACAAATAAGGCCATTTTCCAGTTCTCGCTTCACCGCATGAATAGAAAGGATTGATATCCCCAGACCGGCTATGACAGCCTCTTTTACCGCTTCCGAACTTCCCAGCTCACACACAATGTTGAAATTTGAAAGGTTCATGTCCGTTTTTTCTCGCAGATAATCCTCCAGGATTGCCCGCGTGGCAGACCCCTTCTCTCTAATAATAAATGGCTCAAGGGAAAGTTCTTCCATGGTTATCTTTTTTCCCCAGCGCCATGGATGTCCTTCCGGCACGACCAGGACAAGTCTGTCTTTCCATATCGGTTCAATGTTCAATTTATTGCCGGATACAGGTTTGCCTATAAAACCGATCTCCGCCTGATTATCGAGGATCATATTCAGTGTTGCATCACTGTCATTCATCTGAATATAGCAGTGGATATCGGCATAATCTTTATTGAACGCATTCAAAACATGGGGGAGAATGTAAGTAGAAGGTATGGTGCTGGCGCTGATAAATATACTGCCTGACTCGTCCTCCCTGACTCTTTCAATCTTTTCCTTTGCCTCGTCCATAAGTTTGAATATGCGCCTTGCGTAACCATAGAGGATCTCGCCCTCAGGTGTTAAAGATATTCCCGTATTTTTCCTGTTGACCGCCTTCGCATTTATCGACTCCTCCAGATTTTTAATATGCTTGGTCAGGGATGGCTGTGTCAGATACATTTTTTTAGCCGCACGGCTGAAACTCCGTTCCTCAACCAGTCTAATCAGGGACTCCATCTGCTGTATGGTGATATTTTGAAAGGTGTCGTAACTCATAAATAAAAGATATCATAAGATATGTTCATAATCAATAGAGATTTATAACTATTATGAATTTGACATATTCATTTTTATTTTGTAGTTACCCAATGTTTAAGGTTAGGGAGCGATGAAAATTGAACGGTTATACGTTCCCACGCAGGAGCGGAAAGGGCAACAACATGGATGATAAAGTCAAGGTTCGACTCACAGAAACAACACATGGTGCGGGGTGAGCCTGCAAAATAGGTCCGGGTGACCTGAATCAAGCGCTTTGCGGGCTTCCGCTGGTATCTAATCCAAATCTGATTGTTGGTATTGAAAATGCCGATGACGCCGGGGTCTATAAATTGAGAGATGATCTCGCCATCATACAGACCCTCGACTTCTTCACACCCATTGTCGATGATCCCTACACCTTTGGTCAGATAAGCGTGGCAAATTCTCTGTCCGACGTCTACGCCATGGGTGGAAAGCCTCTCACGGCGATGAATATCATCTGCTTTCCCATCAACAAAATGGAAATTGCAGTACTCAGAGAAGTTCTTCTCGGGGGATTGGACAAGATGCGTGAAGCCGGGGTTCTCCTTGTGGGCGGACACAGCGTGGAAGATGATGAATTAAAGTATGGCATTTCTGTAACCGGTTCCATTCATCCCGATAAGGTGCTTCTTAACAGAGGCGCCCGGGCGGGCGACGCTTTGATTCTCACCAAACCCCTTGGAACAGGTATTATCAATACTGCGCTGAAAGGAAATATGGCAAGCAAGGATCTGGTAGATAAATCCATACAATGCATGGCAGAGTTGAATAAAAAAGCGGCAGATTTGATGACTGAATTTTCAAATATACACGCCTGCACGGATGTAACCGGTTTCGGTCTTCTCGGCCACGCCTCGGAAATGATCGAGGGAAGCGATGTCGGCATGGTCATACAATCTTCTGCTGTACCAATTTTCCGTGAGATTCAGGAATTTGTTGAAATGGGCATTATTCCGGGAGGATTAAACCGGAACAGAAAATTCCGGATGAACATGATTGAAGCCGGACCCGACTGTCCGGAATGGATTGTGGACGTCCTTTTTGACCCTCAAACATCGGGAGGCCTGCTCATTGCCCTGCCCTCAAAAAATGCGGAAGACCTTGTAAAGAAAATGAACGACGGAGGAATCGAAGACGCTTCTATAATTGGTGAGGTCGTAACGGAACCAAAGGGAAAGATTATGGTACTTTGAAATTTACTCCCCCTTTTACGAAGCCATCAATACTCGTTGTGTTTCTATCAATAAATCCTATAACCAATCCATTTCTATTCATATTATGAATTTGACTTATAGAAAAAGTTGATTTAGATATCCTGCAATTGACAATCAGAAAGGAGTATCTAATCCATGAGGTTGAAAAATGTTTTTGCAACTCGGTGGGGAATCATCAGCATAGGTTTATTTATCGGTGTCTTTGCGGCTCTCTTGCAGAAGTGGGGGAATCCCGGAAACATGGGGATCTGTGTGGCCTGCTTTGAAAGGGATATCGCAGGTGCCCTCGGATTGCATCGTGCCGGTGTCGTCCAGTATATACGACCGGAAATCATCGGCTTTGTAATAGGATCGCTCATCGCCGCATACCTTTTTAAGGAATATCGCCCGCGTCTCGGATCAGCGCCTATTGTGCGATTTGTCCTGGGAGTCTTTGCCATGATTGGCGCGCTGGTTTTTTTGGGATGTCCGTGGCGGGCGGCTTTGCGCCTGGCGGGCGGCGACGGAAACGCCATTCTCGGTCTCCTGGGACTGATATTAGGCATCTGGATCGGAACACTTTTTCTTAAAAAGGGTTACAATCTGGGACGTACCCAGGCTACTCATGCCGCAGCGGGATGGATGCTGCCGCTTATAATGCTTGGCTTTCTGGCCCTTCTCATTGCCTTCCCGCAGATTGAAGGTCAAAACAGAAGCGGCGTTCTCTTTTACAGCCTGAAAGGTCCCGGGTTCATGCATGCGCCCCTTCTCATTTCTCTGGGAGTCGGCCTTGCTATAGGATTTCTCGCACAGCGAAGCCGGTTTTGCACTATGGGGGCCTGGCGAGACTTCATACTCTTTCGTCAAACTCATCTCCTTTCAGGTTTCATTGCTCTCGTCGTTGCTGCATTTGTTACCAATCTTATCGTCGGACAGTTTCACCCGGGATTTAAGGAACAGCCTGTCGCCCATACAATGCATATCTGGAACTTCGCGGGAATGGCTCTGTCCGGTCTTGCCTTCGCTCTCGCCGGAGGGTGCCCCGGACGTCAGCTTTTCCTGTCCGGCGAGGGTGATGGTGATGCCGCAGTTTTTGTACTGGGAATGATCGTCGGGGCGGGATTCGCCCACAATTTCGGTCTGGCCAGTTCCCCAAAAGGGGTTGGCCCTTACGGCATCGAGGCCGTGATTATCGGCCTGATAGTTTGTCTGTTTATTGGATTTACGATGAGAAAAGGGAGTAAAATATGAGTACAAAAGTTGATGCACGAGGGCTTTCCTGCCCTCAGCCGGTTTTGATGACCATCGATGAGATAAAGGCGGGAGCTGCAAGCGAGATCGAAATTCTCGTAGATACGGAGACATCAAAAGAAAATGTCTCGCGTGCCGCCACAAGTCAGGGCTGGAAAGTAGCAAATGTCAGTGAAGAAGGCAATGAATACACAATTTCTATAAAGAAGGATTAGCTGTGTCTCTTTTGGGTTTTTTCAAAGGTAAACGAAAGCCGGGCACACCCGGTGATAATGGAAATGCCGATCGCGGGATTATGGTGTTTGAAAATACCAGCGAGGTTATCCAGGCAGAAAATGTCCTGAAAAGAAAAGGATGGGAAATCCGGGTCATGGGACCGCCGCCTGAGATTCAAAGCGGCTGTGATCTGGTAATAGAGTTTCCACTCATCGAAGAACTGAATATCCTCAGAACACTGGAGAGAGAGGGAATCCCACCCCTGGAGATGGTTCCCGTAACAAGCCCCCTCCTTCAACCTGTGGATATCTTTCATATCAAGGATTTCGGTGAACACATAATGGTCCGGGCGGCTAACATGAAACTGACCGTTGAAAAGGCAACCGGAAATATTGTAAATGTTTCCGGCGGTGGTTGCCCGGATGTTCCTTATCTGGCCTATGAAATGGTGGGCCAAACACTTGCCGATGCACCCAGTCCACGTGAAATCGGCCATACCCTCTGTGGATATGCCCTGCAGTTAGCCTTTGAGGAGGTACAACGCCAGTGCTTGCCATAGCAGGGACAGTACCTTCTGAAGGATTCCCCATAGTATCCGGTGAAATCACCCTTGACGATAACCACATCCGCATTTGTGATGAACGCATATCCGTCAACCGTGGCACACCTGCCCTGATAGCAGCGGCGATCAAAACCGCGGAAACGTTAGGTCAACCGGCACCCTTTGTATATCTGGTCGGAGATATCGGCCGGGGAAAGGGGAGCCGTCGCCTTTACAAATATTTAACAGATCACTTGCCTCAATCTGACTTTCAAACCCTTACATTTCATTACCTGCAGCCCATTGTTCACTGGCATGAACGCCTGCAGCAAGCCTTACATGAAATGAAAGAACTGCCAATTCTGATAGCTGACGCCGGATTCATGTACGCGGCCAAAATGAGCGGCAAGTCTTCACTATACGACCTCTTTACCCCTGACATCGGAGAGCTGGCCTTTCTGGCGGATGAAAAAGCGCCCCACCCTTTCTATACTCGCGGATTTATACTGCATGATGAAAACCGGGTATCTGATCTGATTGCACGCGCATACACTCACAACAATGCCGCACGTTTTCTCCTGGTCAAAGGAAAGCAGGATTACCTGGCCGACCGACAAGGAATACTGGAAACGGTAGATAGACCGATGGAGGAAGCCCTTGAAGCCATGGGCGGCACCGGTGATACTCTGACTGGTATTGTTTCGGCCCTGATTGATTCGGGCATGGCGATCAGAGAAGCGGCAGTAGTGGCAATGAAGGCAAACCGGCTGGCGGGTCATTACGCGAAACCAACACCGTCAACTCAAATTATAGAAGTTATCCACCACATCCCGGAAGCGTTATCGGAAATCCTTAAAAAAAGAGTTTAAAACATGCCGAAAAAAGAAAATTACATTCATCCTGAAATGACAGTTATAGATATAATTACACGTTACAGGGAAACCGAAAAAGTCTTCAAGAAATTTGATAAAAATGCAGGTGTCTGTATATGTTGCGAGGCCCTTTTTGATACAATTCAGGTAGTTTCAGAAAAGTTTAATCTTGAATTGGAGAGCCTTTTGTCTGAATTGACAATTGCTGTTGATGATTCTGTTGATTTATGAGGATTTTCGTTCAAGATCAAGGCATGCGAAAAAAATAACCACAGGTATATACTTGATATTCCGAGGATTATTTTTTGAGCATAACGCAGAAACTGGGCGAAAAGACCATAAATCAGCAGAATCATTGATTCACAAAGATAAAAGACCACGAGAGATATAGCACTCGGGGTCATTATTTTCTCACTTTACTACGAAAACAGATTGAAGCTGCTTCCGAAAAGTTAAAAGATGTAATCGGTTACATCAACCCTTACTACTCTCCGTGGAGGAAACAGTCTCAGATTTACTGGTCTCACCTTCTTTACTCACCGACGAATCCGAAGATGCTTCATCGTGTTTCTCTTCACCCATAGAAGGTTTCTTTCCGCCGTAATCGGTCACATACCAGCCTGAGCCATTAAGCTGGAATGAGGAATGGGATATTAATTTTTTCGCTTTACCTTTACAGAACCTGCAGGCTGGAACGGTATCATCTGTGATACCGTGAAACTCTTCAAATTCCTTTCCACATTCTGTACATTTATATTCATAAATCGGCATAACAAAAGCCTCCTGTGTATATAATTCTTAATTTTGAATTTTTAATGGTTTCATAAAAAATCAAAAATCGAGTCACTCCCACGAAAGCGGGAGTCCATAAGCACTTGAAAGAACCGGATTCCCGCTTCCGCGGGAATGACAAAGCTTGTCCTCGACCTGATCGGGGAAAAGTAAAAATTCGCCTTTTTACGAAACTGTTAATTTTTAATTCCTGGTTAAGTCGAATATATCTCCTATATGGTATTGATCGCTGAAACAATCAAGTACCAGATTAAGATTATTATCGGCTATGGGCTGTAATATATTCCGGGTAATTGAATGCACCTTTTCTTCTTCTTTTATTTTCTCTTCCATCGGCGCTTCAAAATCGCTTTCTCCTCTGTTAAAGCGAACAACATGTATCAGTTCATGCGTGGCGATATAGAGCATGAGGGGCATCAGTTTTATGAAGGAACTTCCTCTTTCTACAGCATTTAAAATCCGATTGTCCTGAAGGCATATCCTGTAAAAATGGATGTTTTTCTCATTATCGACGCCATCTTCACTTTCATAACAGTACTTGCAAAGGTGCGCAAACGCTCTGTTATATACCTCATGTTCCTCAAGATATGCAAGGGTTTTTACCTCGTATCTATGAGTTTCCCAATCCTCGGGACTAAAATGGAAGTGTTTCTCCGCCAGCTTTTCGGCCTTGCTGAATGTCCCGTTTATAAAAGATATCTCTGCAGGACTAAAATATATCGCCTCTCCCATTTTTCCAAAAAGTCTCAGTAAATTCCAAAATTAATATATCCATCTTTATCTTTATGTCAATACTTTCACCAATCCAAATCCACTGTGAGACCTTTGCATAACGCCCCCTTTTGACCAATTTCTATGTCAGACTCAAATTTGATGAACTCGTAAGAAGTCGAAAAGTACCATTTTTCGTCATTCCGGCGAAAGCCGGAATCCAGTCTATTCAACTACTTACGAGGGCTCTGGACTCCGGTTTTCACCGGAGTGACGACTT
>JGI24025J20009_10000601_pt1 | contig 27802 bp, 20 predicted proteins | sample Cruoilmetagenom3_FD_20009 | JGI IMG/M metagenome (IMG submission 20009) | reverse complement strand
GTTCTCAAGCGTTAATAAAGGTAAAGAAGGTGAACTCTATCTTTGTAGATGGTAAATTATATTTATCTTCAAAGATAAATATAGGATTAGCAGTAGGTACTGAGAAGGGACTTTTAGTTCCTGTAATTAAAGATACAGGAGAAAAGGATCTTTTTCAAATTGCCAGGGACAGACAGCAGCTTATAGAGAAAGCACAGAAAGACAAACTTTCTCCAGAAGAATTAGAAGGAGCTACCTTTACTCTTTCTAATTTAGGAATGCTTGGGGTTAGAGAATTTTCTGCTTTGATTACTCCTCCCCAGATAACTATTTTAGCAACAGGAGAAATTAAGGAAAGAGCTGTGGCAAAGGAAGGAAAAGTAGAAATTAAACCTGTAATGGAGATGACTCTTTCCTGCGATCATCGAGTTGTGGATGGGTTGTTGGGCGCAAAATTTTTAAATGAGATAAAACAAGGATTAGAGAATCCATCTTTGTTATTGGTAAATGGTAACTATTTAGCCACCAATGGACACGAATGAACACAAAGAAAAGTGAAATTCTGTCTAAAGATTTATCGGACAAAATAGATTGTTAAATAATTATTCGTGATGATTAGTGATAATTAGTGGCTGAACGATAAATGAAGGATTAGAGGAGAAAATAGTGTTCACGGGAATAATAGAAGAAATAGGGACAGTGAAGGAAGTAGAACCTAATCCTTCTTCGTATCGATTGAAAATAAAAGCAGAAAAAGTATTGGAGGAGACGAAAGAATCTGATAGCATAGCTGTAAATGGAGTATGTTTGACTGTGATAAAAATTGAAAGGGAAAGCTTTGTAGTGCAAATAATGCCTCAAACTTTATATAAAAGTAATTTAGGGAAAGTGAGAAGGGAAGAAAAGGTTAATTTAGAGAGAGCCGTTTCTTTAAATAAAGGATTAGGAGGCCATCTAGTTACCGGAGATGTAGATGGAATAGGGAAAATAAATTATATAAAAAAAGAAAGAGGACAAAGTACATGGCAGATTCATTATCCTTTTTCTTTAACTAAATATGTAGTTTTCAGGGGAAGGATTACTCTGGATGGGGTAAGTTTGACAGTAGCTGAAGTGGAAGGAGAAGAATTTACTGTTTGCCTCACTCCTTTTACTCTTAATAATACTACTTTTAGTTTAAAGAAAAGTGGGGACTTGCTCAACTTAGAGGTAGATATTTTCTCTAAATATGTAGAAAAAATCATTTCCCCTGAACAAGGAATAAATTTAAAATTTTTAAAGAAAGCAGGTTATTAAAATGGGATTTAATTCTATAGAAGAAGTTTTAAGAGATCTTAAAGAAGGGAAAATGACTATAGTGGTGGATGACAAAGAAAGAGAAAACGAGGGAGATTTAATAATTCCTGCTTGTAATGTTACGCCCGAGGCAATTAATTTTATGGCTAAATATGGACGAGGGTTGATATGTTTGGCCGTAACTTCTCAAAGAGCAAAGAAATTGGGACTTAACCCTATGGTAGGGGAAAATACTTCTTTAAAAGGGACTCCCTTTACTGTATCCGTAGATGCTCGCTATCATACTACTACAGGAATATCTGCCTATGATAGAGCTCAAACTATTAAGGTTCTCATTGATTCTGAAACAAAAGAGGAAGATTTAGCGAAACCCGGTCATATATTTCCTCTTATTAGTAAAGATGGAGGAGTACTGGTAAGAGCAGGTCATACAGAAGCGGCAGTAGATTTAGCAAAATTAGCTGAATTTTATCCAGCAGGTGTACTTTGTGAAATAATGAGAGAGGATGGGAGAATGGCCAGACTTCCTGAGCTCCTTTCTTTTGCCAAAAAACATCATCTGAGTATTTGTTGCCTGGCGGATATTATTGCCTATCGCTGGAAGAAAGAAAAGTTAATTAGAAGAGAGGTGGTTACTCATCTTCCTACTCCTTACGGAAATTTTAAACTTATTGCTTATAAAAATATCGTTGATAGTAGGGTGCATTTAGCTTTGGTGAAAGGAGAAGTAGCCGGCAAGGAGGATGTTCTGGTGAGATTACATTCTCAGTGTCTTACCGGGGAATCTTTTTATTCTTTGCGCTGTGATTGTCGTGAACAACTGGATAAGGCATTGCAATTAATTGGAAAGTCTGAGCGTGGAGTTATAGTTTATTTAAGACAAGAGGGTCGTGGAATAGGTTTATTAAATAAACTTAAGGCTTATAAGCTTCAGGATGAGGGAATGGATACGGTGGAAGCTAATCAGAAGCTTGGTTTTGAGTGGGATCCGCGAAATTATGGGATTGGAGCACAAATTTTAGCTGATCTTGGTTTGCATCGGATCAGGGTTTTAACTAATAATCCGCGTAAGATTGTGGGTTTGAAAGGATACGGATTGGAAATTAGCAAACGTGTTCCTCTGGAAGTAAAGCCGAATAAGATTAATAAGAAATATCTGGAAACTAAGAGAAAAAAACTTGGTCATCTTTTGGATCTAAAATAGGAGGGAAAATTGAAAGTTTATAAAGGAAAGATAAAGGGAGAAGGGTTAAAATTTGGGATTATAGTGTCTCGTTTTAATGAATTTGTTTCCCAAAAATTACTGGAGGGAGCATTGGATGCTCTCGAAAGGCATCAGGCTTCCAAGGAAAACATTGAAATTTTTTGGGTTACTGGTTCATTTGAGATTCCCTCATTAGCAGCACGATTAATTGAGAAAGAGAAGTTTAATGCTCTTATTTGCCTTGGAGCTATTATTCGGGGTGATACTTCTCATTTTGAATTGATTTCCAACCAGGTATCCAGAGGAATTTCTACTCTGGCTTTAAAGGCAAACATTCCTCTTGTTTTTGGAATAATTACTGCTGATACTCTGGAGCAAGCAATTGAGAGAGCAGGAACTAAAATGGGGAATAAAGGATGGGATGCAGCAATCACAGCTATGGAGATGGCTAATTTATACAAAGAAATAGAAGAAAGTTGAAAGTAGAGGCTTAAGTAATGAGGAGAAAAGTATGGGCGGAGGTAGATTTAGGAGCTATCCGTTATAATTTACAACAAATTAAGGAGAGAGTGGGTAGTTCCGTCAAAATAATGGGAGTGGTGAAAGCAAATGGTTACGGTCATGGAGCAGTTAATGCAAGTAAGGTCTTAGTAGATGAAGGGATAGACGGTCTTTGTGTAGAAAATGTAGAAGAGGGGATAGAGCTCAGGGAGGCTGGGATTTCTATCCCTGTCTTAGTTCTTTTTCCTTTTTTGAAAGAAGAATTGGATTTGATAGTTAACTTTGAGCTTACCCCTACTATTTTTGAAGAAGAGACAGCAGAGATACTTTCAAAAAAAGCTTTAGAAAGAAGTAAAAAAGTAAAGATTCACATAAATGTAGATACAGGAATGGGTAGAGCGGGAGTTCCTTATGAAGGAGCAGTTAATTTTATAGAAAAAGTAAATAAGTTTTCGGGAATTGAGATAGAGGGAATTTATACTCATTTTTCCTCTGCCGAGGAGAAAAACGGAGAATATTCCTCCCTTCAAATTTCTCGATTTCAAGAAGTTATTGAAGATTTAAAAAAAAGGGGGATAAATCCGCCTTTGCGACATATAGCTAATAGTGCCGCTATATTAAATGTTTTTTCTTCCTTTAATAACTGTTTTAATATGGTAAGACCAGGCCTCTTATTATATGGATACTACTCCTCATCATCGGTCTCTCACAGTGTTTCTCTCAAACCCTCCCTTAGTTTAAAATCCCGTGTTGTTTTTATAAAAAAATTTTCTCAAGGTATTCCTTTAAGTTATAATAGGACTTATGTAACCTCTTGTTCTACTTCTATTGCTACTTTATCTATGGGTTATGCTTGCGGTTATCCTCGTTGTCTCTCTAATAAAGGAGAGGTTCTTATTAGAGGAGAGAGATTCCCCTTAGTAGGGAGAATGTGTATGGCTCAAAGTTTAGTTGATATAGGCAATGCAAAAGTGGGGATAGGAGATGAAGCTGTTCTTTGGGGAAGCCAAAAAGGGGTAAAGATATCCATAGAGGAAGTCTCTCTAAAAGCAAATACCAGTCCCTACGAACTGGTAACCAATTTGAGTGAAAAAGTGCCCCGGATATATCTTGATAATTCCTAAGAAGTTGCGCAACCTGAAGGTTATGGCTACCAAACTAAAGTAGCCGGATAAACTAAATTGAAGCAAAGGGTAACAATTAGAAATATTTTAAATGGGACTATCCTGGAATTTAAAAGAAGAGATATTAAAGAACCCCGTCTTAATGCAGAGATTCTTTTGAGCTGGGTATTAAAAGAGCCTCGTTCTTATCTTTATCTTAAATCTGACTATGTTCCTCCCCCTTTTAAAGTTTCTTTATTAAAAAAATTGGTTAAGAAGCGTTCATCTCATATTCCTCTTTCTTATTTAATGGGAGAACAAGATTTTATGGGATTAAAGTTTCGGGTGACTCCAGCTGTTTATATTCCTCGCCCAGAAACGGAAATATTAGTAGAGAAAGCAGTAAAAATTCTTCAAGAGAAGCCAATTTTTAGAGATGAAAATATTATTATAGATTTAGGCACAGGTTGTGGAAATATTAGTATTAGTTTAGCCAAACAATTAAATAATTTTAAACTATATGCAGTAGAAATTTCTAGAGATGCCTTAAGGATAGCTTATCAAAATGCTAGAAGGCATAAGGTAGAAAGGAAAATTAATTTTTTGTGGGGAGATCTTTTTTCTCCTTTAAGAAAAATGAATCTCAAGGAAAAAGTGAGACTCATAATTTCAAATCCTCCTTATATTCCTGGTATAGAGTTTAAAAAATTGCCTCTTGAAGTGAAGAAGGAACCTTCTATTGCCCTGGATGGAGGGGAGGATGGCTTGAAATTTTATAGAAGGATTATCCGGGGAGCTCCTTATTTTTTGGGAAAAGAAGGGATTTTAGCTCTGGAAATAGGATATAATCAGGCTAAAAGAATAGAAGAGTTAATTATTACTCAGTCGGAACTTAAATCCCCCGAGTTTGTTGAGGATTATGGAGGAATTCAACGGGTAATTATTACTAAACGAAGATAAATAAAGGAAGAGATGTTTCAAAGAGAAAATAACCTCAGGGGAAAAGTATCTAAGAAAAGAGCCAATGTTCTTTATATATTTATAATTTGTGCTTTTCTTCTTCTATTAGGAAGGATAGCCTGGTTACAGTTGATAGAAGGTGAAAAGTTTCTCTCTCTTTCTAAGAATTTTCGTCTTCAACTTCTTCCTCTTACTCCGCCGCGGGGTCGTATTATGGATAGAAATGGCGAAGTATTAGCCACTAATAAAATCTCTTTTTCGGTAGCAGTAGTTCCTTCCAATATCAGCGATATAGATACTTTACTTAATTCGCTTGAGAAAATTATAGGAATAGACAAACAAAAGTGTAAGGAGAAAACCCAGCAAGCCCCTAATCCTTTTAAACCTGTTCTTCTAAAAAAGAATGTAGATATGGCTACTATAACCTATATTCTGGAGAGAGAGGAAGAGTTTCCAGGAACAGTTATTGTCCCCTGGCCGGTTCGTAGTTATCCTCATCATTTTCTTGCTTCTCATATTTTAGGCTATCTGGGACAGGTAAGTAAGGAAGAATTATCTTTAAGTTCTTTTTCTAATCTGGAGCAGGGGGATCTGGTAGGTCAGGTAGGAATAGAAAGAATCTATAATTCTTATTTACGCGGAGAAAAAGGTGGTAAACAGGTAGAAGTAGATGCTTATGGGCGTTATCTGAGAACTATTTCCGAGAGAAGCGCTTCTCCCGGTGATAATGTCTACTTAGCTATTGACATGCGCATGCAGCAAATTGCCGAAGAAGAGCTGGGAGAGAGAAAAGGGGTAGTAATTCTTGGTAATCCCTCAACGGGCGAGATTTTCACTTTAGTAAGTCATCCTCATTTTGATCCCAATCTTTTTTCTTCAGGAATATCCAATGAAGAATGGAACAGGTTAAAACAGGATCCTACTAATCTTCTGGAAAATAGAGCAATTAGAGGGGAGTACGCACCTGCTTCTACTTTTAAGGTAATCATAGCTACTTCAGCCCTTGAGAATAAAATAATTGGGAAAGATGATACCTTTGATTGCCCAGGAAAATTACGTATTGGCAATCGCATATTTAAAGACTGGAAAGAAGAGGGATTCGGTAAGCTAAACCTGGAGGGAGGTATTATTAACTCCTGCGATGTTTTCTTTTATCAATTAGGTTTAAAGACAGGTGTAGATAAAATAATCCAAACTGCCTCTTTTTTTAATTTAGGAAAACCTACAGGAATAGACTTACTCTCAGAAAAATCTGGTTTCCTTCCCACTCCTTCCTGGAAGTTAAAAAATAGGAAAGATGTCTGGTACCAGGGGGATACAGCAAATCTTTCTATTGGCCAGGGTTATATTTTAGTTACCCCACTGCAGATGTTTAGTGTTATTAGTGCAATAGCCAATGGTGGAGATTTGTTCAGGCCTTATATAGCTAAAGAAATAGTTACTCCTGAAGGGAAATTAGTTAAAAAATTTTTACCTCGGAAAATAAAAAGAATACCTATTTCTTCTTCTACTTTAACTCTTTTGAGAAGTGCATTAAAGGGAGTGGTAAAAAAAGGAACAGGATGGCGTGCAGATAATAAAGTAGTGGAAATCTCCGGGAAAACAGGAACTGTAGAATTACAGGAAGGAGAAAAACCCCATAATTGGTTTATAGGATATGCTTCTTCTGGTGACCCTTCTATAGCTATAGTAGTACTTGTAGAACATAAAGAAGAAGAAAGAGCGATAGCTCCGGAAATAGCAGGAAAGATTCTCTCAAGAATTTTTGCTTCAGAATTATTGAAAGATGAAAATTTTATAAAAGCTGAATAAATGAAAAATCAAAGAGTTAGTAGTATTTGTAAAGGGGATTTCTATAAAATTAAAATAAAAGAATATGATTGGATAATCTTTCTGTCTGTTCTGGTTTTAATGGGAGCAAGTCTTTTTCATCTATACACCCTCACTTTTCCTTCTAAAGTTTATTATTTTTTTCGACAGATTACCTGGATAGGGATAGGAATAGGTTTTCTTTTTTTATTTTCTTTTCTTAAAGTTAATTTGTGGAAAAAAACTGCTTATGTTTTTTACGGTATAACTGTTCTTTTATTAGTTCTGGTTTTATTCAAAGGGAAAGGAGTTTATGGAGCACGTCGCTGGCTTGAGATGGAAACATTTTCCATACAGCCCTCTGAGATTGCCAAGCTCTCTTTTATTTTTGTTATTTCTCGTTTAATCTCTGGTAAGGATATTGGCTGGAGAGAAGTAATTCTTTCCTTTGGAATAACTCTTGTTTTTTTGATTCTAATAGCTAAACAACCAGATATGGGAAGCGCTCTTATTTTTCCTCTTCTCTGGATAGGAATGCTTTTTTTAGCAGGATTATCCCGAAAAAAGTTTTTAATTCTTATAGGGAGTATTCTATGTTTCCTTCCTCTTTTTTATCTTTTCCTTCGCCCTTATCAAAAGGTGCGTATTTTAACTTTCTTAGATCCAGGAAGAGATCCTCTGGGAGCAGGATGGAGTAGTCTTCAATCTAAAATTACTCTTGGTTCAGGGAGATTGATAGGTAGAGGGATGGGTAAAGCACTCCACAGTCAGCTTAAATTTCTTCCCCAGCCCTTTACTGATTTTATTTTTGCCACTGTAGGAGAGCAGTGGGGATTTATAGGAACTTTTTTTATTTCAGGATTATACTTTATTATTATCTTTAAAGCATTAAAACTCTCAAAAAATAATGGACCAAGCTTTGCAGGTTTAGTAAGTGGGGGGATAAGCATGTTAATTTTCCTGCAGGTTTTTATTAATATAGGAATGACTGCAGGGATGATGCCCATTACTGGTATACCTCTTCCTCTTCTGAGTTATGGAGGAAGTTCTGCTATCATGTTTTTGTCAGAAATAGGAATACTTTTTGCAATAAAGAGAGAAACATTAGCTTCTTCTCTCTAATTTAGTTGTTAGTTCTCAGTTCCTAGTTATTAGTCAAAGATAGATTAAAATCAAATAGACAAACCAAATAATTGACAGTTTATTTATTCTATATATATTAATAAAGGAAAAGAGAATTTGCATACGGGGAGAGAAATTATCTTAAAGAAATGAGGGTAGTCGCAACTTTTAAGTTGCGTAAGAGAAGACTAATACACAAAAACGCAGGCTAAAGCCTGCAGCTACCAGTTACAAAAGAAAAAATATTTTGATGTTACCAGAAGGGGTTAAAGAAGAAGATGATGACTATTACGGAGAAAATTTTAAGTGCTCATTGCGGGTATGAAGTAAAAGAGAATAATTTCATTGAAGTAAATATAGATGTTACTTTATCCAATGATATTACAGCTCCTTTAGCCATAAAGAAATTTAAAGAGTGGGATGGGAAGAGAGTATTTGATAAAAATAAGGTAGTTTTAGTTCCTGACCATTTTACTCCCAATAAAGATATAAAGACAGCGGAGCAGTGCTCTCTTTTAAGAAAATTCGCTTATGAGCAAGGAGTCTCTAATTATTTCGAAGTAGGAAGAGCAGGAATTGAGCATGTTCTTCTTCCAGAGAAAGGATTGGTTCTTCCGGGAGATTTAATGATAGGAGCTGATTCACATACTTGCACTGCCGGAGCGTTAGGAGCTTTTGCTACGGGAGTAGGAAGTACGGATTTAGCAGCTTGCTGGATTACCGGGAAAATATGGCTTAAAGTTCCTCCAACTATTAAATTTATTTATCGAGGAAGACTTAAGAAATGGGTTACTGCTAAGGATTTGATTCTTTGGACGATTGGAGATATAGGAGTAGAAGGAGCTTCTTATAAAACTATGGAGTTTAGCGGAGAGATAATTTCTTCTCTTTCTATGGCGGGAAGATTTACTATCTGTAATATGGCCGTAGAAGCGGGAGCAAAAAATGGTATTATAGAACCTGATGGGATTACTCTTCGTTATATTAAAGAAAGGGCAAAGAGAAACTATCGTCTTTATCATAGTGACGCTAATGCTAACTATATAGAAGTTAAAGAGTACGATGTTAGTAAAATAGAGCCGCAAGTAGCTTTTCCTCCGCTTCCCTCTAATGTAAGAGGAATATCGGAAATAGAGAAAATAAATATTGATCAGGTAGTGATCGGCTCCTGTACTAATGGTCATCTTCAAGATTTAAGATTGGCAGCAAGTATTCTGAAAGGGAAGAAGATTCATCCGGAAATAAGGCTAATAGTCATCCCCCCCACTCCTTCTATTTATCTTGAAGCTTTAAAGGAAGGATTGCTTGAAATATTTATAGAAGCAGGAGGGGTAGTTAGTCCTCCAACCTGTGGGCCATGCCTTGGAGGACATATGGGAGTTCTGGGAGAAGGAGAAAGGGCAGTATCTACTACCAATCGTAATTTTATAGGAAGAATGGGACATTTAAAGAGTGAAGTTTATCTGGCCAGTCCGGCTGTAGCGGCTGCCTCGGCAATAAAAGGAAGAATTGCCAGTCCAGAGGAAGTAGATTAGGAGAAGAAGATGAATATTGAAGTAGCAGAAAGAATTAAGAAAATTCCGCTTTATTTATTTAGTAAAATAGATGAACTAAAAAAAACAGTTAATAATAGAGATTTAATTGATTTGGGGATGGGGAATCCAGATTTACCTACTCCTTCTCATATTGTAGAAAAATTAAAAGAATCGTTGATGCTTCCTTCTGCTTATCGATATCCTCCAGCAAGGGGTGAAGAAGAGCTGAGAAATGCTATTGCTCGGTGGTACAAACAAAGATATAATGTTCATCTGGATCCTGATAAAGAAGTTCTTCCACTTATTGGATCCAAAGAAGGAATAGCTATTACTTATTTAACTTTTCTCAATTCGGGAGATATAGCTATAGTTCCTACACCTGCTTATCCAGTGCATTTTAATGGAGTTATTTTAGCAGGAGGCATTCCTTATTCTCTTCCTATTCGTAAAGAAAATAACTTTTTACCTGATTTTTCTTCTATTCCTGAGAGAATATTAAAAAAAGCTAAGATTATTTTTATTTGTTATCCTAATAATCCTACTACGGCGATAGCTAATCAGAAATTCTTTAAAGAGGCGCTTACTTTTGCCCAAAAGTATAATCTTATTTTAGCTCATGATTTTGCTTATGCTGAAATAACTTTTAATGGATACCGTCCTCCCAGTTTGCTTCAGGTAGAAGGTTCTCAAGAGAGAGGAATTGAATTTTATTCTTTTTCAAAAACTTACAATATGGCTGGATGGCGTATAGGCTGTGTAGTAGGTAACAGTAATCTCATAAATTCTATTTCTAAAACAAAATCTTATGTTGATTTCGGAATCTTCTTACCTATTCAAAAAGCCGCTGCTTTTGCTATGCAGTCTTCTCAAGATTGCGTGAAAGAACTCTGTAAAGTTTATAAGAGGAGAAGAGATATATTAGTGGAGGGATTGAGAAAATATGGATGGCAAATGGACCTTCCTCAGGCTACTATGTATGTATGGGCACCTCTTCCTCCTTTATACTCGAAATTAAAATCTCAGGAATTCAGTGAATTTTTGGTAAAAAAGATAGGCGTGGTTACTTCACCGGGGACAGGCTTTGGAGAAGGGGGTGAAGGTTATATAAGATTTGCTCTGGTTGAAAGTGAAGAAAAGATAAAGGAAGCGGTTAAGCGAATAGCTTCTATTCTTTAAAAAAGCCCGAAGTCTTCTTGACATATGGTAAAATTATGCTATTTATACTATAGATAAAGGAAAGGAGGTGAAAAAGGGAAAGAGAGTTCTTAAAATATTTTCTAAGGAAAAAGGAGGTTGTAAGAATGAAAATTAAAAAATTTTTAAAGAAAGGGTTAATATTGTGTTTAGTCAGCGGAATTATATTTAGTATAGGAGGAGTCTCCGGAGCACAAACTGAAAAAACTCTTAAGACTCAATTAGAAGAAGCCAGATCAGCTATTCAGGATCAAGTAGAGATAATTAATAAGCTTACAGATAATTTTTTTACTGTGACCAAAAATCTGGAAGAACGGATCAGGAAAGTTAAAGCAACTAATAAAGAGATTACTGAAAAGTATTTCGCTGCAATAAAGGAGTTAGAAAGTGAGATAAAGAGTCTTAAAGAAACTAAAGATGAGCAGGCAGAGACTATCAAAAAGATTACGGATAATTTCTTTAAGGTAAAAGAAGAGCTTGCAAAGGAATTAGACAAACTCAAGGCTACCAATAAGGAGCAGGCAGAGACTATCAAAAAGATTACGGATAATTTCTTTAAGGTGACTAAAGAACTTAATGATGAAGTAGCCAGTCTAAAAAAAGAAAATGGAGAGCTTGTAACTATCACAAGTGATCAGAAAAAGACTATTAAGCAAATTACGGATAATTTCTTTGAGGTAACTAAAGAACTTAATGAGAAAATAGATGAGCTTAAAGCTACCAATAGCGAGCAGGCAGAGACTATCAAAAAGATTACAGATAATTTCTTTAAGCAAAAAGATAAAATAGATGAGCTTAAAGCTACCAATAGCGAGCAGGCAGAGACTATCGAAAAGATTACAGATAACTGGTTTAAGATAAAAGCTACTAAAGATGAGCAGGCAGAGACTATCAAAAAGATTACAGATAATTTCTTTAAGCAAAAAGATAAAATAGATGAGCTTAAAGCTACCAATAGCGAGCAGGCAGAGACTATCAAAAAGATTACAGATAATTGGTTTAAGATAAAAGCTACTAAAGATGAGCAGGCAGAGACTATCAAAAAGATTACAGATAATTTCTTTAAGGTAAGTAAACAGCTCAATGATAGAATAGCTAGCTTAGAAAAAAAGAATGATGAACTTATGGCTGTTAAGACTGACCAGAAAAGAACAATTGGACAGGTCGTAGATAATTTCTTTGAAGTTACCAAAGAATTAAATGAGAGCATAGATAATCTTAAAGCGACAACATCTGAGCAAAAAGAAAAAATAGAGAAAATTACTGATAACTTCTTTAACTTGCTGAAAAAATCCAACACTGAGATAAGTAGTCTTAGCGCCACTGTTTCTGGACAGAAAGAGAAAATAGCTTCCCTGGAGGCAACCAATGCTCAGCAAAAAGAAAAAATAGAGAAAATTACTGATAACTTCTTTAACTTGCTGAAAAGATCCAACACTGAGATAAGTAGTCTTAGCGCCACTGTTTCTGGACAGAAAGAGAAAATAGCTTCCCTGGAGGCAACCAATGCTCAGCAAAAAGATTTAATAGGAAGACTCGTTGATAATTTCCACAAAGAAAGAGGTAAATTGTTAAAAGAGGTAGAAAATCTTAAAGCTGTAGAGTCAGAACAAAGCAGAGAAATAGTCAGTCTTAGAAAGACTAATGAGAATTTGAGAAAAACCCAAAAGAATACTCTCTGGATATTTCTTGGGGCCATAGCAGCTGCAGTGATATGTAGTTGTAGTCAGTAGAATAGATAAAAAAGTTTTGTAATCAAAAAAATTAAGGGGGTGAGAGTATGTTTAAAAAAATAGTAAAAGGTATTATATTTTTGATGATAGGTTTGTTCTTAATATCCAGTATAGCAATAGCTAGCTCCTTTATAGTAAAAGAAAAAACCAGCGAAGAACTTTTCTCTGGATTTGAAAAATTTGAGGAAAGGTCAACAGCTGTAAAGGAAGCTGATTTTGAGGCCTGGTTAGAGGAAGCTAAACAATGGCAAAAGGTTTTATCGCAACTGGGAATCCAGAGAACAAATTTAGTTGAAGCAACAATGACGACTTTGGGGGAAAGGGTAGAAACTTTACAAACAGAGATTTCTTTACTTCTTGCAAAAGTAGAAAAGTTAGAGAAAGAACTCTCTGCTAAACCTGCTCAGGTTACTCTTAAAAATTTATACCGGGTAAAGAAAGGAGATACTCTGTGGGATATTTCTGGCTATCGGAATATCTATAATGATCCTTTCCAGTGGAAGAAAATCTACGAGACAAATAAAGATAAAATTAAGAATCCTGATCTTATTTATCCGGGTCAGAGGCTGTTTATTCCTCCAAAGACTTCTCATCAAGTTCTTAAAGGAGAAAATCTCTGGAGTATTTCCAATTACGAGAGTATTTATAACGATCCTTTCCAGTGGAAGAAAATCTACGAGACAAATAAAGATAAAATTAAGAATCCTGATCTTATTTATCCGGGTCAGAGGCTAATAATTCCTCAGGAATAAAGACAATTTAGAGAAGGGGGTATCCCCCCTTCTCTATCTTATCACTTTACTATTATCCTTTCCCAGTGGTTTATTTTTATTTTTGCTATATTTTTTTCGAAATTTTTCTATCCTACCTCCGCTATCAACAAATTTTTGTTTCCCTGTAAAAAAAGGATGACAATGAGAACATATTTCTACATGAAGATTTTCTTTAGTGGATCTAGTTTTATACTCAGCGCCACAGGCGCAACGAATGATAGTTTCTTTATAAGCGGGATGTATTCCTTTCTTCATTATCTCACTCCTTGTTTTTTAATAGATAAATCTTTTTCTAAACGAGCAACTATTTCTAAAAATTGCTCGTTATTTTCTGTCTTCTCCATTACTTCTTTTATTGCCTCTAAAGGTTCTTTAATGTTTTGTCGATTTAGATAATCTCGCAGAATCCAAACCATTTTAAGTTCTTTCTTATTTAATAAAAGTTCTTCTTTCCTTGTCCCTGAACGGTTAATGTCGATAGCCGGGAAAATTCGTCTTTCAGCTAATTCTCTGCTTAAGCGTAGTTCCATATTTCCCGTTCCTTTAAATTCTTCAAAAATAACTTCGTCCATTTTACTTCCTGTTTCTACAAGAGCAGTAGCTAAGATGGTTAAACTTCCTCCTTCTTCTACTTTTCGTGCTGCTCCAAAAAATCTTTTGGGATAATAAAGAGTATTGGCATCTATCCCTCCAGAGAGAATTTTCCCACTGGTAGGAATAAGGAGATTGTATCCACGAGCTAAACGGGTAATACTATCCAGGAGAATAACTACGTCTTGTTTCTGCTCTACTAATCTTTTGGCTTTTTCAAGAGCAAGTTCGGCTACTCGGGTGTGATGCCTGGGTTGTTCATCAAAGGTAGAAAAAACTACTTCTCCTTTTACTGAACGTTGCATGTCCGTTACTTCTTCAGGCCTTTCGTCAATAAGAAGGATTATGAGATTTATTTTTGGATGATTAGTAGTGATGCTATTAGCAATTTTTTGAAGGAGTATAGTTTTCCCTGCTTTTGGAGGAGATACAATAAGTCCCCTTTGCCCTTTTCCTATAGGAGCAATGAGGTCAATAATACGACAGGAAATATTAGAGGGAGAATTTTCTAAGGTAATTCTTTCATGAGGATAAAGAGGAGTGAGATTATCAAAGAGAGTTCTTCGCCTTGCTTTTTCGGGATTTTCTCCATTTACAGACTCTACTTTCAATAAGGCAAAATAATTTTCATTTTCTTTGGGAGGACGGATTTGACCTTCTATAGAATCTCCTTCTCGAAGATTAAATAATTTAATTTGGGAGGGAGAAACATATATATCATCCGGACCAGAAACATAATTAGCCCGAAGAAATCCATAACCTTCACTTAGTATGTCCAGTACCCCTGAGCCCAGGACATTTTTATTTTCATCAATTTCTTTTTGAATAATTTTAAATATAAGGTCCTGTTTCTTTAATTGTTTGTAGTCACTTATATTTTTTTTTATTGATAATTTATGTAATTCCGCAATACTTTTTTTCTGAAATTCAGAAACATTCATTTTTCATTTCTCCTTATTATTGGTTTACTTCCCTATGGTTATTGCTTCAGCTATGTCTATATTTTTAATCATTTAATTAACTCTATCATTTCTTTTACAGCTCTTTCTATTCCTACAAGACAGGCCCGAGCAATAATAGAATGTCCTATGCTTAATTCTTCTATTTCTTTTATTGAACAGACTTTCCTTACATTTTGATAATTTAACCCATGACCAGCATTTACTCCTAAACCAAGTTTTTTAGCCAGGGCAGCAGCTCCGGCAAGTTTTTCAAGCTGAGTAGCTATCTCTAATGGAGAATTAACTTCAGCGTATATTCCTGTATGTAGTTCTACTATCTCCACACCTAATTTATGTGCTTTTCGTACGCTATTTGGATCGGGATTAATAAAAAGAGATACAGGTATTTCTCTTTCGTGAAGCAAGGTAATTACCTCTCTTAACCGAGAAATTTTCTGGGAGAGATTAAGTCCTCCTTCTGTAGTTATTTCTTCTTCTTTTTCAGGGACCAGAGTACATAAGTCTGGTTTTATTTTTAAGGCAATTCTCACAATTTTCTCATCTGTTCCCATTTCAAGATTCAATTTCGTCTTTACAGTTGAGCGAAGAATGTTTAAATCTCTTTCCTTGATGTGTCTTCTATCTTTTCTTAAATGAATAGTAATTCCTTTAGCTCCTGCTAATTCTGCTAAGAGGGCAGCTACTACAGGATCCGGTTCCTGAGTCTTTCTTGTCTCACGAAGGGTAGCTATATGATCAACATTTACACTTAATTCCATTTTAGTCTCCTATTTTTTATAATTAATGTTACTTGTAGCGCAAGAGCTTTTTTGCTGCGAGGAATAAATCCCAATACCTTGCTGGAAATGAACCCCAGCACTATTGTTGATGATAAGCCTCAACGCTATTTTTTGTGTAACCTAAAAATTGCGGCTATCAAATCTTTACACAAAGATATTTTGATTTTAGACACTTAATTATGACCTTTTTAAGGAATATTAGGTAGGTCTTATTTATTTTTATAAAGTATAAAGTATTAATTTGATAAAGCATCCTGAAGAGTATAAAGTCCCTTTTTTTGTTTGATGATGAATTCAGCTCCCCTAATAGCTCCTCTAGCAAAAATCTGACGGGATTCAGCTCGATGAGTAATTTCTAATCTCTCTCCCTCTCCAGCAAAGATGACTGTGTGCTCCCCTATAATACTTCCTCCCCTTACTGCGTGAATTCCTATTTCTTCATTCGTTCTTTTTTTTAGTCCTTTTCTTCCATAGACTCCAATTTGAGATAAATTTCTCCCCTTTGTTTTAGCAATAATCTCAGCAATTTTTTTTGCTGTCCCACTGGGGGCATCTTTCTTACCTCTATGGTGTATTTCTATAATTTCAATGTCAAATTCCTCTCCTGAAATTTGGGTTATCTCTTTTATTAACTTAAAGAGAATATTTATTCCAATACTCATATTAGGAGAAAGAAGAATAGGAATGTCTTTCGAGGCTTTTTCTATCTGTAGATATTCTTTTTCTTTAAAGCCCGTAGTTCCGATAACCACAGGAATTTTCTCTTTCTTGGCAATTTTTAAGTGTTCTAGAGTAGCAGGAGGAGTAGTAAATTCAATAATTACACTATCTTTTTCAATTATTCTTTCAAGATTAGAGCCAATCTTGACTCCCTTTTCTACTTCTTTCCCCAAGTAGGGATGTTCCGAAGCTTCTATCGCTCCTACTAATTTTATTCCTTTTTTCTTGCAAAGAGAGATGACCTCTTTGCCCATTCTTCCAGATGCACCACAAACAATAATTTTCATATTTTTATCTAAATTCGAAAATTTATCTTGTAATTTATTATTCTCTAAATACAGAGAAAGGAGTTTATCTATATTTGAGGTGGAGGCGGAGGGAATCGAACCCTCGTCCAGAGGGAAAAAAAGAGAAACTTCTACATACTTAGTCTACATTTTAAATTTTATCTTCTCTTTCTCCTGTAGACAGGATAAAGAGAAGACGAGCAGGATAAAGTTTCATCTTATTCCTCACCAGCTTTTTGGAATAAGACTATCTCTACTTTCTTTACGCCTTTTCTATTCCATAGAGAATAAAATAGAGAGACGTAGCTCTTAGCTTAAGCTAGGAGCTAATGCCAATGAATTTAAGTTGGCTTTTGATTTTTACTGGATGGATTAACAAGGTATCCAGTTTCCTTGGTATGCAGCTTCAATTTTTCTATCCCTGTCGAATCCATATCGCCCCCTCACCGGGACAGTTTTAAGACTCTTCTTGTTTCTTTTTCAATTGATTTTTCTTCAAGTTCTCTTCTCTTATCATAAAGTTTTTTGCCCTTAGCTAATGCTATCTCTATTTTAATTTTCCCTTTTTTAAAGTATATACTTAATGGAATTAATGTCAAGCCTTTTTGAGTTAGTTTCGCAACTAAACTTCTAATTTCTTTTCGGTGAAGAAGTAATTTTCTTTCTCTTTTAGGATCATAATTTAACTCACTGCTACTGAAATAAGGAGATATATAAAGATTGCAAAGAAATACTTCTTCTTTTTTTATATGGATGAAGCTGTTAGTGAAGTCTATCTTCCCTTCCCGAATGGATTTAACCTCTGTTCCCTTAAGAGAAATTCCTGCCTCTCGCTTTCCTAAAATTTTATAATTATATTTTGCCCTTTTGTTAATATATTTTTTCATAGGGTTTATCTTTAGACTGTCTCACTCAACCATATTGACTCTTTTCCCAGAACTTCTTCTATTTGAGAAATTAAAGAATCTGAAAAATTCATCCTCAAGGTTTTAGATTTAATTACTGCTTTTTCCCTCTGAGAACTAAAAAGGTGTAAACAAAGGGAATAATTCCCCTGATGAGAAGAAAGAACTTCTTTTAGTTTTTTTAGAGTTTCTTCTTCCCAGTAATCTTCTTTTATCTTTATATTAAGATAATAGTTAAGTTCTTTTAATTTAGAAAAAGGAATTATTTCGTCAGCAATTACTTTTGAGGAGTGATTGGTTATATCTATCTTTCCCTTTACTATAACCAACTTATCTTTTTCAAGATTTTCCGAACATTTTTCATAAAGAGATGAAAAAACAATTATTTCTATTTCTGATTCTAAATCCTCTAAGGACAGGAAAGCCATTGTCTTTCCTCTCTTATCTTTTTGGAAATTAAGACTGTTTATCATTCCTACTATCTTAATTTTGCCATTTTTTTTTGTTTCTTTTATTTTTTTGATAGAATCAATAGCCCAATGAGTAATTATGGAGGAAAATTTCTGAAGGGGGTGTCCGCTCATATAAATGCCCAGAAGATCTTTCTCCCACGATAATTTTTTTAATTCTGGAGTTTTTTCAATTTTCGGGAATTTCTCTTCTAATAAATTATTTTCTTTTGTTTTTAGAGTTTCGAGGAAGGATAATTGTCCTTTCTCTCTATCCTGTTGAATTTGAGAAGCTTGTTCTATCGCCTGATCTATTACTGCTAAATTTTGAGAACGGTGTTCAGGGAGAGAGTCAAAAGCTCCACACTTGATTAAGCTCTCTATTACTCTCTTATTTACCACTCTTGAGTCTATCCGTCTACAGAAATCAAATATAGAAGTAAAATTTCCCTCCTTTTCTCTTTCCTTAAGAATGGAAGAGATAGCTATTTCTCCTACATTTTTTATAGCTGAGAGCCCAAATCGTATTTTGTTATCTTCAGTGGTGGCAAAGAAAGAAGAGGAACGATTTATATCCGGAGGAAGTACTTCTATTCCCATTCGTTTACACTCATTGAAATAAAGAACGAGTTTATCGGTGTTTTCTCTTTCTGAAGTAAGTAAAGCAGCCATAAATTCTAAGGGATAGTGTGCTTTGAGATAAGCTGTTTGATAGCAAATAATTGCATATCCTGCTGAATGTGATTTATTAAATCCATACCCGGCAAAATAAGCCATTAGTTCAAATATTTTTTTTGCTATTAAAGAGCTAATTCCTCTTTTCTTTGCCCCCTGGATGAATTTTTCTTTCTGTTCGTCCATTAATTGAGGGTTTTTTTTACCCATAGCCCTTCGGAGAATATCAGCCTCTCCCAGAGTAAAGCCGGCCAGTGAGTTAGCAATGCGCATCACCTGTTCCTGATAAAGGATTACCCCATAAGTTTCTTCTAATATAGGTTTCAGTTTTGGATGGAGATATTCTATTTTATCTTTTCCGTGTTTTCTATTAATAAAATCATCCATCATTCTACTATGTAAGGGCCCAGGTCTATAAAGAGCTAAAAGGGCGATGATTTCTTCAAATTTTTCAGGATGTAATTTTTTTACTAAATCTTGCATTCCCTGGCTTTCTACTTGAAAAACACCCAGAGTGTCCCCCCGGCAAAGAAGCTCATAAGTTTTTTTATCATCAAAGGGAATTTTTTCCAGATTAATTTTTTTCTTTTCTTCTTTTTCAATCATTTGTAGAATCCCTTGAATGACATTTAATGTTTTAAGTCCTAAAAAATCCATTTTAAGTAAGCCAATAGCTTCAAGGGAATGCATTTCATATTGAGTAGTTATTTCATTTCTGTTAGTGCGGTATAAAGGAGTATACAGGGTAAGTTTATCAGGAGCTATTACTATACCAGCAGCGTGAGTAGAAGCATGACGGGTAAGACCTTCTAATTTTTGAGCAATTTTAAAAAGAGTTTTTATTTTTTCATCATTATTTATAAGTATTCTTAACTCTTCATTCTCTTCCACGGCTATTTTTAACTTTGTATTAAAAGGAATGAGCTTGGCAATTCTATCTACTTTTCCGTAAGGGATATTCAGGACTCTTCCTACATCTCGGACAACAGCTCTGGCAGCCATAGTTCCGAAAGTGATAATTTGAGCTACATTCTCTTTTCCGTATTTCTTTTTTACATAAGCAATAACTTCCTCTCTCCGACTATCTTGAATATCTATATCAATATCGGGCATCGCTGTTCTTTCTGAATTTAAGAAACGTTCAAAGAGAAGTCCATAAGCAAGAGGATCTACATTAGTGATTCCCAGAAGATAAGCTACCAGGCTTCCAGCTACGGATCCTCTGCCCGGACCTACTAAAATTCCCTTCTCTTTAGCGTGTCGAATAAGGTCCCAGACAATGAGAAAGTATCCTGAGTAATTCATCTGGGAAATCACTATTAATTCTTTATCCAGTCTTTCTCTTATCTCTTTAGAATCTTGAGAATAACGTTTGGATAGCCCTTCCTCGCAAAGTTTCCTTAAATAGCTATCAAGATCGTAACCCGTAGGAACTTTATATGAAGGAAGATATATTTTTTTTCCTATACTTAATTCTAAATTACATTTATCAGCAATTTTATTTGTATTGGAAAGTGCCTCTGGTATATGAGAAAAGAGTTTTCCCATTTCCTCAGGAGAAGTAAAATAAAATTTTGAAGAAGAAAATCGTAAACGGTTTTTATCCTCAATAGTTTTCCCTGTCTGAATACAAAGAAGAGCATCGTGAGCAGGAGCGTCTTCTTCATGAAGATAATGAACATCATTAGTGGCTACTACAGGAATAGATAAATTTTGAGATAATTTTATAAGAGCCCCATTTATCTCTTTCTGTATATCTAATCCTTCATTCTGTAGTTCTAAATAAAAATCATCTTTAAATAAATTTTGATAAAAAGAAGCTACTTTTTTTGCTTCTTCAAATTTTCTTACCTTAAGTAAAGAGGGAATTTCTCCCTTTAAACACCCAGAAAGAGCTATTAATCCTTCTTTTTTTTGAGAAAGTATTTCTTTATCTATACGCGGTTTATAATAAAACCCTTCTAAAAATCCAGCAGTTACCAATTCTATGAGATTTTGGTATCCTTCTTTATTTTTAGATAAGAGAATAAGATGGAAAGAAGTTTCTTCTCTTTTTTCTTTTCTCTTTTTAAATCGGGATTGAGGGGCAATATAAACCTCACACCCGATGATAGGTTTTATTCCTCTCTTTTTTGCTTTTCGATAAAACTCTATTGCTCCAAAAAGGTTTCCATGATCAGTAAGAGCCAGGGCAGGCATATTAAATTTATAGGCTTGAGTGACCAATTGCGAGATAGAACAAGCTCCATCTAAGAGACTATAATCACTATGGGTATGTAGATGAATAAATTCATTCATTTTTCTTTAATTTATTTTATAAGATTATGTTTTTCTGTCAACTTGACAAAAGATTTTTATTTAATAAAATAGTTATTAGAAAAAATAGTAGTCGCAATTTGGTAGTCGCAACTTTTAAGTTGCGTTGTTATACGCAGGCTCTGAGCCTCGCGACTACCAGCATCTATAAGAAAAAAATATTTTTGACAGTACCTGCGGCTACCAAAGGAGAAATAAATGAGAAGAATAATAGGGATGATAGGTATCGGTATCATTAGTTTAATTCTTATCTCTTTTTCTCAAGTTCAGGCTGATGAGATAGGAGAAGGAGCAGAAAAACAGTTTATTTCTAAGGAAGCGAAGGATCAATTTATTACTGCTCAAGGTTTATTTAATGAGCAAAATTATGATCTTGCCAGTGGACAGTTTCAAATTTTTATTGATCAATATTCTGAAGATGATCATTGTGATATAGCCTATTACTTGATGGGTCAAAGTTTCTGGTATTTAAAAAAATATGAAAAGGCGATTTCTGGTTTCAATACCCTGGTTAAGAATTATCCCGTTAGTGATTTAATAGATGGAGCTCTTTATCAAACAGGAGAATGCTATCTTCAGTTAAAGAACTACGATAATGCGATTTCTTACTATCAGAGATTAATTGAAGAATACCCTCAGTCTAAACATCTTCCTTTTGCTCTTTATTCTAAAGGATATGCTTTCTTTTATTCTCAGAATTATCCCGAAGCTCTAAAATCTTTTAGAAAGTTAAGAGATGATTTCCCCAATTTTAAATATCTTGCCGGGGTACAGTATAATATTGCTCGTATTTTATATGTGGATAAAAATTATTCAGAAGCAGAAAAAGAGTATTCCTTGTTTATTCAAAATTACGCCGATTCCAAAGATTTAAAGAAAGCTTATTTAGAAAGAGGATTTTGTTATTATTATGCGAAAGATTTTGAAAAAGCAGCGGAAGATTTTCATAAAGCTGGGAATTATTACTGGGAAGGAGAATCTTTATATGCTTTAGGAAAGTATGAAGAAGCAAGAAATGCTTATGGAAAAGCTTTAAATGATCCTGAGGAGAAAGAATATTTCTCCCGAGCAAGTTACGGTATCGCTTATACTTATTTTAAGGGAAAAAATTACAGCGAGGCAGAAAAATCGTTCCAAAAGCACATTAATGATTTTCCTGTATCTTTAGAAATTTCTGAATCCTGGGTTCGTCTTGGAGATTGCCTTTATTTTCAAAATAGATTTAGCGAATCAAGAGAAGATTACGATGTGGTAATCAAGGACTATCCTGAGAGCGATTCTATGGATGATGCTTTATACGGAAAAGCTTTTGCTTATTTTGATGAAGGTAAGTTTGAAGAAGCATTAGATTATTATATTAGACTTGTTCAGAAATTTTCTTCATCAGAATATATTCCTTCAGCTATTTTCCAGGCAGGAAGATGCTATCTTGATTTATCTTCTTTTGAAGAAGCTCTTAAATTTTTTGATAAAGTTATTACTGAATATCCTCACCATTCTTTAGTTCCCAGGGCTCAATATGAGAGAGGATGGTGCTATCTTGAACAGAAGAAATACGAAAAGGCATTGGAGGAATTTGATAAAGTTATTCAGGAATATCCTGATTCAGAATGGGTAGACAATTCTCTTTTGCAAAAAGGTAACTCTCTTTTTAATTTGAAGAGGTTTACCGAAGCCGTTGAGGTTTATTCAAAGATAGATGAAAGGTTCCCTTCTTCTAATCTTATTCCTCTATCTCTTTATCAAATTGCCGGTTCTTATTTCAAATTAGCAAAATACGAAAAAGCCAGAGAGGAATATGAAAAATTTCTTTCTTCCTATCCTCAAGACTCTAATGCTCCCTCGGCTCAATTCGCTATAGGTTGGACCTATTCTTTGCAGGATAAATTTTCCGAAGCTATAAAAGCTTTTCAGAAAGTAGTAGAAAACTATTCAGGAGAAAAAGAATTGGTTCTTAATGCTCGTTACCAGATAGGAAACTGTTTGTATAATCAAAAAAAATATAAAGAAGCTCTTGAAGTTTTTCAAAATCTTATTTCAGAGTATCCTGGAAGTAAATTAGCATCTCTTTTTCTTTATCGCACGGGAGAATGCTATCAATGGTTAGGAGAGGAGAGTAATTATTTACAGACTTTTAACCGTTTAATTAAGGATTATCCCTCTTCTCCGGAAGCAGAAAAAGCTTATATGAAAATAGCCCATTACTTTTTACAAAATGGAGATTATCAAAAGGCAATAGATGAGTTTCAAAAATTTATAAAGAATTTTAGTCAAAGTTCAGAACTTTCCTCTGCTTATTACTGGATAGGTTACTGTTTTTACGAGTTGAAGGATTTCCCTCAGGCGGCCTCGTATTATTCCCAGTTTATCAGGAAATTCCCTCAGGATACTTTAAAAGGAGAGGTTTATTATCGATGGGGAAGGTCCCTTTTTGAACAGAAAAAATTTCAGGAAGCCCTTACTTGTTATGAGGAAGCACTGCAAACAACTCCAAGGAAGGATATTCTTGTCCGAGCTCTTTATTACAAGGCTTTATCCTGGGAGAATTTAGGAAACTGGGGAAAAGCTAAAGAATTTTTTGAAGAATTTGTGAAAAAGTATCCCCAGGAGAGTGATTTTCTTCCTTTAGCTTATTCCGGATTGGCTAAGGCATTATTTAGAGAGAATAAATTCTCTCAAGCCCGGGAATATTACACTAATGTAGTCAAAATTAGTGAAGATACCATGCTCTCTATAGAGGCTCAATTTGGAATGGGGGATTGCTACTTTAAAGAAAAAGAGTTCAAAAAGGCTTTAGTGGAATATTTAAGAATTTCTATTCTCTATCCACAATGTGTAGAAAAAAAGATTGATGCCTTGCTACGCGCAGGATTATGCTACGAAGCTTTAGGGAATATAAAAGAAGCAAAGAAGGTTTATGAGAAAATTCTTGGAGAAAAAGAATTAAAAGCGGCGCAGAGAAATGAGGCTGAGCAGAGACTTAAAAAATTAAAGGAGGTGGTAAGATAATGAAAAAAATAATCCTGTCAGGATTATTTCTAATCATTTTATCTATAGGAGGTTGGGCAGAGGAAGAACCTCTTCCTACCAAACTTCCTACTATAGTAGTAAGGGGAAAAGATAAATCTTATTTAGAGGTGATAAGAAAAAGGGATACAGGAAAAGCCTCAAGAAGAGAATACTTGTTTGAGAAAGAATTAAGTTTTCCTTCTCTTTCTCCCTCTTTAGAGAAAAAAGCTTCTTATCTTCCTCCTTCTCCTTTCTTAAAGGAAAGTCTATCTTTTCCTAAAGGCAAAACTCCTTCTCCTTTACGCGCTGTTTCTTTTAAGATTCCTTCTTTATCTTTTAAGGAGAAAAGATTTATAGAACCAGAAAAACCAAAAGAAACTTTTTTTCTACATCTTCTGAGAAAGTTTCTGTATCCTCTGAGAAAGAATTAAGTTTTCCTTCTCTTTCTCCCTCTTTAGAGAAAAAACTTCTCACATTTCTTCTCCTCCTCTTTTAAAGATTCCAATAAAGAAATTTTCTGAAAGTAAAACTCCTTCTCCTTTACCCGCTGTTTCTTTTAAACTTCCTTCTTTATCTTTTAACTGGGAAAGACTTATCTTTTCTTCCAAATTGAAGGAAGAAGAAACTCTTTTTCCTGCATCTTCTGAAAAAGAATTAAGTTTCCCTTCTCCTCAGGTTTCTCTTGGGGAGAAAGTTTTTCCTATTTCGAAAGAAAAGTCTCTTCTCCCTTATCTTCACCTCTATACTTATTTTACTACTCGGAAAAATTTTTCTTACCAGTTAAACTACGGAAGAAGTATGAAGGAATCGGGTTATCTTATTAGCTTTCACCGTGATTATTTTCCTTTCCAGATTAAATATAAGGAGGAAATTTTAGATAAAGATACCGATGGAATGATGATTGAATCTTACTGGGATCTTTCTCGGAAAAAGAAAAATTATTTGGGGTTAGAAACATCGCGGGAGAAAATCGGTTTAACTGGTCAAGAAAAGATAAATAAAGAAAAATTTAAGATAAAAGGAGGGCAAAGGTCAGATACTTTTCGCATGGAAGGAGAAATAGGAAACTTGCGCGTAGGGTATCGTGATGAGAAAAAGGAAGGAATTTCTTTAAAAGCCCAGACAGAGCTTCGGATAAAAGAGACTTCTCTAAGTATAGGGCTTAATTTCAATGGTGAAAGTTTGAATAGTAATTCTTACAATGAAACTCATCTCTGGTTGCGAGGTGAGGGTATAACTTTTAGTGGGGGAAAGAATTTAATTTTAACTACTCGAGCTGGAATAAAATGGGTTGAAAACCAGGAAGCTGAATTTCCACCCTATCTTAAGATACTTTATTTAATTAATCCTCAGATGCGAATTCAGCTAATTGGAGAAAGGATATTTTCTTTGCCTCGTTTTGAAGAGCTTTATTTGGAGAATGATTATACCAGGGTTAATGCAGGAGAAGAATTTTTGTCCACTCCTCGGGATTACTGGAATTACAGAATAAATTGGAATTATGAAATTCCTTCTCGTATGAATATTTACCTTGAGGTATTTAGAAAAGAAGGAAATGATATTATCTGGAGCCAGGAGGATTTGTTGACCGAACCCCTTAATAGAAAGATACTCCTCCAGGGAGGAAAAGTGAAATTCTGGCATTGTTTTAATGATAATTTTCAACAGGAGATTATTTTTACCTATTATACTGACCGGAAGATAGAGGATACAGAAGTCTCTAAAATAATTCCCGGATACCCTCGAAGTAAAGGAGAACTCTGGCTGAAATGGAAAAATGATGATTGGAAGATTGAGGTGGGAGGAGAGGTAATAGGGGAAAGATATTATAGAGAAGATACAATGAAAACTCTTCCCGCGGGCTGGAAAGAGAAATTAAGAGTTTCGAAAAATTTAGGAAAGGATGTAGAATTTAGTGTGGAATGGCAACGAAACAACTATGAGTTGTTAAAAGATTATTTTCTTCCTTCGGAAAAGATTATTCTGGAATTGAAAGCTCGGCTTTTCTAATTTGGATTGACTTTAAGAGAGATTTGTATAATAATAAGCACCGTAAGTAAACTCTATTAGTATCTTGAAAGGGAAGGAGGCGAAAATTTTAATTTAGAACGATCAACAATAATTTAAAAGGAGGAAAAAAGTGAAGAAGTGGTGTATAATAGGAATGGTAGGGATGATAATAATGAGTATGTCTCTATTTGCTTCAGCACAGGAAGTAAAAAATCCAGATATATTTGTGGAGGCAACCATAGGGACAATAGATTCGCTTGATCCAGCCTGGGCTTATGATACCGCCAGTGGTGAAGCTATTCAAACTGCCTGTGAGACTCTTATTTTCTGGAATGGAGAAAGGACGGATAGTTTTGTGCCTATGCTCTCTACCGAGGTTCCCAGTGTAGAGAACGGGCTGATTTCTCCGGATGGCCTAACTTATACTTTTCCCATAAGAAAAGGAGTAAAATTTCATAATGGTGAACCTTTAACACCAAAAGATGTTGAATATTCCATTGAAAGAGCTATGGTTCAGGATAGAGATGGAGGTCCGGTATGGATGTTCTATGAACCTTTGCTGGGTGTAGACGGTTCCCGGGATGCGGAGGGTAATATTGTCGTCAAGTTTGAAGATATAGATAAAGCAGTAGAAGTTAAAGGTGATAGTGTTGTCTTTCATTTGAAGAACCCTTATCCTCCTTTCCTTTCCATTCTGGCAAATACCTGGGGTTCTGTGGTCAGCAAGAAGTTTGTAGCCGAAAATGGTGGCTGGCCAGGAACAGAAGAAACCTGGAAAGAGTTTAATAATCCTGCTCCGGGAAAGGAAACTCTTCATAAAATAGCTTGTGGCACCGCTCCATTTAAACTGGAAAGATGGGATCCGGGAGTGGAAATAGTATTTTTAAGAAACGATGATTACTGGAGAGAGCCAGCAAAGCTAAAGAGAGTAATCATAAAGATGGTGGATGAATGGACTACCAGGAAGCTTATGTTCCTGGCAGGAGATGCTGATACAGTATATGTCCCCCGGCAATATATAAAGGAACTGGAAGGAGTAGAAGGGGTAAAGGTTTATAAAAATCTTCCTTCTCTTACTCAGGGCTCTGCTTTCTTTAACTTTAAGATAAATCCTGAGGGTAATCCCTATATAGGAAGTGGAAATCTTGATGGAAAAGGAATTCCTCCTGATTTCTTCTCTGATAAAGATGTTCGCCTCGCCTTTGCTTATTCCTTTGACTTTAAGACTTATATTAAAGATGCCTGGATGGGAGAGGCCGTCCAGCCCAGTGGGCCAATAATTGAGGGATTACCATACTTTGAGATGAGATACTTCCTGGAGAAGAAATTCTATCATTATGACCCCAAGAAAGCTGAAGAACACTTCAGAAAGGCCTGGGATGGAGAAATCTGGAAAAAAGGATTTAAACTCACCATTCTTTATAATAGTGGTAATGTGCAAAGAGAAACAGCAGCCAGTATCTTTAGAGACAATATAGAAGCTCTTAATCCCAAATTCAAGATAGAGGTGAGACCGGTAGAATGGGCAAACTATATAAGAGATATTGTCACTGGTAGGTTAACTTTGTTTATTATTGGTTGGTTGGCAGACTATCCTGACCCTCATAACTTTGTTTATCCTTATATGCATAGCCGCGGAACTTACTCTCAATGGCAACATTATCGTAACCCTATTGTGGATGGATTGATAAAGAGAGGAATAGAAGCAGTTGATCCCACGATAAGAAGAAGATACTATGAACAACTTCAAATGATTTATTACATAGATGTTCCTGGTATTGGTCTTCATCAGCCACTTGCTCGCCACTATGAGAGAGATTGGGTAAAGGGATGGTACTATAATCCTATTCTTCCTAATGCGGGTTTAGGAGGATATTTCTATTCTCTTTC
>JGI24025J20009_10000600_pt1 | contig 27836 bp, 25 predicted proteins | sample Cruoilmetagenom3_FD_20009 | JGI IMG/M metagenome (IMG submission 20009) | reverse complement strand
GGTGGAATGTATAACTATTCCATAAGGGTTATGCACTGAGATTAAATAACAGAATGAAGAGGTCGTCTTGATTTTTGAATTTTTTAAATTATTATGGTAAATAATGAGTAGATTATTAAGAATAGAATTTGGGGAAGCAGTATACCACATAATATATAAGCACTAAGGTAAAGGATAAAAGAAAATGTCTGACTTACTGTCATACTGTAAAGGTTCAGGCAAAAACTTATTTAAATGGAGGTTTGAATGATTTTCCAACATCTCAAAACGTTTAGATGTAGTATTCTAAAATTCACTGGTATGATTCTTACCTTTTCAATAATAATACCGCAAGCTAATGCATATTATACAACCCTGGGTCAGGATATTATCGAAAGAGAAACAGGCAAAAAAGTTCTTCTAAAAGGATTTGGGATTGGAGGCTGGCTTCTTCCGGAGGGCTATATGTGGGGTATTCAAAAATTAGATCGACCAAGGCAATTTGAAAATGCAATAGAAGACCTCATTGGGAAAGAAGATGCAACCAGATTCTGGCAGATTTACCACAGTAATTTTCTAACCGAAGAGGACATAAAAGCGATAAAACTATTCGGTGCAAACTCTGTGCGGATTGCACTCCTTGCCTCATTGCTCCAACCCAGAGAAAATCAACCTGAGGGACCACCTTATAATTATTCGGAATACGGTTTTAGCCTGCTGGACAGTGTCGTCAAATGGTGTGAAAAATCTCATCTCGGTATTATATGGGATATGCACGGTGCACCTGGAGCTCAAAATGCAAAGAATATTTCAGACAGTGATGGAGAAGCTCGACTATGGACAGAAAAGAAAATTTACTGGCCCAGATGCAAAGATTTATGGTTCAAAATCGCAAAAAGGTATAAAGATAGCCCCTGCATAATTGGCTATGACCTCTTAAATGAGCCCTTACTTAGACGTTATGAAGGTATTTCAGTAGACCTTCTCAGGGAATTATATATTGAACTTACTGATACAATCCGAACTGTTGATAAAAACGGTATTATCTTTATTGAAGGTGATGATTGGGCTCAAAACTTTAGTATGCTGGAACCTATATCCTGGGACCCACATTTGGCGCTTGCTTTTCATTCCTACCCTCCAACTTCTACCATGGAAGGTCTAAAGAAATGGGATAAACTCAGGGATAAATATAATATTCCTTTATGGCACGGTGAAACAGGAGAAGTTAGACCACCCTATGAACTGAACCGAGAAACCACCAAATTTCTAAAAGAGGTTAATGTGGGCTGGAGCTGGTGGACTCATAAGAAATTTGAGATTGCTACCCAGCCATGGGTTTGCATCCGTACCTCTGGATTTGAGAAAATACTGGATTATTGGAAGGGAAAGGGTAGCAGACCCTCTAAAAAGGAAGCAAAAAAGTGGCTTTATGACCAGGCAAGAAAAACAAACTCGAAATATTGTAATTTTCTACCAGAAATGGTCCGTTCACTGAGTCCCCTTGAACCTAATTTATACCTTGAAGTAAAGAGAATTAGCTCCTGATATTTTTTATTTCTCTGCTATATGTTTTTTATTGACCCCATTTTTTTGACAAAATGTCAACCTATCGTCCCCTTATTCTGCTCTTTAAGTTGATAAAGCTATCTTTGATCAGCATTAAAATCTTATTTTTACAATATTTACATTTTGTATTAAATACTTATTGTCAAATAGATCAATCCGGTATAGATAATGGGGATTTCAAGAAAAGTTTTACCATCTCTAAAGTTGAGTAATCCGTTCTCATGTAAAGGAGGTGTTCTATACTTCCGGGTTATATTGAAACCAATTGTTGCACCCATAGGTACTCCAGGTATAAAACCAAAAGGTTCATATCCATCCCATAAAGAATGTGGAATTATATAACCAATTAACATACCCAGAGTACCACCGGTTAGTGTTGCTAGAAAATTTGCCTTTTCGTTGAATAAATTTCCTGCAAAATTAACATCTATTGCACTTCCAATAACATATGAAGCACCCATAATAAAAACTTCCAAATCCGATACTCCACCTGTACCACTCCAAAATCTATCAGGATCACTTAGTACAATAACTAAACCGCAAGGAATGAAAAATACGCCCTCAATTAAACAACCACTAAATATTTCACTCCCAATATTAATTAAATTCAACGATGGTCTTTGGCTGTATTGTTTTTTGATATAATATCTAAAAGTGCTATACCAGAAGCTGCAGTCTTATAAAAATCAACATTATAATTTGGAGAGAGAAACTCCTCTATTTTATCTACTACCCTTAAACCAACTGAATCGTCATAAAGAATAGGGTTTTCAAGCCCTCGCGCTACTTAAAAAATAGGCAAATATCGCGATTTTGGCACAGCCTCTGACATATGCCAAATGTAGGGGTAACCCTTGCAGTTGCCCTTTGAGCTTAACCATGTCAAACCGTGCAAGTAAGGCCTTCTTTGTTAAAAAATGGAAAGAAGGTAGATAGATACATTAGGAGTTTTATAATCCTTATATAAACTGAAACTCTTGAATCCCCTTGACAAAAAAAGAGAAATTCATATCAATTTAAAAAAATGGAGGAAATATGAATAAAAGAAGATTTAAATCTCACTCTATAAAATTTTCGCTAATTTTATTTCTACTGCTTATCCCATTAATTCAGGGTTCCTTATTCGCAAAAGTAGCAATTCCTGAAGGAGAGATATTGCTTATAGTCCGTGGAGATGATATTGGCTTCTCTCATGGGGCAAATATGGCTTTTAAGAAAGCTTTTGACAATGGAATCCTGACATCAGCCGAATTGATGGTACCCCCTCCATGGTTTGATGAAGCAGTAAAGATACTCAAGGAAAGACCGAATCTTGATGTTGGCATACACCTAACCTTGACCTGTGAATGGATGAATTATCGCTGGGGACCGGTGGGTCCAAAAACTGACAGTACTCCAGGATTCATAGATAGGGAAGGGAATTTCTACTACAGAACTGCACCCAGCCCTTATTATGATAAAATTTTTACCCGTTCCTACAGTTTCCTCGGTTCCCACCCCAAGTTAAGTGAGGTGGAGAAGGAACTGAGGGCCCAAATAGAACTTGCAATGAAGAAAATACCATATATAAGCCATATTTCATGCCATATGGGTGCGGCAAGTGTTACACCACAACTAAAAAGCTTAGTTGAGGAACTTGCGATGGAGTATGGACTAGTTCCAGATTGGAAGTTTGAAGATAACAGTCTGAGTATATTTTCCGTTCCACTGGAAAAAAAGGTTGACTCCCTTGCCTCAATATTGAAGAACTTAACTCCCGGTTTCTGGTACCTTGTGGTTCATCCAGGTCTGGACACACCCGAAATGAGAGCTATAAGCAGCCCAACAGGGGATCCTGATAAGAGAATGGCACAGCATAGAGCTAAAGTTACTGAAGCTTTAACAAGTGAAAGAATCAAAAAAATCATTGAAGAAAGGCATATCAAGCTGGTTAATCATAAGGATTTAATAAAGGCTGGAATATTAAATGAGGATTGATACTCAATAAGGAAAATAATTTTATTTTAGGTCCTGGTGTCCGAAAACAAAATTCAAACATCCTTAATTATGGCTATGCAAGGATAAATTAAAATATCGGATGGCTGGGTCGAACGCATGTATACAGATTCCACATAAGTGATCTAATTTATTTCCATAAATCTCTTCGTTTTACCATTGAACATGGACATAATAATTGTCTTACCCTGGATCTTGCTTCAGTTGCTTACTGGTACCAGAAAAAACCCAATGTAGAATTCCCACCCTTACCTGATAAAGAGGAAAGGAAACCAAAATCTTCAATTAACCTTAAAGATATTCATCTCTGGAGGCATGAACGGAGAAAAAATAAGGGCAATAAACCAAAATTATGGGGGGATGAAGAATAATTTAAACTAACCAATCCAGAATTAATATCTGGAGAGTTAAAAACTATTTAATTTCTTTGTAACTCAAACCATAACCAAACTCAAAAAGAGGATCATTAGAGTCATAGGGCACATCCTCTTTCTGTTCTCTCACTGCATTCATCGAAGAGGGAATTTCAAAAGGAAGTAAACCCTGTGGATTAAAATTCCCGAATATAACATCCAGAATTGCCTCGTCAACTGCTCCAAAATTGACCAGTATAGCGGCTGCTTTCTCTTTTATTTCAGGAATCACCGCAGGTCTATCTAGATAGATATTTACCACCGTTGGTTTTCTTTCCAGTATAGTGAGGATGCTATCAAGTTTTTCTCTCCCGTAGGTTAGTGCACTCTGGTGGAAAAATCTCTCAAGCAAATTACCTTCTTCTCCTGGATGGTAGGGAGCATTAAGCATTATTATTGCCACATCCGCATCCTCCAGTTCATCCACTACTTGAACATATTCGGAAGCTAACTCCTCATCTATTCCTTTTAGATAGATTTTAATATCTTCTTTTAGCGGTAATATCTTGGAATGCTCCCCATTTGACTTGGACACGGATATTTGTTATACTATGAGGGTTAAAAAAGGAGTGGAAACAATGGGGCGTAAGATTTGGACATTGGAAGAGAAATTGAGCATTGTATTGGCGATGCTCAAGGGTGACACACCGGTGACTGAGATTTGTCATAGTCATCAGGTGAGTGCGAATCAGGTATATCGGTGGCGTGATCAGTTTTTGGAGGGCGCGAAGGAAGCATTACATGATGGCAGGAAGAAAAAAGCACATGATTCCTTGGTGGACGAGAATCGTCGATTAAAGGAGTTGATAGGAAGTCAATCCTTAATAATTGACGCCCAAAAAAAGCTTTTGGGGAAGTAGGTACTGAGGAGAAGCAGAACATGGTAGATAAGCTTGTTGATGAGCATGGATTAAATCGAAGTGAAGGTTTACAAGCGATTGGTTTGGCACGTAGCACGTACTATTATCGGTCGAAGTCAGCACATCGTGAGCGGTCATTTGATCCTGCGTTGTGTGAAGTGATTCAGGCTATCCACAAACGGGCATCTGTGTATGGGTATCGAAAGGTGTGGGCAACACTTCGTGCTTTGGGTTGGCAAGTAAATCATAAGAGGGTGTTGCGCTATATGCGTCATTTGGGGTTATTACAGCCGCTTAAGACAAAAGGACAGACCTTTACGCGTCCTGAGATGATTGAGCCTGTAGTTTCGAACACGTATTGGGAGATGGATTTGACCTATGTCTGGTGTGGTGAACAACAGGGTTATTTATTTGCGTTGATCGATGGATATGATAAGGAAATTCCTGGTGATTATTTTGGCGACCGTTGTCGGTCGGATGAAGCGGTTGGTGTATTGGAGCAAGCATTATTAAAGCGTTTTGGTGGTCGTGTCCCTGCTGGGCATCGGTTGGTCTTACGGGTTGATCGTGGACCGCAATTTAAGGCACGGAAGTTTCGTGAGACTGCACGGCGCTTGGGTGTTATGTTGGAATATGCCGGTGTGCGGTGTCCTGATGACAAACCGTATATTGAGGCATTTTTCAGTAAGTACAAGACAGAAGAGGTATATCGGAACGACTATCGGAGTATTGGGGAATCTAAACTAGCCTGGGAGTCTTATAGAGCGTGGCATGAGACCGAACGGGTTCATCAGAGTCTCAACTACCAAACACCGAGAGCAGTATACGAGGGCTCGGAAGAGAAAGAGCTTGACAATGAGGCAGAAAAGTATAACTTATATAAACCCTTTTTTTGTCCAAAATAATGGGGTGCACTGCTATAATACAGATAGTTCATTCACAGATAGCGGACCTGCAACGTTCATATTTACTGACACTAGTTATTCTTGCTGGGGCGAAAAATATCTTTTGCCTCCATCTGGTGGTGGTAAATACTCAATTATAGATGACAAAATGGTCTTGAATGATACGTCATACCATACAGCTGAGTTTGACTGGACTTTAATTTTGAATGGAGAATTTGATTATTGGTTTGATGGTAAAAATTTAAGATTAGAACAATCTGATCGCGCTCACAATCGTCGTCATAAAATTTTGCTTGTTAGAGAAGATGAAGAATGAGCGACAGCATATAACAGCGGACATACAGCTCACTTCGTTTGCCCAAATTGCCTTCGGTGACTTCTTTTATCCACCAGCCGTTAGGCGAAATGGATAACTATCAAAATAGTTACCGCTACAGTGACCATTACTGTAGCCAGTGTTTTTTAGAGGTTGGGGCCTAGCTCCATGCTAATAACTCAAACTTCAAAAATAACTTAACAGGAGGTGTCATTATGTTAAAAGAGTTTAAAGAATTTGCTATGCGAGGCAATGTTATTGATATGGCCGTGGGAATCATTATCGGTGCCGCCTTCGGCGCCATTGTTAACTCCCTAGTCTCCGATGTCATCATGCCGCCNATTGGACTGGTATTGGGCAAGGTGGATTTCTCCAACCTTTTCATAGTTCTAAAAGGAGGTGCGACCGCTGGACCTTACGCTTCCCTTGCTAATGCAAAAGCAGCAGGTGCAGTCACGATGAACTACGGCGTGTTCATAAACACTATTATTAGTTTCATCATAGTTGCCTTTACAGTATTTTTTCTCATTCGTGCTATCAACAATCTTAAGCGGGAAAAGGAAGCTCCAGCAGCAGAGCCGACAACGAAAGAGTGCCCATATTGCCTGTCTATTATTCCAATCAAAGCAACACGTTGCCCACACTGTACTTCTAATCTACAATCTAGATGAGGCGTAAATCTGTTGATGTTCGCGGAGCCAGAGAATGAGCCACGTCGGCTAACATGGGGTTGTCGACTTCGGCAACTTCACATACCCACCAGCCATTATATGAAATTGCCAATTTGATAGGAACTTAAATGGAGATAACGAGATGTGGGAGTATATAATCGGAGGAGTGATTTGCATTATTATATGGATTGTCAATATCAAACCTATAATTGAAGGATTTCATGAACATATTCTGAGTGAGATCTATACTCATTTGGGTCTAGGAATTTATTTCACTTTGTTGGTAATTAATCAAACTATTGTAGGCATGCACACAATCTTTGATATAGGATGGCTCCAAACTATAGGCTTCATACTTTTCATTCCATCCGCTCTTTTAGTTTTAGGGGCAATAATTACCCTTGAACACAAAGGCAAATCAAAAACTTCTAAAAGTCCAGTTTTTGCCTCACCACAAGAGAGTAATATATTAGTTGATACCGGTTTATATGGAATCGTAAGGCACCCTATGCTACTTGGCATGGTAATTTGGTCGTTTGCATTGATTTTCGTTTTTCAATCAATTACTTCTATGATTTTAGGCATGATAGCTGTATTCTGTTTTGGTATGGCATCCAAAAAAGAGGATGAGTTTAACATGGAAAAATTTGGGGNAAATTATAAGGAATATATGAAAAAGGTTCCTAGATGGAATTTTTGGAAAGGATTAAGTGGATTAAGGAGATGACAGCTATGTTCGTTAATAATGCAAAATCATATAGCAAATATGCGGTCATTTTTAGTATACTCTCTATTGCTATAAAGAATAAGCGGGGATATAATGGCCAATCTGATATCTCTAAAAGTGATTTGTTTTGATGAATAAGTAAAAATAGTTTAAAAGGAGGTAAAAAGATGTTAGGAAACACTCAGAAAAGGAATTTATTAGTTTTAGTATCAATGGTTTCTACTGTGGTTTTTTCTCCAGTTATTAGCTATCCAGTACATGCCAACAACAACAAAACAATAATAGAACTGTGGGATGAGGTTAAAGCACCAGCAAGGGTTGAATTGAAATCTGTTAAGATCGATCCAAAGGAAACGGCTTTTTTAATATTAGATATTGAGCAGAGAACCTGCAATTCTAAAAGGAGACCAAGATGTATTGCGTCCGTTACTAAGATCAAAAGTTTTTTGGAAAAGGCCAGAAGTAAAGGTGTAGCTGTTGTATATAGCCTTACAAGTGGTGGCACACCCGAAACTATTTTGCCTGATGTAGCACCTCTCGGGAATGAACCGATAGTTAAATCAAGTGTCGACAAATTTTATAATACTGAATTGGAAAGTATTCTGCGTAAAAAGGGTATTAAATCGGTGATAATTGCTGGTACGACGGCTGAAGGAGCAGTATTACACACCGCAACTGGCGCTGCCATACGAGGTTTCCAGGTTATTGTCCCAATTGACGGAATGTCTGCTGGTACTCTTTATGCAGAACAATACACGGCATGGCATCTTATTAATGCACCAGGTTCCCGGCGAAGGACGACTCTGACTAGCTTTGAAATGATTGAGTTTTAGTTCCAAAAAATTGAGATGCTGATTTGATAGTTCGGTGTAAAAGAAGTTCGGCAAAGCCGAATTTGCCTGTCTGCCGCAGGCAGGGAGGAAGCCGTCTTTTACACCGTATTATATGCTGTTGGCAAAGGAACACTCCAATAAGACTTCCTGAAGAGCTTCGGCTATGCCCATTTACACTTAAGATAAGGCCAGGGTGAAGCTTAACTTTTTGCACTTACATTAACTACTTCAATGCCTCTATTTCTTTTTTACCCCAAAATATGCAATGAAACTTGACCTGGCTAAAACTTTGCCCTTTATAGCATCTATAAAGTCTAGATATCTAACCTCTGGGGAAAGCCCTAATGTTTCTGTGTTAAGAGCATAAAGAGTAAAGACATAAGCATGAGCTATATCTCCTGCTGGTGGAGCCATACCTATATATCCAGAGCGGTATTGATAATATGGAGACTCAGGGCCAAATTCTTCGAGGCAGCTATTGTTAAGTTCCTTGGCTCCTTCTGGTAGAGTGCCTTCAGGACTTATCCCTTCACTAATGCTTGTTACCTCAGCAGGAATATCATAGATTACCCAATGAATAAAGAGATCTCCGGGCAGGAAACCTGCTGATGGATTCTGATACCTTCCCCATGGCACATCTGGGTCAATTATGGTAAGGGCAAAGCTTTTTGTTCCCTCCGGGATATTACTCCAGGAAAGAGGCGGAGAAATGTTCTTACCTAAAGCAAGGGTATATTTATCCGGGATTATTCCCTGAGCTACAAGCTCAGATGATGTAAGCGTGAACATTCCCCCTTCCTTAACGCAGCTAACAACACTTAATGCTGATACCAAAATCAACACTACTATTATGACACTTACAATCTTTCTTCATCTCTCCTCCTTTCTTTTTTTATTTTTGGCGATTCGCTTCTGGATGCGAGCGCCTTGAGCCCTTATCTCTGCTGCCTCACCCTGACTTCTTTCTTTCAAGGTATTAAATAACATCCTGAAGCCGATTGCATATAACGTTCTGCGTGTTTGCGAAATACCGCATCTGGCGGGGAAAACACCTGTTTATCACTATTTTTCTTCTTGCACTATTTTTAAATGCCTTGTTTAAACCATTTATTTAAGAGCATCTGGCATCAAGTGCCAATCTTCATTCTCAGGGGGTGTTATAGCCAATTCTTTTGGTTTTGGGAGTGCTTTCAGTTGTGGGCAATAGTCGTAGGAATACCTATTAGGACGGCTGCTTCCTGGATGTCTGGAGTTACCTGGAAGTGGAAGCATCACGTATTCCCAGACGATTTCTCCTTTGGGTGTAACTTCAAAAAGTCTTCCTGGAGTTGACTCGTCGATAAAGGTGTTTCCATTAGGCAGTCTCTGCTGTGAGGACTGTATATCGCTAAAGAAGTCTGCCCCCTTACTATACTTCCAAACTATCTTTTTTGTCACAGGGTTTATCTCAAGAACAAAGGATTTTCCATCATGTCCAGAGCTCCTTGAGCCAACTCCGTTATCAAAGATTAGTATATTCCCGGCTCCTGGCAACCCAGGTTCTATCATATGTGGTTCATGAGGATGTGCTAAACCACCCATAAAATCGCCCGTGTAGGACCAAACAACCTCTTTTGTCTCTCTATCTATTATCATGCAGGTATTCAGGTGTCGCGGATTTGTCAAAACATTACCTGGTTTAAACTCTTTATAACCTTCTTTATACCAATGATTTTCAGGAAGCACTTGAACTGTATTTGTGTGTGTCCAATCGTCAAGGCCATCAAGTGAAGAGTATTTATTTAAATCTAAGTGTTTGTATTCATGCCACTCCCATACAACNTCTCCTTTTGGGTTNACTTCGCAAATACAATCTCCAATGAGCTTTAAAGCCCTTCTCTCAGGATCTCTAACTGATTTCATATACTCTTCAGGTACTGCATCGTGATAAAGAAAAATAGTATTACCATTGGGTAATCTTCGGAGATCATGATGAATGACGCCTGGTATGGGATATCCTTTCTTCTTACTTATGATTGGAACTCTGTATTCCCAGACAAGATTACCTTCCCAATCGTATTCGAGTATCTTATTTGTATCGGTACCTATTATAACCAAATGGCCATTTGGCAAAAGTCTTGCTCTCTCAGTTCCAACATTCCATTTATGAACAACATTTCCATTCATATCAATTAATAGCGCTATACCTCCTTCATAAGGAACTAAAGTATAACTATTCCAGCATTTATCAGGTTTATAAATTGTTGTCCCTGTGGGATATACGGTTGGATAGCCAGAAGCTGAAAAGGCAAATGCCATACAAACAAATATGCCTAAAGCCATTGTTGCTTTTCTCCTTTTCATTTCACCTCTCATGGCTTATTTTTCCCTAAAAGTTTATAAAATATATTACTCGGCTTCCACTTTAACGCTGATAACTTTTCTTAAGCAGTTCCAAAACTTCTTCTTCTGTTGCAACCCTCGGATTGTTTTTGTAATCAGGTAGAACCAAGGATGCTTCAGATAGTTTTGGTAGCTCACCTTCAGGAATTTTAAGACCTTTAAGACTCAGCCACATGCCAATTTCTTTTAAGAATCTGTCAATTTCATCACAAGATTTTTTTGCTGCCACTTCGTCACTTTCCTCTTCTAAGTCTTTATTTAAGATTCTTCCCACAGTAGCGAACTGCTCTACAGCCGAAGGATAGGTATAGCGTGTAAAGGCGGGATACATCACCGCCAGAGCCTCTCCATGCATCACCCAGGGGTAAATGCCGCCCATTGCCATGCCTATACCATGCGGCAGAGTCACACCTACATTGGCAATGGACAAACCACCCAGGGTGTCCGCCCAAGCCATTGCTATACGAGCCTCCTTATCTCTACCATTCTTAACCGCCCTGGGTAAATATTGGGCAACAAGATTTATAGCTTCCTTTGCCAGCATATTGGTGTAAGGCGATGCGTTGCAATGAAGGTAACTCTCAAATGCATGGGTAAAAGTATCGAAGCCTGTTGATGCAGTAATATGCTCCGGCACTGTTAGCATCAGTTCCGGGTCTACAATTGCGGTTCTCGGATAAATAATCGAATTAAATATGGCGGATTTATATTTCACAGATGGATTGGTAACAACAGCAACTTGAGTCACCTGGGAGCCGGTGCCTGAAGTTGTAGAGACCGCTACAATTGGTAATGTCTTTAGAGTGGGCTGCTTTTCGCTACTCCAGATATAATCCCAACAAGTTCCCTCATGTGTAACTTCAACTGCAATAGCTTTAGCTGTATCCATGCTGGAACCACCTCCAACCCCCAAAACTACATCGGCCCTATGGGCTCTGGCTATCCTGGTTCCAGCAGTTACACTCTCGGTTGTTGGGTTTGGGATAACTCCATCAAAATGTGCAAATTCTATACCAGCATCTTTAAGTGATACTTTAATCTTTTCCACAACTGGCTCGATTGCCGGAAAAACTGGTACTGTCACAAGCAAGCAACGCTTACCATATTTTGCCACCACCTCTCCAACCTCTTTAACGCGTCCGCATCCAAACCTGATTTCTGTCGGTTGATAGTAATTAAAATCCTTCATATTTAATCCTCCTTTTTGCTTCATTATTTAAAAATGCCTCTTAATTTTCAATCCTATTCGCCCCCTGGATTGTTCGAATAATAGAATCAGGTAGTTTCGGCGTAGCTCCACTCTTTGAACACACAAAACTCGCTACACGATTTGCATATTCATTGATCCTGTCCAATGTCTTACCATGCAACAGTCCCAGGGTCATAGCGGCGGTAAATGAATCTCCTGCTCCAACTGTATCAACTACCTCAACCTGAAAGCCTGGATGATTGGAATTCTCTTCCTGGGCATACAACCGGCTTCCACTTGTTCCCCTTGTCAGAGCAATTAACTGGAGAGAATAGCGTTCAGTCAACCGGGATAAAATATCAGTTTCTGAACCGTTAATGCTAAGGAGATTGGCTACCACTTTCAATTCGTCATCGTTGAGTTTTAAAACATTTGATAATCCAAGCATTGTCTGGATGATTTCTTGGTCGAAATATCTCTGCCGGAGATTTATATCAAACACGCGGAGACAATCAGGCCTTGTGGCTGTAAGAAAACTCTGAATTGTTTTACGTGATTTCTCTGATCTCTGGCATAGAGACCCAAAACAGACAGCGTCAGTTCGTCTTGCGAGATTTAATAGATCAGGGTTCAAAGGAATAAAATCCCACGCCACATTTTTGTGAATGGTAAAATTGGGTACTCCTTTTTCATCCAACTGCACCTCAACTGTACCTGTGGGATGGTCCTTATCCACTGTGATATAGCGGCGATCCAACCCCAATTCTCTTAACTGCCTGATTATCTCTTTACCCAATTCGTCATCGCCGATGCAACTAACTACAATACCTCGCCCCCCCAGCGCCTGAGCATGATACGCAAAATTTGCTGGGGCTCCACCGAGTTGCTTGCCATCTGGCAGCATATCCCAGAGGATTTCACCCAAACCAACTATAATAAAATCACGCTTGTTTCCAATCACAACTTATTCTCGAAAAACTGCTGCCTTGTAAAACCTGTTAGTTCATCAATGCGATTTTTACATCTACACCATTTTTGTCTTCTTTGAGTCAGTGTTCTCTTCAGGCCCATTACCGTAAATCAATCATAACTTTCAAGTACTTGTCACTATTATCATCGATAAATTTATAAGCTTCGGAATATTGCTCAAACGGGAAATGCTTGGTTATCAGTGGCTCGGTTATGACTTCACCGCTGGCGATCAATTCAACCGCTTTTTTATAGTCTTCGTGCTTATACATCAGCGTACCGATAATGGATAACTCATTGTTGCCTGCGACAGCCATGTCAATGCGGGGGTCTTTGGTAAAAACTGCTATGACAACGATCGTACCACCCTTCTGGATTGTATGTATTGCATCATTTATCGTCGCCTCCGCACCAGCGGCTTCGAAAGCCACATCAAAACCTTCGTCACCAAACACTCGCTGTGAAGCTTCCGCCAGTGTTTCCCTGCGCGAACTGGAGGTGTCTGGAATTCCGCACTTCTTGGCTATATCAAGTCTAAAATCACTCGATCTATTACGAATCAAAACCTTTTTTGCTCCGCGGCAACGTGCCACCTGGGCGACAAGATTTCCAATAGTGGCGGCTCCCAATACGACCACGTTCTTGCCTGCTAAATCTCCCGCACGTAATGTCGAGTGAGTCGCCACCGATGCCGGCTCCACCAACGCCCCCTGGTCAAAAGTCATTGAATCTGGCAGAGGGACGATCTTATCTTTGGTGGTGACGAATAGATCCTGCGCACAGCCTGGGGCCTGGAATCCTTCTACCTTTAATTCGTCACAAATATTGTAATCACCCCGGCGACAAGGTCGACACTTTCCACAGACGATTTGTGGTCGGGCCGTAGCTTTCATTCCTGGCTTAACGATAGAAACATCTTCACCCACAGCCTCAACCACTGCCGAAAACTCATGACCCTGAACCACTGGATAAGATGTAAAGGGATGCTTACCGTGATTAACATGTATGTCGGAGCCGCACACTCCAATTCGCTTAATTCGTAATAATATCTCGTCTTTGCCTATGGTTGGTTCGGGCACACTGCGAAACTCAATTTTACCTGGCTCTGTCATTATTGCTTGACGCATCTTTTACCTCCTTTTAATTCTTAAAATTTAGGAACATTTTTGTATTTGGAGATAACATCCTTATAAAGAATGCTTACACCGGTGTTAATTCTATCAGGAACAGGACCGAAGCCTTCATGAGTTGTTGGCGCCTCGGTTTTGTGCCGTGCTGCATATGCCATCATTAGACCCATGTATCCCATAAGGTAGGGATTCTGGCCAACAGTACCGCGGATCTCGCCCTTTTCGATCAACTCGATAACATTTATGCCGAAGTCAAAGCCCATGATTTGGACCTTTTCCTGTAGCCCCAGGCTTCGGACTGCCACGGCTGCACCTGAACCCGGGTTCCCGTGGGCACAGAAAATAGCTTTGATGTTGGGATTTGCCTGTAGCATTGCCGTGATCTGGGTTTCGGCAATTTCCACTCTACCCTCATCATTCACAATCGCAGCAATCTTGACTTTGGGTGCAAATTTGGCAAGAGCATCCTTAAAACCGTCGAGGCGTTTTTTCAGATGGTCAGGGCCAGGAAATGTGGAAATGCCCACTTCGCCCTCACCTCCTAACCATTCAGCAATGGTTCTTCCTGCCACCCATCCAGCGTTGTAATTTTCTGTACCACAGAATGTGAGGCGCTTGCTATCTGGAGAATCTGAGTCAAAAGTAATAACCGGGATACCAGCTTCAATTGCATTGTTTATTGCAGGAATAAGAGTGTTGGCTTCGCCTGCCGATACGATGATGCCGTCAACCTTCTTGGCGATGAGCTGCTCCACAGCGCGTGCTTCAAGCGTGGCGTCCCATTCTGCAGGTCCCTGGAGTTCCACCTTAACATGTGGACCAATTGCTTTAGCCGCATCGACCATGCCAGCGTAGGACCAATTGAAGAACTCTGAACCTTTCAGAAATACCACCATCCCATAGCGTTCCGTCTTTCTAACTGCCTCTTTACCACCTATAGAACTAGGTTGTTTGCGTTCACATCCAGAGAGGAGTACTCCTACGGCCACCAATATAAATAATTGTTTGCTCAAAAAATTCATACGCTTTTGCATCTTAAACCTCCTTTTCGATATTTAAAAGTTTATTACTTCCTTAAGAAATCTTAATTACTTATCTCCGCACCCCGCGTTTCTTTAGATATGCACCGAGGAATACAGCGATAAGTAGCATACTACCAACGACAACATCCTGCCAGTAAGTGGACACACCTGTCATAACAAATGCATTGTAAATAATCGCCAAAAACAGCGCTCCCAAGAAAGTGCCAAACATGGTTCCAAAACCACCATATAGGCTTGCACCGCCGATGAATACCGCTGCAATGACCTTTAATTCGGCCATCTGCCCGAAGGTATTGTTGGCACTGCCATATTGCGCTGCAGCAACTATACCCGCAACGCCGGCCAGAAATGACGAGAGAACGTAAACAAACACCAGGAAACGGTTGACCTTGAGGCCCGACATGCGGGCAGCGCGAGGATTGCCGCCGATGAAATACACCTGTTGGAAGAACCGATGATTAGCAAGACTATAGCCAATTACAATTGCTAAAATCGCAAAGAGTATAAGTGGGAAGGGAATCCCTATCAACTCTCCCTGACCTATAAAGCAGAATGTCTTGGGAAAACCGGAAATTGTGGCACCTTTAGTAATAACTAAGTTAATACCTCGTAGTGTCAGCATAGTAGCCAACGTCACGATAAAAGGGTGCACACGGAGCAGGTTTGTCATCGTTCCGTTCATAAATCCGATTATGCAAGCGACAACGAGGGGAATGATTATGGCAAGAAGAATAGGAAAACCCCCATTCAGAAGGAATCCAGCCAGGATTGCCGTAAGGGGCAACACGGCACTGACTGACAGGTCTATACCCCCAGAAATGATGGCAATGGTCATTCCAATCGACATGATGGCTTCGAGGACGAAGCCCATTGCCATCACTTTCATATTCTCCCAGGTCAGGAAATATTCGTATTTGATGCTCATCCCCAACATCAACACTATAATCGAAATGATGAGGCCGATATTATACATTCCAAAAGTTTTAATGATTTTTTGGACCCATCCGATTTTTTGATTATTTGCCATCATCTACTTCCTTTGTAACGGCGTACTTCATTACTTCTTCTTGAGTAACTTCACCCTCAAGGATTGCTGTGATGCGGCCTTCGTGGAAAACCGCAATGCGGTCGCTCAAACCCAGAACCTCAGGCAGTTCTGAACAAATGGCGATTATACCAACGCCATCTTCTGCGAGTTTCCGTAGATCGCTGTGGATCCTGGTTTTAGCCCCAACATCAACACCACGGGTCGGTTCGTCCACGATTAGCACCTTTGGGTTGGCACAAAGCCATTTAGCGAATAAGACTTTCTGCTTGTTGCCACCACTGAGGCTAATGAGGGGAATTTCGTCGTTAAAGGGCTGTATCTGCATGTAATCGACATATTCTTTTGATTTATTTTTGATCTCTCTGTGCTTGTAGAAAAATAGCCTAGAAATGAAAGACTTAAGCGCCGCTGAAATGATATTCTTCCTAACAGACATTGTCAAAAACAAGCCGAGAGCCTTCCGGTCCTCAGTCAGGTAGCAGATGCCCTGATCAATAGCTTCACGGGGTGAGGAAATCCTGATTTCCTTATCATCCAGGAGAATTTTGCCAGAATCCAAGCGGTCAGCACCAAAGATAGCCCGTGCAACCTCGGTGCGTCCAGAACCGATCAGACCTGCAAAACCAAGAATTTCACCTTTTCGGAGTGAGAAATTGATATCCTGGAAGCGACCCTTACTCGTCAAACCCTCGACAGAGAAGAACTCCTCTTCTATCCCCGAACTCTTTGGCGGAAAGAAATCTTTGATGTGGTGCCCAACCATCGTCTTGATTATTTCTCCACGGGATGCTTCAGAAGTCGCGACTGTGCCAATCATCTTACCATCGCGTAACACAGAGATCTTATCCGAGATTTTGAGCACCTCGTTGAGTTTGTGTGAGATGAAGACAACTGCCACGCCTCGAGATTTCAGATCGTCAATGATATTATAGAGACGTTCTACCTCCGTGTCTGACAACGCTGAGGTAGGTTCATCCATTATGATGATTTTAGCGTTGAATGACAGAGCCTTGGCGATCTCAACAATCTGCTGCAAGCCAACGCTCATATCACCTGCAAGCATGGTAGGTTCAATATCTACTCCGATACGCTCAAACAGGGCACGGGTCTTATCGAAAAGAGCCTTCCAATTTATTAACCCTATACGGTTGGTTTCTTCTCTGTTAGCAAAAATGTTTTGAGCAACCGTCAGGTTCAAAGCCAAGCTCAGCTCTTGGTGCACAATGCTAATGCCGCTCTTGATGGCCTGTAGGGGATCCTCAAAATGAGTTTGGTAGCCTTCAAGGAAAATACTTCCCTCATCGGGTTGGTGAATACCACCAATAATGTTCATCAAAGTTGTCTTACCAGCTCCATTTTCACCAACCAGGGCGTGGACTTGGCCGGCTTCAACTTCAAACGAAACCTGGTCCAGCACCTTATTACTGGCAAAACTCTTTGATATACCTTCAACTCTTAAGACATTATTTGCCATAGTGAACTACCTACTCTTTCCTCTCTCTGCGCCGTCGATAGGCATCTACACCTACTGCCACGACCAAGATTCCTCCGCTGACCACCTGCTGCCAGTTTGGCCCTCCACCAAGAAGAACGAACCCATTATTGATAACAGCAAGAAGCAGGACACCCAGACAGGCACCCAAAACACTACCGGTTCCACCCGCAAAACTTGCGCCCCCAATCACAGCTGCAGCAATTGCCCGAAGTTCAGCCATCAAGCCAAAACCAGCAAAGCCTATCGCAAGCCGTGAAGTCATAAAAATTGCGGACAGACCGGCAAAGAAACTGCAGATAGTATAACCGGCAAAGGTGACAACCACAACTTGAATGCCTGACATGGCTGCAGCTTCAGGGTTGTTGCCGACATAGAACGACTGGTTAAGGGGTTTCCAGTTCCGCAAGAGGTAATCGAAGATGGCCAGCACAATGACAACAGTGTAAATTGCATAGGGTATCCCCAGTAGTTCGCCACTGCTGATCTCCAAGTAGACGTCGGGCAATCCTGATATCATGTAGCCTGAGGTTAGAACCAACGCCGCCCCTCGAGCAACAGACATCATGCCCAGAGTTACAATGAAAGGAGCAATTTTAAAGCGTGCTACGAATAAACCGTTGATTGCCCCTATCACCATGGATAGAAGTAAGCCCAGCGAGATGGCCAAGGGAACATTTACACCCTGCTGGATCAGCATAGTGGTAACAACACCTGTCAACGCGAGAACCGATCCAACCGATAGGTCAATTCCGCCGAGTATTAGGACCAGTGTCATGCCTGAAGCCATGAGTAAGTCATAGATCATACCCGTTGCAATGGCCTCAAAATTCTTTTGATCCAGAAATGCATTCGACTTCAGAATTGAGAGAACGATGCTTACGACAATGATGAGCAGAAATAAGGTCGTTTCTCTTGATTTTATCAGAGTCCGCCACCATGTAGCTTGATCTGAAGGTCCTTTTAAAACTTTTTTTTCAACTTCTTTCACTCTAAGCTACCCTTTTAGAGATCATTTCACAGTTGGTGAAACTGATATCTTAACAGGTTTCATAGATTTATATTTTATCCAGATAATTAGATCAGTACCTTTAACTCTATGTCGATGCCCAAAACGAAAGTTTTTACCTCGATTAATTAATCTTCCATTTATCTCTAATTTTGCTCCAAGGTCACCCCAGTTTTTGATAACAAATGCAGGATTGACGATGGGTGAATCTTCGCTGGCCTTAAGTTCAAATTCCAAAGCATTGCCAGTTTCCTTGCAATTGATAACATATGCTCGTTGGGTGTAGTCGTAGTTATCGCTTTTAAACTTACTCCCAAAAACTTTTAGTTCCGGCGGGGAAATCCAGGATTTTGCCAGAGAAAGCAACGATATAGCGGGATTGTTCGTCATACCATATAAAGCTGCACCACCTTCAGGGCCGCCCCAAACGAGAGAAGAATGTGCCGCACGATCCGGCGCCTGAGCGTGTCTTCCATCAGAGACAATCTGGGCCACTGGCCAGTGATTCCACCATGGAAAATGGGAATACTTAGGCCTGACTTCAACATTAAACACGCTCATCTCTGAACCTGGCATGAAAATCATAAAAGGCCTGTATTTCGCCTTAAGATTCGTCATTTGGATGATTGGCTTTGGAAGATCGAATTTTGGATAGCCATGCTCCCATGAATAACTTCGAGTTTTACCTTCCAGATTGACCAATGTAATTGCTTCAAGTTCACAGTTGTCCTCCGGTTTCGTTCCAGGCTGATTTAGAAAGATTGTTTCCTGCCAGCCAGCTTCACCTTCGGAAGACCAATATTTAACTTTACGCACTCCCACACCGTCCGGGTAAATCGTATAGTATTCGTCCCCAAAATCTCCCCAACCGGTTTCTTTGTCAACATGGGATTGGCGATATTTCACATCAACTAAAGCATACCTCCAGTGAACGACAACCCTGGCATCATTGTTTTCAATCAATCGAACATGGGAATAACGGCACTGTATATCGGACATATGCTCGCAGCATCCTGTCGGACCATCCCATCTTTTTCCCCAGTTCATAGAGGTTTCAAGGCTTTGATCTGCCATCCACTTGTGATTTTCGGTAACCCAGCAGGGTGAGTAGCGTGTTCCACGCCAGAAGATCACCTGGATGGGATATTCATCAAACTGAACAACAATGTCGGAATACTCTCCCATCCTCCACAAAGCATCCCACTCTTGGTAGTAATGCAGTTTCGTATAATAAGCGCCAAATTGTCCTCTATTAGGTGGATTTGGAAAGGCTCGCCGAGCAAACTCAGGCTCATTTTCTGGTTGATTGGATTGGAATTCCCGGGCGATCTCTTTTGGGGTTAATGCGCGGTCGTATATCTTAATTTCATCAATTATCCCATCGAAAGAATACCAGGTTGGAAAAGTTGCCCAACTGCGGACCGGGTGTGTGGGCACCATCTTCCTGTAGTTTCTACCAATCAGAAGATCCATCTTCGGTGCAAAATCAACCTTGCCTTTAACCTCCAATGTTCCAGCAGGTTTGCCGTCCAGATAAATCGTAATGCCCCTATTGGGATCATAGACACCCGCAAGATGGTACCATCTCTTAAGGCCGAGCCCTGTCCTGTAACCAAAATTGATTTTCGATTTGCATTCAAGCCATTTCGCTTCAACTGCGAGACGCAATCCAAACCTCCCCTGGGAATCAACACCGAAATAGTACCCGGATTTTTCATCCTTTTCCTGACTTACAATCGGACACCAATTCCAGGGATAAGCACCAATCGCAATCCACGCTTCAATTGTAAAGGCATCCCTCAGGTGCGGTGCTTTCTTTGCCTCCCGAACAATACAGGTTGAGAAGCCATCGAACTTTAAAGCACTACCTGAACTTCCTGAAACAAAATTGAAATTACCTCTTATTTCATCTTTAACCTTACTTACAATATCGATAACCGTCTTGCCTTTTCCCTCATCAAACTTCCACCAGGCTATAGGAAAAACATCATCCGCAAAGAGGGATAAGGAACAAAAATTCACGACAAGTATTAAACTTATTCCCAAAATTAATTTCTTCACTATATTATCTCTATTTTATATTTTCTTTTTATATATATTAGAGAGGTATAGAAAGTCAAGGGGAAAAATGAATCCTGGCTGGAAAAGTTCAGAATGTTATAAAGGTCAATCTAAATCCCCTTGCAGATTACCGCTTAACAATAAATTTTCGAAATAGAGCCCATTTCCGAGCTTTTTATTTAGAATTTTCAGTTACTTCAAAATTATCCTTTAACCTTATATCTTCGGAAGAACTGCCTATCATTGCTTCAAATGTTCCCGCCTCCACAACAAATTTCTTTCTCTTTATATCATAAAAAGATAACTCTTTTACGGGTAACGCAAAGGAAATTTTCCTCCTTTCCCCTGGCTTTAAATTAATTCTTTTGAATCCTTTTAACTCTTTATCAGGCCTAATCACGCTGGAAACAACATCCTTAAGGTATAACTGAACAACTTCCTCACCCTTCCTGGTGCCAACATTTTTTATATCAACACTAATATTAACTTTACTACCAAGTTTTAGTTTTTTCGGCTTTATTTGAAGATTACTGTACTCAAATTTTGTATAGCTAAGCCCATAGCCAAAAGGAAAAAGAGGCTCTTCTTTTAAGTACATATATGTTCTTCCTTCTCTGATGTTATAACAATGAAAGGGTGGTAATTGATCAACAGATTTATAAAAGGTTAAAGGCAGTCTCCCTCCTGGATTGTAATTTCCAAATAGCACATCTGCAATGGCATTTCCACCTTCTTCACCTGGGAACCATACTTCTATAATTGCTGGTACTTTTTCCTTTGTCCAATTGATTGCCAAAGGACTTCCATTTATTAGGACGACCGCTGTTTTTGGATTAGCTCTGGATATTTTTTTAATTAAATCCTTCTGGAAACCCGGCAAATCCAGATTAGCACGATCTCTCGACTCTCTTTCTATACCTAAATTAGTACCAACCACAACAATTGCTACATCAGATTTTTTAGCTACTTTTATAGCCTCTTCTATATCTTTAGCAGGCACAAAATCCCATCCCAAAGATACAAGTGAGACTCCCCTATCCTCGCAATATTCCATCCGAATATCGTATGGATGTCCTGCTTTAAGTTCTATAGAGATTACCTCTCTCGAAGTTATATCTTCTGCTGTTATCGCTTGGCCGTTGAGGTTATCGATAAGTAATGAGTCATCAAGAAAAAGACGAAAAAGACCCTGTGCAATTACACTCAAGCGGTAAGTTTTAGAAACAGGTGGGACTAATTTACCTGTCCAGCGGACAGAAAAATTATCTCCCGGTATTTTCTTATCAGGTGGACCCCAACTCCAATCGAAGTTTACTTCCTTATCAATTCTAACTAAAGCTGGCTTACCATATAAACTGTTATTAGTAAAGTACTCTCCCTTCAAACCATGCTGCCCTTTCTTTGCTCCGGGTGGAATTAAATTCTCTACTTGGATGGATGGGAATGGACCTAATGGAATTTCGCAACCTTTTGCATAATAAACTGAAGTTTTTGGAGTAGCTCTATTTTTTATGCCTTCAAGAGGGGTTACAGCTTTAGAAGGTGTACCACTGTAATTTCCAAATTGGCATACATTTGCATTGGGCCCTATAACGGCAATTGACTCTATTTTATCTCTATCAAAAGGCAATAAATTGCCCTTATTTTTTAATAAAACTATCGATTCACAGGCTGTTTTAAGAGCTAATTCTCTGTGTTCCTTAGAGTCAATAACCTCTGAAGATATTTTATTGTAAGAAACCTTTTCTGAAGGATCAAACATACCCAGACGAAACCTTGCTTTAAACAATCTACCAACAGCTCTATCAATGATCTCTTCAGAGATTAATCCATCTTTAACAGCTTTTACCAGGTAGTCTTGATATGTATCTCCACAATTAAGGTCGCAGCCAGCTTTAACTGCAAGAGCCACTGCTTCCTCAGCTGTTCGGACAAAGTGATGATTTAGATAGATATCAAAAATAGCCCAGCAATCAGACACAACATATCCATCGAATCCGAATTCGTTTCGGAGTATATCTGTTAAAAGTTTTTTTTCACAACAACAAGGAACGCCATTTACAGCATTATATGCCCCCATGATTGATTGAGCTTTTCCTTCTTCAACACAAGTCTTAAAAGCGGGCAAATAGTATTCTCTTAATAATCTTTCACCAATCTGGGCTGAACCACTATGCCGTCTCCATTCTTCATTATTGGCAATAAAATGTTTCGGAGTGGATACAATTTTTAAATATTCAGGATCATTACCCTGAAGACCTTTAACAAAAGCCACTCCTATGCGCGAAACTAAATATGGGTCCTCACCGTACCCTTCCTGTGTTCTTCCCCATCTTGGGTCTCTTGCAATATTGACGACAGGACTCCAAAAAGTAAGGCCATTCTCTCCTTTTTTATATTTGGCTCTTGCTTCATCAGAAGTAGCAGAGGCAACTTTAAATATTAAATCCGGGTCCCAGGTGGCTGCCATTCCTATGGCCTGAGGAAAAACTGTAGCAGTTCCTGCACGAGCTACCCCGTGTAAACACTCGTTCCACCAGTCGTATGCTGGAATTTCTAAACGATTAATTGCTGGTGCATCGTTTCCCATTTGCGAGACTTTTTCTTCCAGAGTCATCCTCGTAAGTAAATCTTCAACCCTTTTTTCAATTGGTTGATCAGGATTTAAATATATTGGCTTCTCGATGTTAGATTGTCCCATAATTATTAAACCCACTAAAAGGGTAAAGATAACTGCTAACTTTCCGGAAAAATTAAGGTATCCCTTCCTTTTCATTTAATAGCCTCCTTTTTATTTATTTTAGTTACTTCAAAAGAATTCTTATTTAAACTGGCATTCTCCTTTGAAGTTCCAACTGCGCAATTTATAATCTTCTCCTGAGTAGCTNCTTCCCTTTTAAACTCACCGGTAATCCTTCCTTCAGCCATAACCAGAATTCTATCACTCATCCCGAGAATCTCCGGGAGTTCGGAAGAAATCATAATTATACCCACTCCTTCTCGAGCAAGTTGACACATCAATGAATGGATTTCAGCTTTTGCACCCACATCAATTCCTCTGGTTGGTTCATCCAATATTAAAACCGAAGGTTTCAAAGCTAACCATTTGGCCAGAACAACTTTTTGTTGATTGCCTCCAGATAGGCCCTTTGCTGGTTGAAGCAAATTCGGGGGTTGGATTCCCAATTTTTCAATATATAAAAGAGCAATTTTGTCCTCCTTCTTTTTATTAATCACTTTCCAATGAGAAATTTTATCAAGACCTGGGAGGGTTATATTTTCTTTAACAGCCATAAGAAGAATTAAACCTTGAAGTTGTCTATCCTCTGGCACTAAACCCAAACCTGCAGCCAGAGCATCCCGGGGAGAGTTGATCTCTATTCTTTTCCCTTCTACATAAATTCCCCCTCTATCTTTTCTATTCACTCCAAAAATAGCCATCATGGTTTCTGTTCGTCCTGCACCCACTAAACCAAAAATACCCAGAATCTCTCCTTTTTTCACTTCAAAACTAACATTTTTAACAACTTCTTCGCAAGAGAGATTTTTTACTTCTAAGACTGTCTCCTCTACTTTTGCCAATTCTTTTGGGAACATCTTCAAATTGCGGCCAACCATCATTTTTGTCACTTTATCCTCAGAGGCTTCTTTTATATCCAGGCTTCCGACTCTTTTTCCATCCCTTAAGACAATAATTCTATCAGCGATCATAAATACTTCTTCCAGCCGATGGGTAATAAAGATAAAAGTTATACCCTCTGATTTAAGTTTTTGGACAATTTCAAATAGCTTTTTTACTTCACTTTCGGTGAGAGGAGCGGTAGGTTCATCCATAATAATTAATCGAGCTTTTAATGAAAGAGCCCTTGCAATCTCCACCATTTGTTTTTGAGCCACTCCTAAATCTTCAACCAACGTTTCCATAGAAATTTTTACACCTAATTTATTTAAGAGTTCTCCTGCCAGCTCATTCATTTTTTTTCTGTCGACCATTTTTAATAAACCGCCTTTTATAGGCTCACGACCCAAAAGAATATTCTCTGCAACACTTAGATTTGGAGCAAGATTGAAATGTTGATGAATGAAACTCATCCCCATCTTTTGTGTTTCAAAAGGATTTTTAGGTTTTATCTCCTTGCCGTTAAAGGATATTCTTCCACTATCCTGTCGATAAAAACCTGTGGGTGCAGGGTGGGGATTAAGAATTTCCATTAAAGTGGTTTTACCTGCTCCATTCTCACCTACAAGAGCCAGAACCTCTCCCCGATAAGCTTCAAGATCAACTTCATCCAGTGCTTTAACACCGGGAAAACTCTTTGAGATTTTTTCCATTTGAAGAAGTAATTCTTTATTCAAGGCTAAAAGTGTGTTTAACACCCCATTTATCCAAAAGTTTGATATACTCACTAAGATTTTCTTTTGTAGCCACATCAACACCTGTATCAATGATCACATCGCCTTCTTTTGTTTCTGGAAGGAGCGCTAAAGTTTTTTCTACACCGATTTTTTTAATATTATAGAGAACCACTACGCCAAGGTAACCCATTAAGTATTGTTTTTGCGCAATTGCTGCATCAAGAACCCCTTCATCAATTAAATATAGATCTTCATCAGTAATGTCAAATCCAACCGTATGCACTTTTCCAACTTTTCCCGCTGACTTAACTGTCTTTGCCGCTGAAGGCCCATTAAAGACATATACTCCAAAAAATCCGCTCAAATCAGGATTATTCAAAAGAGCTGTCTCAGCCAGTTCTAACGCTCTAGAAGTTTCTTCATTATCGCAGAGTATAGGCTTTACAATCTTAATCTCTGGATAATCCTTAATAGCATCTCTAAAACCTTTTATTCGTTCTAAGGAGTTCATTGCTGTAAGCGAACCTGTACAAATTGCTATTTTTCCTTTACCATTTAGTATATCAGCAAGTTTCTTCCCGGCAATCTTTCCCGCTGTGTAGTTATTTGTTCCAATATAACATAATCTTTTAGATTTCGGGGAATCGCTATCTATTGTTACAACAGGGATACCTCTTTTCGAAGCCGCGTTGATTGGTGCTACAAGAGCTCCAGGGTCAGAGGGAGCAACAGCTATACCATCAAATTCCATAGTAATCCAACTCTCCAAGATTTCTATCTGTTTAGGGATATCTTCTTTTTGTGGGACATAAAATGTTACTTCCACACCTAAATCTCTACCTGCATCTTTCGCACCTTTCCTCACCACGTCCCAATAGGGCCCAACGCATTTACCAAGTACACCAAAATGAAGTTCATCCTTTTGAGATGCACTAACAGGATTTAATCCAAGTAAAGCTAACCACATAAAAGCGATAAAAAACTTTTTCATTTCCAGCCCCCTTTATTTTTTTGTCCTCTTCCGTAAAACATCAATAGTAACCGCAATAACTACAATCAAACCAAGTATTACTTCGTGCCAGTAGGATGAAACCTTTAATAAAATTAGAGAGTTCCATACAGCAGTTAAAATCCCAGCGCCGATGAGCGCTCCCACAATAGTTCCTACACCTCCGAATAAACTCGCCCCCCCAATAACTGCTGCTGCTATAGCATACATTTCGTAAGTAAGACCTACATTAGGGTTACCCTGCTGCAATCGAGAAGCAAGCAGGATACCCACTATCCCGGACATTATACCACTAATGACATAAGCAAAGATTCTTGTTGTGTCCACATTGATACCAGAAAGCCTGGCTGCTTCGATATTTCCACCTACAGCATAGATATGGCGTCCAAGAACAGTAGATCGGATGATGAATATAGAGAGCCCGGCCATTATTATTAAGAGGAGGAGAGGGAAGGGAAGGACGCCTAAAATCATTCCATGCCATAGGAAAGAAAATGACTCAGGTAAATTAATGATTGGCCACCCTTTAGTAATAACTGTTGCTAATCCACGACCCATTGCAAAAGTGCCCAGGGTAATGATAAAGGGAGGAACATTCAATTTACTCACAAAGACTCCGTGCCACACACCAATTCCAGCAGAAACAATTAATGTAAAGATAATTGCTCCAGCAATGCCAAAACCATGTTCAAGGAGTAAAGCAACCAGAACGGAAGTTAGTGCTATTACTGAACCAGGAGAGAGGTCAATACCAGCAGTAAGAATAACAAAAGTCTCTCCCATTGCAATCAACCCAAATACAACTATTTGTCGTGAAAGTATCTGCAGATTATAGGTTGACAAAAATCGCGGATTAAACAGAGCTGTAAGGGCCCAAATTCCTATAAGAGCAGAGAGAATTCCTGCTTCTCTAAATCTAAAGACATTTTTTATTTTCAACCACGCCTTCCAATTAAATCGCTTAGACTGGCAAACCTTTCTTTTAATATTGGATAGAGCGAATGATAAATTTCATAATATTTATTATATATTCTAACATTCTCTTCCTGAGGTCGGGTGGTAGTAACAATTTTAATCGTCTGCTTACAAGCTTCTTCAACATTATCGTAAACGCTAGTCCCTACTCCAGCCAGAAGAGCAGAACCAAAAGCAGCACCTTCATTAACATTAACAGTTACCATTTCAGAATTATTTATATCCGCCTGAATTTGCCGCCAGAGAGATGAACAATTGCCACCTCCAGAGCAGCGAATTTCTTCGATGGGGATCTTTAAATCTTTAATAATTTCTAAAGAATCTCTCAGGCCATATGCTACGCCTTCCAAAACAGCCCTGATTAGATGCGATTTACTATGACGAAGAGTAAGACCAAAGAAGACTCCTTTAGCCATAGGATCGGGATAAGGGGTTCTTTCTCCAGTTAAATAGGGCAGAAAAATTAAACCGCCACTACCCGGGGGAACATCACTGGCCTCTTCAGTCATAATATCATATGGGTCTTTATCTTCTTGTTTCGCTTTCTTTTTTTCTTCTTTACACAAAGTGTCTCGTAACCAGCGTAATGAACCCCCTGCAGAAAGCATCACTCCCATTAGATGCCATTTGTTGGGCACAGCATGACAGAAGGTCTGTAATCTATTTAATGGATCTATTCGGGGTTTACCACTGGATGCGAATACTACTCCTGAAGTTCCAATAGTTGCCGATAAAACTCCTTCTTTAATTACTCCAGAGCCTATGGCTTGAGCAGCCTGATCTCCGGCTCCTCCTACCACTGGAGTGCCTTCCTTCAAACCCGTTAATTTACTAGCTTCGGGACTTATTTCACCACTAACTACAGATGACTCATAACATTCGGGTAAAAAATTCATATCGATATC
>JGI24025J20009_10000599_pt1 | contig 27859 bp, 23 predicted proteins | sample Cruoilmetagenom3_FD_20009 | JGI IMG/M metagenome (IMG submission 20009) | reverse complement strand
ATGCGTTCACTCCGACAGGTGAATTCAATTGAACGCAACAGGTTTTCAAGCGATTTCAGACACCCTGCCCTCCCCATGGTCTGCACCTGGGGCGGGCAGGCAAGCCGATCTTAGTTGCTGGACGGAAACACCGGAAGCGCCGAGGCGCTGCCTGATTGGCCTGCGACCTTCTGAGCCGCCTTCAAAACCGCGATACGATCAGGCGACTGGCCCAGAACCATCGGCGATCCGCTGGTCATCGCATTCAGGCCCAGCGTCATCCATTCGTCCGCCTTTGCCGGTGCCGCCTGAGCAACCCCAAACCCTTCGCGCAACTGGTGGCTGACCATCTCGCCGTAGCCAAGCTGCCCGCCCGCGGCCAGAAGAACCGCCGATGCCAGCGCCACTTCCGCGTCATCAATGCGATAGCCGACCCCCAGGCAGACCTTGCCGCCGGATATCAGCCGGTCCATGGGCTGACCGGACTCCTGCATGAATGACGATGTGGCATTGATCACCTCGTCCGGGCGGTCGGTGCCAAGCGAGGCGACATTCGGCGCGACGGCCTGCGCCAGCCCCTTGCACTGGGCCTCGATCTGGGCACCGGACAGGTCCGGTATCGTCGCTTCGATGGTTGCGGCCTCAGCCATGGCGTGGGTGCGGGCCAGGCAGAATTGTTCGTTCAGCGCAAACTCCGCATCCGAGACCCGCGCCGCCGGGGTGACCCCGCCATTGGCCGCCGTCAGGACGTTGATTTCGTTGCAGGCCGTGCCAACCGATTTTCCGGACCCGGCAAAGTTGAAACTGGGCAGCGCAGCCGGAGCGGTTTTTGCCGTCGGCACTGTCTTGGGTGCAACCGGTGCGGGGGCCGGTACAGGGGCCGGTGCAGGGGCCGGTGCGGGGGCAACCGCAGCGGTCTGGGGGGCAATGCCCAATTGTTCGTTGCGGAAGGTACGCAGCAATCCACCACGCCCCTGCGTGGCCAGAATTGTGTTATAGGGGGCCACATTGGTGCTGGCCTCGGCCCGCTGCTGGCTGCTGATCAGGAAGTCACGTTCGTAATCATCCAGCCGCCCGTCAGCGTTATACCCCATATCCGACTGATAGCGGGCAATGCCATTGCGGGTGTTGCGCCCGATCGAACCATCGACAGTGCCGACATTATAGCCAAAATAGTTCAGCGCCGCCTGCACCTGCCGGTTCTGTGCCCGCTGGGAATTATAGGCGGAATTGTTTGTCGTCGTGCGCTGTTGCTGGTTCTGCTTCTTCTGTTTGTTCTTGTTGACTTCGTTAACGATAATCCCGCCAACGATCAGCCCGCCCAGGACAGCGGCCGCATCATTGGCCTGTGCCCGCTGAACCGGCACCAGGACCAGGCTGGCAGTCACCAGCGCCGCAGAAACGTTTCGTGTAAACATGTTGTCAACCTCGCCAAGCCCGGGGGCTGCCCCGATATAGGTACAGTCCGAACCCCGACCGAAGAACCCTGTTAAAAGATGCCGACAACCCATCAAACATAGCCCGCAATGTCAAGGCGAAACGGGGCAACGGGCGGTCACTTGCCGGTTAATCCAATACAGTTTTCAACAACCTGTCCTGATCTATATCCGGGGTTGCCCGGTAAATATCCAGATCCGCGCGAAACCGGTCAAGCATGATCAGAAGGTCCGCCTGCCCCGACAGGGCCAGTTCCTCGCGCAGCACACCGTAAGCCACGTCGCGCACCTGTGCCGGCATATCCACCGACAGGGTTTCAAGGGCGGCGCGATAGGACAGAAGATAGGTCGTCTGACGATGGCGCATGTCAGCGATCTGGCGCAGATGCGCCTGAACCTGGCGGGCAAAAACCGCGCTTTTGTTGCCGGCGCGCTGAAGATCGACCAGCATGCGGATACTGGCCGCCTTGTCGATGATCCGCAGATGACTGGCATTCAGCGTTTGCACAAACACCGCCCCCGCCAGCAGGGTCGCCCGGGCCGATTGCTGCAACGCGGTCTGCGCCCGGTCCTGGGTGCGGCGAAACTCCAGTTGCAGATCTTCCAGCGCCCCGGCCCGGCGCGGGTCGGTTTCCGCCTCGATCAGCGCCGCAAGGGTTGCCGTCGGGTCGATGTCGCGCTGTGGATCCGGCGCGATCCCGGCCAGCGCCAGCCAGCGCGCACGGATCCGGCGCAATTGCGCGTCCGAGGTGGTTATATGACTGCCCAGCACCAGTCGCAGACCAAAGGTCTCGCCCGCAAGAGGCGCGCCGCTGACCTGATCAAAGGGCGGATATTCGGTGCGTTGGGCGCTGAATAATTCCGCCTCGCCCGACAGGACCGAGCCGCCACGCGTGACAACACCGCCGACCTGCCCGCCAGCGCGGCCAATGGCATTCAGGCGGAACGGCTCCAACATCAGCTCTTCGGCGTTCCCGTAAATATCGTACAACCCCAAAGGGTTAGGATGTCGCAACCCAACCGGCCCCAGCCGGCCCCGCCCCGATCCGGGGGCCAGATAAACCGCATGGTCGCGCATCTCGCCGCTGTCAAAATACGTCAGGCCGGAAAACTGCGCGGCATCAACACGCGCGCCGCCGCGCGCGGCGTATTCCCATTCCTCGCCGGTCGCCAGCCGGACAAACCCCGCCACCCCGTCCGCGCGCGGCAGGACATCGGGCGCATTGGCATAAAGCCAGCCAGAGTACGTCCGGGCAAGGTCAATCGCATCGAACCAGGACAAGCCCCCCTGCGCCAGCCGGTCCACGCGCGCCGGTGGACGGCAATCGCCCCTGAGCGCGCGATACTGACCTGTGGTCAATTCATAGCGGGCGATAAAGTAATGTGTCGCCCCCGCGCCGGTTTCTGTATCCGCCGGGCCAAACGGCCCCCGCAGAAAGGCCGGGCGCAAATAGTCGGAATACCCCGTTTGATCCAATGATTGCCCCAGCCGCACCCGCCGGTCCGCCAGTGGATCACTGGCATCAACCGGCACAATGACCTTCTGAAACGCCATCGCCGCCCCACAGGGCATCGGCAGCATCAGATCGGCCGGGGCATCGGCGTGGCCGGGATCAACCAGATCAAGCGGCCAGGCCGGATGCTCTTGTGCGCCAGACGGCACGGTCCCCAGGATCACGGCCCCCAGAATAGCGGCCCAAAGGATCAGGGTCATGAACGCCGTTCTTTTAGCCAGCCGGGCGGCGGTTCGATCTGCTACGCCCATCACCCCGCCTCCCGCAAAACACTGGCCGGATCAAGCCGCAGCGCCGACCAGCCGGCCACCGCCGCCGCCGCCATCACCAGCCCCAGAACCGCCGCACAGATCGCCAGCCCCGGCGCGATCCCGATCACCGCCAACGTCGCCCCATCGGGCAGGCCCTGGCCAAACAGCGCCGCCGCCAGTTTGCCAGCCACCCCATACAACACAAAAGACAAACCCAGACCCAACACCGCCGTTATCACCGCCTGAACCACCGGAAACACCGCCAGTTTCCACCCCGGCACCCCCAGCAGGGCAATCCCCGCCAGCACGGTTTTCTTGCGCGCCACATCCGACCAGAACGCCAATACCAGCGCCGCGCCCAGCCCAATCGCCGCCAGCGCCGCCGTCAGTCCCAGCGCCAGGTTCAGCTTGCGGCCCAACCCCAGCAACGCCTCGACTTCGCGCGTCTGCGCCGAGGTGGAAATGCCCAGGCGCGCCTCGACCATTGCCTGCAATCGGGCCAGATCCTCAAGCCGGCGGGCATAAAGGCGGATGCCTTCGTACCGCGCCACCCGGTCGGCCAGATCGCGGCTGCCGGTAATGCCATGTTCGGGCAGGGAATAGGAATCATAGAACGCCTCGATCAGGTCCAGCGTGGCAAACGGGGCCAGCACCGCCCGCCCCTGCACCGCCCGCTGCTCCAGAACCACCGCCACAGGAAAGCTCAGCACCAACTGGCGCGGACGACCTTCGGCCTGGGTGATGATCTGCACTTCGCCACCCGCCGCCAGGTCCAGTTGCGCGGCCAGTTGCGCGCTGATCGCCACGCCACTGCCTTTCAAAACCGTGCCTTTCAAGACCGTGCCTTTCAAGACCGTGCCCTGCGGCAGGGTCGGATCGCCCTGCCCCGACGGGATCATCAGGGCCGGGCGCATCCGCCGCCCGCCCTTGGCCCGGACATTCACAAAGTCGAACTGACCGCGCACCTTTGGGGTGACAAAGGCCACCTCGGGCCAACTTCGCAAGGCCGCCAGATCATCGTCGCCGAACGATGCGTTGCCGGCCGTGTCGATCTGCAAATTCGCCGGATCGGCCAGCATTTCACCGATCAGTGCCTGATACACCCCGTTTTTGACCCCGAACAGCACCAGCAGCGGCACCAGAATGCCCACCATGATCGCCGTATTCGCCAACAGGAAAAACCGCTCGCGCGCCAGATCTCGCCAGGCCAGCCAGACGATCAGCATGGCGCGCCCTCCTCCAGCGTTGAAACCACCTGTCCGCCCTCGGACTGGACACGCAGCGACAACCGTTCAATGCCAAACCGGTCGATCCGCGCCACATCATGCGAGGACAGGATTACACCACAGCCCTGCCCCGCCGCGACCTCCAGCAGCAGCGCCAGCACCGCATCCGCACTGTCGGGGTCAAGGGCTGCGGTGGGTTCATCGGCGATCACAAACGGCGGGCGATGCGCCAGAGACCGGGCGATTGCCGTGCGCTGGCGCTGGCCAATCGACAGCGCGCCGGGCAGAAGCCGTGCCACATCCGCCAGCCCCAGACGGTCGGTCAACTCGCCGATCCAATCGGCATCCCGGCAATCGTTCACCCGCTGCGGCAGGGCGATATTCTCGGTCACGTTCAGGAACGGCATCAGCCCGCCGGTCTGGGGCACAAAACCAAACAGCCGCCCGCGCATCCGCGCCAGGGCACCGCTGCGTGGCCCGGTTGCCCAAAGTGCGGCCAGATCTTGGTGCCCCTCGCCATTGCGCCAGTCAAACGCCGTCCCCGGACCCGGCGCGCGTAACATCCCCAGCATCTCAAGCACCAGCGTCTTGCCCGACCCGCTGGCCCCGGTCAGCGCCACTGCCTGCCCCGACCGCACGTTCAACCGGTTGATTTCAAGCCGGAAAACCCGGTCCCGGTCCCGCAGGGCAAATTGCCCGTTCCGGATGCGCAAACCCGCCATGCGCGCCTAAGGCAGCACGTCAAACGGCATGGCAAACACATATTCGCCATCCGGCGCGCCGGAATACAGCGCCGTCCACACATCAGGATCATGCAGCCACTTGCGGTATTGCACCAGCTTTTGCCGCATCCCATCCAGAATGGTGCGCCGCAGCATGGCACTGGACCCCCACCGCCTTTCGCTGGTCAGCATCAACTGGCTTTCATAGGGCAGATCCTCAAGAAATTCGAGCGCCCCGCCCAGCGTATCACTGTCGGTATTGATCAGCCGGTCGGGGTTCTGCGCCATCCGCCCCACCACGTCGCGCACCTGGGTGAAAAAGCTGGAGGCATCTTCGTCCGACCGGGCCTGTTCCCCCAGTCTCAGCAGTTGATCCAGCAGGTCGGCCATGGTCGCCATTTCGTTCTTGGTCACCAAAAGGCGCGGCTCGATCGCCTGTCTTGACGGGTCTTCGATGGCCTTTTCCGAGGCCCAGCCTTCAATCACATCCGGGGCCTGCGTGCCTTTGAGCTGGCCCAGATAGGCCAGTTGCATGGCCAGCCCCAGATTGACCAGTTCCGGCCCGGTCTGATCCGGGTTCAGGGTCGGGGATTCATTGCGCGCCAGGCGGATCATGTCGGTCATGGCCGTGACCAGACGGGTCACGGTCGACTCGAACTCTGCCGGGGAACCATCTGTAATTCCGTAATAAAAACTGTTGTCGTGAAACCGCGACAGGGCCTTGTACTGGCGCGCGGCCCAGGCGTGCTGGGCCGCGCCGCCCGCGCCGGTTTGCAGATGCAGGGTCATGATCGCCACGCCCTTGTCCTGCGCGGCGCGCTGCAATTCTGCCGGGCCGATGTCTGAGCGCGCATTGGCATCGCGCGCGTCCTTGGGGCCGGCATCGGTGATCAGGATGACGATGCGCGCGTCAAACGGGTCGTTGCCGGTCGCCTCCCAGTTGGTCAGTTCCACGGCGTCCTCGACCCCGGCAAGGCTGTCTTCGTTGAAGCCGGGGGAATTGACGTCCGCCACACGGGTCGCGGCGCGGATCGTGGCAATCACCGGCGTCTGGTCAGTCCGCCGGGCCAGCGGCAACAGCGTGCGGGTGCGGTATTCCAGCCCAGGCACGCCGGCAGTATTGTCACGAAACGCCACCACGCCGAACTGTACCCGGTCGCCGACCTCGGTGCCTTGCAGATCGCCAATGATCCGTTCCACCGCCTTTTGCGTGCGGGCAATGAACGGGTCCATCGACCGGGTGGTGTCGAACACAAACACTATGCCGGCGTCGAAATTACCGGCAATCGCACCTTTCCCGCCTTCGTTCAGCGGCACCGACGCCAGTTTCAGCAGCAGGTTTTCCTCGTAATTCAGCGGGTGCAGATCCTGCACGAAATCAAGGATCGGCATCAGGTAAAGCTGATCGACGATGTTAACGTATTCTTCTGGCTCGGCGGCGATGATGCCGCTTTCTTCGGGCACCTGCCCGGCTGCCACATCCGCCAGCAGCTTGACCTGCATCTGGCGCAACGCCTCGTGTTCCATCAGGGCGCGCAGGCGGGCCTCGGAATTGAACAGGAACTGGCGTTCGCGCCCGGCGGCATTGGTGAAGGCGGCAACAATGTTCTGTTTCCAGGGCACCACATCGGTGTCTTTGACCCAGGCTGTCGGCCCGGCCGAGATCGACGGGCCAACCTGCAACCAACCGGACTGCGCGCCATAGACATAAAGCGGCTGAAACGCCGGCAAAACCTGCGTCGGGTCACTGTCGGGGGCGGGCGTGGAATAAGACAAGGTGCCGGGGCGGGTCAGAACGCGCTGATAGACGGTCTTGCGCCCCTCGGCCAACAGCGGACGCTGAGGGGTTTGCGCCAGAACCGGCGCGGCGGCGGACAGGCAGGCGACAAGGGCAATACCAAGCGCAATCAAAGCCTTATGCAGATTGTTACCGACAGAAATCATCATAAGCCCCTTTGGCCAACGTCTGGTCCGAACCGGCAAGCTGGGCGCAACTAGCCGTGAGGCGCGCGCGCGCCGCATCCGACCCGGCCGTGACGGCGCGGGCGTAATATTCGGCCGCCTTGGCCGCATCGTGATCAAAGCTGAGACCAATCACTTTCTCGATCCGCCCGTCTTCCTGTGCCCCATCATACAGCGTGCCAAACAACAACAATGCGTCAGGGTCATTCTGCTGTGCCCCATCCTCGACAATCTTCAGGACCGTATCCGGCGACAGGGCATCGCCACAAGCGCGGATTGCCTTTTGCATCGCACCAAACCCGTCCAGCGCGATCAGGGCGGACCTTGTGCAAGGATCGGCCACCTCGGCCGGGGTTTCGTCGCGCAGGATCAAGGCCCAGGCCGCGACAATCGCACCGATCAGGAAACCAACCACAAGCACCGGCAACAGGACTTTGCGCCAGGATGAGTGCACAGGGTCCGGTTGCACAGGGTCCGGCTGCACGATGTCTTCGGGTATTTCCAGCGGTTCAGGCACTGGCTCTGGCTTTGGATCGGCCTCAGCCGGTTTGCCAACCAGGGCATTGCCAGTGTCCAGCAGGACAGGCCGGGCCGTGGATTGCAGCCCGCCCAGAACCGCGGCACCGGCGCGCGGCGGCACGTCATCGGGCCAGTTGACATCCGCCACCTGCCCGCCAACCGAAATCCGCAGCGGCGTATATTCGTCGATCTTGTTGACGATATCAGGGCCGATCCGCACCCAGTCCGCCCCGTCGTGGCGATGTACCGGATAGGGACCGAAATCGTGCCGCTCGCCCTGCCAGTTGCCCGCGCCAATCGACACCCGGTCATCGGTTTCCCCGGTCGGGCCAAGCCAGCGCTCGCTGTAGACCTCGAACACGGCGACCGGCACCGGGCCTTCGCCCAACGATCCGCCGGGCAGTTCCAGAAAAGCAAACCCGCCCGCCGGTTCCTGCGGGTCGGGATGGACACCCAGACTCATCATGTTGCGGACGGCCCCGACAACGCCCCGAGGGTCGCCAGGATCCGGCCCAGGGCAAGGTTCTGTTCGATGTTGATCTCGCCGCCCGCGCCGTCCCTGGCATTGGCCCCGAACACCGCGTCCAGCGCGAACACCCAGTCGGTCCAGGCGGCCTCGGCCATGGCGCGGGGCTGGGCGGGCAATGTATCCACGCTTTCGGAGGCGGGGCGGCGGGCGAAAATGGCGCGACTGGTGCCATCGTTGTTTTCAACCTGCGGGCGGTCGGATTCGGGCAGGTCATTCATGCCAAGGGTGGCGACAAAATCATTGATGCTTTCGGCCCCGAGGATCGACGCCGGTTGCGCCTGTTTTTCCACCGTCAGGCCAAAATTGACCTCTTCCAACTGGGTCGCGGTGCGCCGGCTAAGCCCGGTACGGCGCGCCGCATGGATCAGCTCAGCCACCAGATCCGCCGAAGCGGCATCACCCACCCCGAACCCGGTGCGCAGGCCGGGATCATCGCGAAAGGATTTCAGCCGGTCAATCCAGATTTCCAGCGCCGTTTCGGCCTGAAACTGTTCCAGCGTCATGGTGCGGATTTCCGCCCCGTTTGCCGTGTCGTCCGCGGCGCGCGGAGGGGCCGGTCTGGCCGGACGGGCCGGTCGGGCCGGACGCCCCGGTCGTTGCGGGCTATCCATGCCACTGGACGGCTCTGTCGACGCACTGGCCGAGGCCACGGCGCTGGTGATCCTGACCGAGCTTGGCACCCGCGAAATACGCCCCTCGATCTCNTCCTGATCGACCATCAGCGCCGCCATNACCGCACCAAACCGNTGCCGGCGCAGGGTTTCTTCCAGATCGTCAATTACCATTGTCGCCGACTTTTGCGCCGCCTCAATGCGGGCTTCGACATCGTCCGAAACATGGAATGGTGCAATCGCCTGATGCAGATCACCGGCAATCCGGTCAATCTGGGCGGTGATCTGGCGCAGTTTGCTGTCGGGTTTGCAGACCCGTTCCAGCGCACCCATCAGATAGCTGACCCCGCCATCATTCAGCGCAAGTGCCGCATCCCACGCGCCTTGCGGATCGCCAAAATGGCGCTGAACCGACGGCGCGCGCAGACAGCCTGCCTTCAGCTCACCGACCCGGCCTTCTTTTTCGGGGCGGATGCGCAGCTCGCGCATGTCACTGCCATAATCAATCAACCCGTCCACGTAGTAATTCGGATTGCGCAGCCAAAAGCAGTTGGTAAAGGCGCGGCCGGGTGTCCATTCGTTCACCCACGGGTCGCTGCCCTTGCCGAATTTTTCCAGCAATGAAGCCTGCATCCGCCTTTCGAACCGGGTTTCGTCGCCCCCCTCGGCGGCGCTGTCGCCCAGATGTTTGTCGAATTTGGTCAGCACCATGAACAACACGCAATCGGCCGTCGCGCGTGCCTGCGGCGTCGCCCCGTGGGTCGTGGCGATCCAGTTCTGCACCAGCCCCGGCAGGTCGACGGTTTCCATGTTGCTGTCCGGCACGCACAGCAACATCGAGGTGATCTCCTGATTTTGCACATAGCGATCAAACAGATAGGCCACTTTACCACGCAACAGCAGCTCTGGCAGGATGGTGTCCGGTTCGCCAAACGCCTTGCCCAGATCCTGTTCAAACCGGTTGCGCGCGCCGGGAAAATCCAACAGGTCGGTTTCGGCGAACATCCGTGACGGCAGGCTTTGCATCGGCAACACCAGTTCGGCGGCCAGCGCGCAAATATCCGGCCGCGCCAATGTCGCCTGCCGGCCATTTTTTGTGGTCAGGGTCAAGGGCGCGCCATCGCCCGCGCCGCTCAGGGTTTTCACGTCGATGATCGAGGTCTCGCGCGGCACCAGCGCATCAAGGCCGACGAACACCTCGTCGGCGTGATCCAGTTGCGCCAATGCCTGCGCCATGCGGCTGTAAAGATCGCTGAACGTGGCGTGCCCGCCCCAAAGCAGCGCGAAAAACGCGGCGCGGTCGGCCACCGACAGGCCCGGCGCGATCAGCGCGGCCTCCTCCCAGAATGGGCGCAGCGCCACGGCATAAGCCTCGCGGCCAAAGCTGGCTTCGATATATTCGCCGATTTCATGCACATCGTCGGCGTCCATGCCCGGCTGAGCCGCACCGGCGCGGGGCTTGAACAGATCCAGATGCGCGGCGATTTCACCCGGTTCCGGGGCCGGTTCGGACCGGTCGCCATCCATGAAGAACGAATTGACGATGGTGCGGATGATGTCCGCCTCGCTGAGCAGGGTCAGACGGATCGGGAAACCGGGCGGCGTAGGCGTTTTGGCCATGGTAAAGCGGGTGACGAGGCCGGTGCTTTCGCCTTCGCCCTCGGGGTTGATCTCGCGGATGTAGTCCAGCGTGCCGCCGGTTGCGTCGAAATCCACCACCAGAGGGCCGGATTCGGGCCGCGCCAGCACCGAGACCAGAAACGATTTGCCGGCCTGGCTGGGGCCAAACACGCTGACCGACATCCGCGTTTGCGCCGCCCGCGCAAGGCGGCGTGCGCGCCGCCCGGACCGGCGCATCATCTGCACCAGAGACCGCGCCTCGACCCCCACCAGACCTGCGTTTTCCGGGTCTTCGATCCAGGCCAGCGCCTGGGCGGTCAGATCGGCCACCTGCGTGCATTCGCCGGCCAGCCTGTCTTGTTCTTGCGTGCTCATGCGGTCACCCTTTTCACAATCGGAACAGACCGGTGTCGATCCAGTATTCGTCTTCAAAACCAAGCGTGTGCAGGCGCAAGCTCACCTCGGATTTCTTCATCGCCGTGCCGTCGTTATCCTCGACTTCACTGATCGAAAACGCCTCGCGCATGGCCTCGCGGCGCAGCACCGAATCCGAGGTTTCCTGCTCTGGATCCTCGTCAAAATCCGCCCTTTCGAAGGTCACGTTCAACGGCGCGCGCGCCTGCGCCGACACCGTGGCAAAATCAAGCCGGTAAAGTGGCGTCGTGGTCCAGCGTTCCAGCGGCAATTGCCGCGCCCCAAGGTGCAGTGGCGTGTACATGGTCAGCGACGCCTCGCTGTCTGCGGGTGTTTTCGCAGCGTCCAGATCGACATCAGAAAACAGCACCCGGTCGGTCATGATCTGCCCGGAGCTGTCCATCTCGCCGATGAACCGCGCCGTCGATTGCATCCGGAACGCGCCGGTCATCACCTTGAAATTCGGTATCCGGCTTTCCGCCAGGGCGATCAGCATGCCGCCCACCGCGACGGTTGATTTGGGGTCGCCGATGCGTTGCGTCACCGGGTCGCGGAACGGATACCAGCGCCCGGTTTTATAGGCGTGCATCGAGATCAGCCGGTGCGGCGGCACCACCATCATTTCCTCAAGAATGGCCCTGACGGCGGGCAGGCGCGATGGCCGCCCGGTCAGCAAAACCACGTCTGCGCCAAGATGGTCGATCACCTCGGCCAGATTGCTCAGGGCCTTCTGGAACACCTCGCGCGTGATGGCATCGACATCCTCGCGACTGCAAGTCAGCACCACATCGCCAAGGGAAAACGTCGCGCCAAGATCGCGCGCCGCCTCTTCGATATAGGCCACCAGGGCAAGCGGAACCGGTTTTTCGCCCTGCGAGCCTGCCTCGTCCTCATCCGAGCGATGCAGCGCCAGCACATCGGCCACAGCCAGTTTCAGATCACCGGAATCATCCGCGGTTTCGCATTCTCCAAGGATCGCCACCGCCAGCGGCATCAGCACGCGCAAGGCGAACTGGCGGCGTTTCTGCACCGATTGCTGATCCATCCCGCCAGTATCGCCGGAAAACAGCTCGCGCAGCTTTTCGCCGACAAACCGCCCGCCGGCCTGTTCGATCGCCCCCTGTAACCCCGGCAGAACAATCGCCGCGATCACCCGTTGCAGCAATTCGTCACCCGCCACGCGAAACCCTTCGCGGAAGGTCTGTCTGGGGTGCAGAACGCGCCCNGCCTCGCCCCAATAGGTGGTCACCATNAGATCGGTGGTGCCACCGCCAATGTCGATGCAGGCAAGGCGCAGCGACGGTGTCGGGTCCNCCCCTTCCTGCATNGCGCGCGGCGTGCCTTTCAGCTTCAGGAAACGGTCGATCCGCCCGTCGAATTTTTGGGTCAGTTCAGAATAAAGATAGACAAGCTGGGTGCAGCTTGCCTCGTCCCAGTCGACAATCAGTTCCGGCACCTGTGCCAGCGCGCCGGTGCCGTCCTTTAGTCCCATCATCGTCCAGACCAGCGCCAGCGCGCCGCGCGCGCGCGACCGGATAATCGCCTGTTCCTGCGCGGTAATTGCCGTCGGCAGGGTCAGAATGATCCGGCTCAGGCGGCGTGGCAGTTCCGATTGCGGACGCCGCGCCCGGCTGGCCGGCGCGTTCACCTGAATAAGCGCATGGGCGATGATCTCGGCCAGCATGAAGCCAAACAGCGACGAGCGGGCAAACCGTGGGCGGATTGCCGGCGTCAGCGGCGTCTTGCCACGCGGACGCAGGCGCGCGGCCTCGTCGGCGCGGACCTGTTCCAGAACTTCGCCCGACTCGTTCATGTGGCGCATCGCCGCGCGCAGGGATTTGGGCAGGTTTCCGGGGTCACTGTGGTGGTGAAACCGCCAGTCCTGCAACACCGGCGTGTCATCCCACAGATAGCGTTTTGGGCTGGACAGGCCCGAGGCGGTTTCGGTCCCTTCCTCGCCCGCCACCAGCCGGCGCGCCTCGGGGCCGATACGCACGAAGCTGGGCCAGAGAAACCCGTTGCGCCGCCCTGATCGCGAGGCAAAGCGTTCGTCACCCATGCGGTGTTCACTGAATTCAACACGGGATTCAAACAGGCCGGAATAGTGAAATTCGGGCTTTGAAAGATCGCGGATCTCAAGCGGAAAGGATCGCGCCAGATCAAGCCGCGTCTCGCCGGGAAACCGTTCGATCAAAATGCCGCAGGTACGTGAATTGCCCACATCCAGCACCAGATCAACCTCAACCGGGGCGACACTTTCGCGCGCGCTCACGGTATTGGCCAACCGGATTTTCGGCACATTCACAGCGTGGTCGATCAGCCGCAGACAGGCCAGATAGCGCGCCCAATGTTCGAACTTGTGTGCCAGCCCCTCGCGGGTGATGCGCCGACCGGGGCGTTCGGCGCGTTTATGCGCCATGAACATCTCTTCCAGCCAGTCAGACACCCATTTCTGCAAATCCAGCATCTCGCCCGCACTGTCCGGTTCCAGCCGGCGCAGAAACCAGTCCATGCCGGCAGGGTCTGCTACGAACCTGAAATCGCGGGATTTTTCGGCATCCAGATGGTTTGGGGCCAGATATTGGTAACTCTGATCGCCCTCCATCAGCATGGTATCCAGAGCCAGTTGCACCCGGTGCGTATGCCCGGTGTCCGGGTCGGGCGCATCCAGTTCCACCACCCGCATTCTGGCCCAGGCCGAGGGGCCGGGATCATAGGTTTCCTCGCCCGCGGCCCCGCGATCATTGCGGATGCGCAGCACCGGCACGGGCACCCATTTGCTCAGGAACGGTTCCAGCGCGGCGACCGGGCGCACCGAATAGGGGTCGTCATCCGGACCGCCCCGGGCCTCAATGTCCTCGTCGGTTTCACTGTCGCCGGTCAGCGGCAACAGCGCCCATTCCTCGCGCGCATCGTCGCCGCCGATGGCGCGTTCGATGAACCGCGCGTTCTTCAACTCAAGCGCATCCAGACGGAAGCCGAAATCAAGGATCTGCGTGCCGGAATAGGGCACCAGGGTGATCTCGTCGCGCCAGTCGGTCAGTTGCGCCAGATGGGCGGGGGCCGGTTTGGAGTGATGCTGCATCATGCCTACCTTGATATGCTTATATTCACGGTCCATTCGCCCTGCCCTGGCCCCAATGTGCCGGAATAGCTCTGCGATGGACCTTCTTCGCGCAGAACATGCAGCGTCACGGTCTTGGTGCCCTTCGTCCTGTTGCCCCGCAAATGCGCCCTTACCTTGTAAAGCCCCTTTGCGGCGTTCTCAAACACGATATTTTCCATCGGGTCATTGATGGCGGAAACCGCCGCCACATTGGCATCCAGATCATAGTGACCGCCACAGCCGGCGCGGTTGGAATAGGAGATCGTTTCACCCGCCGGGCAGGTCACGTAAAGGTCGACATCATCGACGCTATCCCATTCCAGCACAAAGTTCAGCGCCGCCGTTTTGGCCCCCCGTTCGGTGATGCGTTTTTGCACCTCGGAGCGGTCAGCTTCGGTTTTGGTTTGGTCCTGTTTGGCGTCGGGGGCCGGCGGGGCCGGAAACGCGGGCACCACGGGCGTGGCCGGCAGGATCGGCACGCTGGGCTGGCAGGTGCGATCCGTCAGCGCCAGTTCGCGTTGCAGGCGGNCGATTTCGTCGGACAGGATCCGCCCTTCCCCGAAGGTATCGGCGTGCGGGGCCTGCTCTGCCGGGCAAAACAGCAACCCAAACCGGTTCACCCCGCACGGCGCGATCAACAGATAAAGGATCGCCCCAAGCAGCGCCGCCAGCAACAGCCAGCCCAGCAGGATCAGCCACCACCACCCGCGCCAGGGGCCGGCCCTGACCGGCACAGCGCCCGCCAATGGCCTGTCGCGCGGCACCATCCCGGTCAGAATCCCGCGAACGGCCGCCTGTTCGTTGCGCACCCAGGCCCAATGCACCAGCACCGGCTGCCAGTGCCCGTCTGCTGTCTTTATTCCGTAAATCATCGTCTCATCAGGCACTTCGATGGCATTGTTCAGCGCTTCGCCAAGGCGATGATCCTCAGGCAAATCGCTGTTGGTCAACAGCTTTGCCTGGTCGCGGATATCGCCAACCAGTTTACCCAGTCGCGTACGCAGCGCGGCCTGCCCGGCCTCGGGCAGCGCCGCCAGCGGCAGCGCCGCGCCGTCAACCGAGGCGTACCAGTCGACGCGGTCGCCCGCCTCGCTTGCCACCGGTTCGCCNAACAAAGCGGCGTGTTCCGGTCCCAGCCGGTCGCGCAACGTGCTGTTCACCAGTTCGAACGAGCGCTGAGCCGCGCTGCCCAGTGGCTGCAACCCTTCGGTAGAAGTGGTGGCCAGAACGGCGTTATTCATCAGGCGAAACCGCCACATTGGGCCGCATGACAAGCGGGGCGCATGGGGTCGTGACACTCACGGGTTCGCCGTCCGTTCCTTTAAGAAAGCCCATCAAGTCGCTGGCATTCAACGCAAATCCACGATTTTGCATCGGCCCCTGGCGGGTAAAGGTATTGACCCCGACAACCCGCCCGCACATATCCACGAGCGGCCCGCCAGAATTACCGCCCGACAGCGGCGCGGAATGCATCAGAACATGGGTATTCGCGCCGATTTTCTGTTCGGTGTTGATGGTCCCGTCTGTCACGGTCAGATCGGGCATCGCCGCCGCATCCCCCGATTTCAGTGCCTCGAAATTGGCGTCCAGCGCCAGAACATCCCCCGGAAAACCGGCCGCAATCACATTGGTCAGCTTGAGCGACCCGGCAGGCACATGCACCGTAAATGCCTCCAGCGCTTTGCCTTCGACCTGGAGCAACGCGAAATCGCCGCCCGTCTCGGCCAGCGGGCCCAGGGTTTTCACCACTTTGGCGGCGCGGGGCACCCCAAGGGCCGCGCCGATCACCCACACATGCCCCGCCTCGCCCATCGCGCCGGCGATCACGTGATGATTGGTCACAATCTGATGCGGTCCGACCACAAAGCCCGACCCGGTGGTGCTGCCCCCGGGTCCGGCGGCAAGGATCAGCACAGTGCGCGCTTCGATCTGCGCCAACAAGTCGGTTTCACCATCGCCATCCGGCACCAACACCCGTGCGGGGTTGCTGGGCAACAAGGCGTCCGGCACAGCCGTTGCCTTTTGCGCTGGTTCAACGCCCAGGCTGGGCGGCAACAGCCCCTCGGGCGTGCGCCCATCAGGCAATATCAACACACCGTCGGCGCGACAAACCGCACCGTCAAGGGCGGTTTCAAGCGTTGCCTGACGGGCGCGCAGGGCCTCATTCAGCGCCTGCGCCGCCCCAAGGGCATCCGCATCCGTCACAACCGGCGGCGGGTCCGCGGCGTGAAACAGCCGCGTGCCAGGCATCAACAGCCAGGCCAGAACCGCCGCCGAGATCAGCAGAAGAACCAGTAGCGGTACCCAGGCGATTGGTGAAATCCTTGCGCGCGCGGCACTGGCGGCACCAGTCGGCGGCGGCAGTTCCGCCGGGCCAGCCGATGTCGCACCCGGAGGAACAGGAGGCACCACGGGGGGGGATGCCGGCCCGCCCGGCAGGGGCAGGTATTTGCCCAAGGTCGCGGCATAATGGGGGGGGCGCGCGGCGGCGCTGGCCCCGTTGCCACCAGGCATCAGGCCCCAGTTGACGATCACCGGACGGCCATTTTGCACCAGCACATCGTCGCGCCCGTAAACGCTCAGCGCGCCCAGGGCCAGATCGGCGCTGGCCGGATCATCGACCAGGGCGCGCAGTGGGCGCAGATGCTCGGCCAGATAGGTTTCGACCCGGTCCCGTTCGGCCATGGGCAGGCTGGCCAGCGGGCGCGCCTCGCCGCCCATCTCGCCATACCAGGAAATTGTCGGCGGGGCGGCATCATTGCCCCGGCTGATCAATGGCTCGCCAAACAGCGCCGCCACTTCGGGGCCGGTCCGCTCTGCCAGCAGCGCACGCAGTTCCTCGTGGCGCTCCAGAACCGGTTGGCCGCCAGCCTCAACAAAATCCTCGGAGGTGACCCGGATCTTAGACAGAAAATGTTCGGCCATCAGATTATCTCTCGGCTTGTTACCGGGCGCGGCGCAGGGTTGCTGCGCTGCGGCCTTGGGTTTCGGGTTGGTAGGTGTCGCATTGGGCGTTGCCGCGACCGTCAATCCTGCAGGTGATATCGCGCCGGAAGATCGACGAGTCATTGTCGCATTGCAGATTGCCCGGCTCGCGCATGGTCAGCTTGCCATTGCCGGGCATCTGCCCTTTCAGCCGGCCCTCACAGCGCACCCCGTCGGTCGAACGCATGATCTCGGTTCCGTTGCCATTGCGATCAAAACAGATGCGCCAGTATTTGAACCGGGTGATCCGCCCGGTGTTGATCTCGCGCACCGCATAGTTCGAGGATAGCTGCCAACAGCCCTGCATCACCGAAATATTACCCTTGTCAAAGGCATCCGGGGCCAGCCCGCTTGGGGTTTTCGGCTTGGGTGGAGGCGGCGGAGGAGGCGGCGGCGGGGGCGGGGGCGGTGGAGGAGGCGGAGGAGGATCGGCTTTGCAGATCAACCCGCCCAACTGATGTTCCAGATAGCCGATGCGCATTGCCAGCGCCTGATTGGCGCGGGTCGTGCCTTCAAGGTCGGCGCGGGTCTGGCGGACATCTTCGGTCTCACAGACCGACAGGAACCTGTCGGTAAACGGAATACGAACACCACAGGACGGCAATACCAGCCAGGCGCACAGGCCGATCAGGCCAACCAGCAAATTGGCAAGTAGAATGACAACAATCCGCATAGCACCTGTTACGCACCCTGCCCCTACACCCGCATCGGGGCAAACCAGAGAATGATCCCTTATTCAAACAGGTTAACTCTATGCCGTGGCCACCACGGGCCGCAAGGCCCCTGTGCATCCGGCATCAGCCCTCGCAGGGTCATATGATCGCCCTGGGGTGGAAAACCGCCGACAAGAATAGCGCCGGCAGGTGTTTAAAACGCGCGCAACACCGAACCCCTGGAAAACCGGTCAGCTCGGTGCAATTAGGGTTCGGGTGCCTGAGCGGTCGGCGGCACCGACCCGCGCGCAGGTGGCGATACCTCTCCTTCGGGTTGCTCGTCGTGCTGCATGTCCGGATCAAAAAACCGGTGACAGGCCCGCCCCGCACGCTTTGCGGCATAAAGCGCCAGATCGGCCTCGTGCAGAAGTCGGGCGGCCTGCGCGACATCGCCCGCGCCGCGCACAACCGTCCCGGAGCTGGCGGAAATCCGGCAGGTCTGGTTGCCAAACGCAATTGGTGCCTCAAGCCGCTTGATCAGGCGACCGGCAATTTTACTCAGCTTGCGCCGATCCTGCATCCGATTGAAAATAAGCACAAATTCGTCACCGCCAACGCGCGCGACAATATCTTCGTCGCGGGTCTCTTCGACCATTATCCGGGCCGCCTGTTGCAGCACATGATCGCCCGCCGCGTGACCAAGCGTGTCATTGACCGCCTTGAAATAATCCAGATCAAGGTTCATCAGCGCAAACCTTTTGCCGTCGTCAATCATCCGGCCCAGCACATGATCCAGCGCGCGCCGGTTCTTCAGCCCGGTCAGTGTGTCGGTAAAGGCCTGTTCCTCTGCCGCGATCATCGCCCCTTGCAGGCGCAGGTTCAGGGTACGCGACGCCTCCATCGCCGCAGATTTCGCCTCGACAAGGTAAAGCAGTTCGATGGTCAGGTCGGTGGCCGAAAAATCGGCGCTGCTCAGGGCGTAGTCACGCACCGCATCCAGCACTGAAATGCCGAAAGACAGGTTTACGATCGCCCCGCCCTGACCGGGAAGCGCCACAATCGACCCCTTCAGCGCGGTGCGTGGCGCGTCACGAAACTTCAGGTGCAGCTTCGCCCCCGATGCCGCCAGCAACCCGTCAAACATGGTGACGGATCGCGGCCGGTTCAACTCGAATAATTCAAGAAACCGCTGCCCCTGCATCGGCTGATCGGGGCGCAGTTTTTGCAACGTCGGCCCGACCCGACTTATGTGTCCGGTGCCGTCCAGCAGCACAAACATCGGACTTAGCCGGTCCAGAATATTGGCCAGATCCGCCGTTTTGATCGCCCCGTCATTCTTCATCCGGTTCGCGCGCCCAATTCAAAACTGCGCCCTTCGGCGAAGGATGTTTCGATCAGGGTAATGGAAATCACCTCTGACTCATCACGCCGTCCTTCGTATTCCAGCAAGGCCAGCGCGCCGTAATCATCCGCCATCGTGCGCAACACTCCCATCATCACCCAGCCAAACCCCGGCAAACCCGGACCGCAGGTCAGGGAAAACTGACCGGACGTGCGTTCGCGCAATTCCAGCGAGGGTAAATGCAGATCCCCCACCGCCAGCCGGGCCCGGTCCGGCAGATCGTCAAGTGAATGCAGGAATTCCACATAGGTCACGCCGCCAAAGCGCAGCAGACGGCGCAGAGGTTCAACTGCGGGGTTGGACACCAGATAGGTGCCCAGATCCTCCAGCACCTCGGATTGCGGCCGGCCAAGATCATCGCACAGCGCATCAAGCACGCGCAGGGTCTGATCCTCTTCATAGATCAGCATCGCCTCAAATTCGGTAAAGCCAAGCCCGGCCGCGCCGGTCACCTGTTGCCAGCGTTCCAACCCATATGTATGGCAGACAAATGTCTGCAACGCCCTGTTGATCAGACCATGCATTTCCCGGCACCTTTTGCTGTTCGCCCCATCATCACAGATCGGGTCTTAACAAAGCGCCAACAGATACAAATGTAGTCAGTTTCCCGGCACCAGAACCGCCCCGCCGATATGAAGCGCGTTGATGCCGCTGGGCCGGATGTCAAACCCGCCGTCAAGCGCCTGGGCGATCACATCGCCCGGCAGGCTGGCCCAGCGGTTGGAAACCGGGTCATAGACATCGCGCACCCCGGTTTCGCCATTTTCAAGCCGCTGAAAGATATTGGCCCGGGCCTGCCCCTGATCATTCAGAAACAGGATCATGCCCTCGGTCAGATTTCCGGTCGTCCGGGTGAACCGCCCCTGGATGAACACGCAGCCGGGCCGCCCGTCGGGCAAGGTTTGTTTGCACCCATCCAGCCACTGATTCATCCGATAAAAGGGCACGCCGGAGAACGCATCCGGTGCCAGGGTCGCGGTTTCGGGGCGTACCGCCATCAGCCCCACAAGGCTTTCGACCCTGCCCGGCGTTTGGCGTTCCTCGATTGTTCGGGTGAATTTGTACTGGCTTGGCGCGTTGCGCACGGCCCCGATCCGGTCCAGCAACTCTTGCTTGCCGGTCTGTGCGGCGGTGGTCTCAAGCCTGAGCAACGCCGCGCGCCCGGCCTTGCCCCACTCTTGTTGCAGCGACCAGAACGGCACCTGATCCAGGTCGATCCGCCCCTCCAGGAACCGGGCCACCTGATTGTTGGCGGAAATCCGATAGGGGTTCAGAACCGGGGTCAGCCACAGGGCAGCGGTCACAATGATCGTCAGTGCCATCGCCACATTCACATTGCGTACCCGCGCGGCCCAGCCCTTGCCAAGCAAGACCGCCCCGCCATACCCAAGCGCATAAGCCAGCACAAACAGCGTGGTCGCGGCGGCCAGAACCCGGTCGGGTGTCCAGCCGTATTGGCGCACCCTCAGCACCACGGACCAGACCGCCAACAGCGCCAGCAGTGGCAACAGCAACGCCAGAACGCGCGTGGCGATGCGGATGCCTTTTGTGTAGACCGCCCTTGTATCATCCCGGTCCAGCGCCGTGCTGATCAGCGATATTGCCACAATCGCCGCGCCCATCAGCGTCGCGGCGGCCGAGAACTCTCCGAACAGATCGGACAGGCCGCGAAACGGCACCGCCGCCAGAAACACCACCAGAACCACCAGAACCACCGGCACCAGAAGCCGCAACAGGCGCAGGATCAGAAACGGCGAAATCTTGTCGCGCAATTCGTAAACCACGGCCAGCCCCAGACCCAGCATCGCCCCGCTCAGCCCAAAGGGGGCCCCGTCGATTTCAAGCAGACGGTCAATGAAATCAACACCGACCAGTTCGAACAACGCGTTGGACAGGAAAATGACCAGCCAGAACACCCCGACAAATATCCAGGCCACGCCATAGCGCACCGCCATGGTCCAGGCCGCATCAAACAAGGCGGCGTAGCTGCGCCATTCGGTCGGGGCCTGAAGCCAGACCAGCAAGAACGGTGCCGAAAAGGTCACCAGCACCGTGATCACGCTGAGCATCACCGGATCGTCCAGCAGGTCGGTGGCAATCACGTGGCGCAGCCCGGCCAGGCTGATCAGGGCCGTGACCGGCACGGCGATCAGCAAGGCCCCGCGCAGCGCACGGACAACCGAAACCGGCCCGGCCAGCGCCAGGGCAACCCCGGAATAGGTGGCAACAAAGGAGAACAGCGCCAGATAAAGCGGCGGTGGCAGGGCCGGATCATCCCAGTTTTCGGCCAATGCCCAAAGCGCCAGCGCCGAGGCACCGCCCAGGCAAAACAGCACCAGGCGATGTCGTGCCACCTGCATCTCGTGAGTTAGTGCCATGTTTTCCTGCCTGCACCGGATCCCGCTTACCCCAACTTATACCCAAGACCGGGGAAAGGGCCAGACTCTGAAAGAGCCAGACTCTGGTAGGGTGGGTGTAAACCCACGCGTGCCTGTTGGTTCATGACAGATCAACTTATCAAGACATTTGAATGGCTTGCGCCAGGATGCCACCGAAAGCCCGGAATGCCCGGGGGATTCAAATGTCCGGGCCGATCCATCAGAAATCCGTCGGCGCTCCGCCCTCGGCTTTGCGGCGCGCCACAAAATCGGCCAGCTCCTCGCGAACGGCCGCGTCCATCGGCGGGGCCTCGAACGAACCGATGATATCCTTGAATATCAGATGCGCGCGCTCGGGTGTCCAGACCGCCCCAGCATCCTCCCAGGCCTCATAGTTTCTCCAATCACTAAGGAACGGCTGGTAAAACGCTGATGTATAACGATCCTGGGTGTGTTGAATGCCAAAGAAATGACCTTCGTTCCCGACATCCTTGATCGCATCAATGGCAATGTCATCCGCGCCCGTGGCAAAGGTCTCCGGCTCCATATAGCGCTGGATCTGCTGCAACACCTCGCAATCCATGATGAACTTTTCCGGACTGGCAATCAGCCCGCCCTCAAGCCAGCCGGCGGCGTGGTAGACCATATTCGTGCCCGACTGCACCGCCGCCCACAAGGAATTCGAGGTTTCCCACATGGCCTGCCCGTCCGGCACATTGGCGGCGCAGACCCCGCTCGAACGCAGGGGAAGCCCGTAGAACCGCGCCAGTTGACCGGTCATCTGGGTGGCCCGCATGTATTCGGGCGTGCCAAAGGCCGGCGCGCCGGATCTCATGTCAACATTCGAGGTGAACGTGCCAATGCCGCAGGGGGCACCGGGGCGCACATACTGGAACAGGGCAATGGCGCACAGGGATTCGGCGATCGACTGGGCCACGGCCCCGGCCATGGTCACCGGCGCCATGGCCCCGGCCAGCGTGAAAGGTGTGACGATCACCGCCTGGCCGCGCCGCACCATACGCAGGCAACCGTCAATCATCGGATAGTCATGTTTCAGCGGCGAGGTCGAGTTGATGTTGGTGTACATGCGCGGGGTCGCTTCGAATTCGGCGTCGGTCAGGCCAGCGGCGATGCGCACCATCTCCATCACATCCTCGACCCGTTCCTTGCCCAGGGAATAGGCGTGCATCACCTTGTCGGTCAGGGTCAACTTGTCATAGACCACATCCAGGTGACGCACCGAGGCGTGGATGTCGACCGGTTCCACCGGGTAGCCTCCGGCGAAATGAATGCAGTTGAAATACTGCGTCAGTTTAAGCAGGTTGGCGCAGTGCTGCCGGGTACCTGACACTTTCCTGCCGATCTCGAGATCCCAGTAACTGGGCGGCGATGAAACATTGCCAAACAGCAGATGCCGCCCGCCAATCGGGATTGTACGGGCCGGGTTGCGCGGGGTGATGGTGAATTCGGACGGCGCACGGGCAATCATCTCCATGACGAAATCGCGCCCCATGCGCACAAGATCACCTTTGACAATGCACCCCGCCTTGCGGAAAATCTCAAGCGCCTCGGGGTTCAGGAACACCACGCCGACCTCTTCGAGAATACGCATCGCCCCGTCGTGGATGGCTGCAACCCCCGCCTGGTCCAGAGGTTCGGTCGGGCGGTCGAAATTGACCGGTATGCGCCATGGGCTTTGCGTGATTACATCGCCGCCGCGGCGCGCCGCATTGCCGGCCCGTCCGCCGCTGCGTCGTTTGCGTTCGTTTGCCTGGGCCATGGCCACATTCCCTTGCTGCTCTTGCTGGGGTCAGCAGGCAACACGGATCGGGCAATCGCCGCTCTGATTGCGACACAACCTGTCGTTTTTCTTGGCAGGCCGCAGCATTTTAGCAGATTATCCGGCCAGCCAGGCCGGAATATGGCCAATGTCCGGCAGGACGACATCAGCGTGCGGTGCCAGGTCGGAGGTGTCGGCGATGCCGGTCAGAACACCGATGGTGACCATCCCGGCGGCGCGCCCGGCGGTCAGGTCATGCACACTGTCGCCGACCATGGCGATATGGGCCGGGTCCAGATCCACGGCTGTGGCAAAGGCCAGCATCTGACCGGCACCGGGCTTGGCCCCATGGCCCGAATCAAACCCGGCGACAAAGTCGAAATGCCCGGCAATTCCGACCGATCCCAGATGAGCCATGGCCGGCGCGTGCGCGTCGTTGGTGGCCACGCCCAACCGCAGCCCGTCACCGCGCAGCCCATCAAGATAGGCCACCAGAGGCACGGTCTCGACCTGGGTCACGGTTCCGGCCTCGTCGTTCAGCATGGACAGCAGCGCATCATGCTCCAGTCCGGGGATATGCGGGATCATTGCCTCGGCGATCTCGGCCGGGGTGCCGGCGATCACCAGGCTGTCGGGCTGAAATCGGCGGCTGGTCATGTCGAAACCGATATGGTTGCCGATCAGGGATGCACGGACGCGGTCGTTGCGGCAGGCGCGCAGCAGGAACGCTTCGGCCCAGCCCTCCCAGGTGGCGGCAAAGTGGAACAGCGTGCCGTCTTTGTCGAACAGCAAGGCAGAGACTGGCATGGCGGTTTCCTTTGGCGGTCAGGTCCAGTGTACCTGCTCTCCACCCGGCAAGGCGGCGCGGGCGAACATCGGGTGTTCATAGGCAATGGCGTGAATATCGCAAAAGGCAATGACCCAGGCATCATCCATCATCAGGAAATCCAGCACCGAGCCCAGAAACGCCGGGTCACCCGCCTGCGCGCGAAGATCGTCTTCGCTGGCCCCGGTTGCGCCCAGAAACACCGGCAAAAGGTCGTCATTGGCCACCAGCCAGGCCAGGGCCTTGAGGGCGAGGGTTTCAGCGGCGTCTTGGGAAAGCGACATATAAGCAGCCTTGCTGGCAGGAGGGATATTGAGAGACAAGCAAGAACCGGAGCACGAAACAAGCCCTTTTGCAGCGGTCAGTCAGGCGCGGCCTTCAGCGCGGCCGCGATTGCCGGGCGCAGGGTCTGTTGCAGCGCCCGTTCGGTCAGCGGCCCGGCAAACCGCAGCAGGATGGTGCCGTCCGTGTCGATCAGGTAGGTCTCGGGCACGCCGTAAACGCCCCAGTCCAGCGCCATGCGCCCCTCGGAATCGGCACCCGAGGCGGTATAAGGCTGGCCCAACTCGTCCAGAAACGCCAGCGCCTTGGCCGGGTCGTCCTTGTAATTGACGCCGTAAATCGGGATGCCCTCATTGCCCAGCCTGATCAGGTTGGGATGCTCAACCCGGCACGGCCCGCACCAGCTGGCCCAGAAATTCACCAGTGTCAGCTGACCTGCGCGCAGCGCGGCATCGTCGAACGGTTGCTTGTCGCCCAGAACGCTCAGCACCACCGGCGGGGCCGGCTGGCCGATCCGCGCCGAGGGCAATGTATTGGGGTCATCGCGAAACATGCCGACCGCGGCCAGAAGCACGAAGGCGGCGAAGATCGCCGGCGGGGCGATCATCAAAGGCGAGACCCTAGCCATTGCGTTTCACCCGTGCCTCGACCTGCGCCATCTCGGCCCGCACCTTGCGGCCGCGCCAGAACGATAGCGCCACCAGGGCCAGCAACAGCAGCAGCGAAGCGCCATAGGCCGACAGTACCGTATCGGCGTATTTTCCAAGATCAGGCGTCATGCCCCCACCCTTTCGCGCGCCAGCAGCGCCCGGATCCGGCGCGCCCTGATTTCCGTGCCGGTGCGATACAGCACCAGGGCGATGAACAGCAATATGAACCCGGCGATGCAGATCACAAGCGGCTGGTAAAACACATCCGCCACGTGTTCCTTCTTGTCCAGAGACAGCGATGCCCCCTGATGCAGCCCCTGGTTCCAGAAATTCACCGCATAGCGCGACAACAGCGCAAATACCGACCCCACAAGGCACAACACCGATGTCAGGTCGGCGGCGCTGTCGGGGTCTTCAATCGCTTCCCACAGGGCGATATAGCCGAGGTAGAACAGAAACAGGATCAGGAACGAGGTCAGGCGCGGATCCCAGGCCCACCAGGTGCCCCACATTGGCTGACCCCAGAACGCGCCGGTGATCAGCGCGATCAGCGTCATCACCATCCCCACCGGGGCAGCGGCCCGCGCCGCCAGGGCGCTGACATGGTGGCGCCGGATCAGCCAGACCAGAGAGGTCACCAGCATCATCAACCAGGCATTGATCGCCATCAGGGCGCTGGGCACATGCAGATAGATGATCTTGACAGTGGCCCCCTGCCGATAATCGTCGGGGGTGAAGAAAAAGCCCCAGACCAGTCCGACACCCAGACAGGCCCCGGCCAAAATCCAGAACACCGGCAACACCCGTTCGGTTGTTGTCAGGAACTTCTTCGGGTTGGCATAGGCCCAGACGGCGTTGGCTTTTTCCGTGAATGACATGGGCGGTGTTTACCCCTTCCCCACGGTGACGACAATTCACATTTTCCGGTGCAGCGGCCGGTGCGACAATTGGGCGTTCGGACGGGGGTCACTTGTCCCGGCAAACCTATTGAAGACCTGACCCGGATGTTAGGGACACGACTTGTTTGCCGCCAAAGATGATCGACCGATCAGAGCCCTTCCCGGTCATCAGGACAGAACGCAGCCTCTGTCGGCAAGGACGGGAACCGGACGTTCGCTGCGATCTGCAACAAGATCAGCTATGCGGGACAAAGCGCCATTTCGCTGCGATCGTGCGAAGGGCCGCTTTGACTTCTGAACAACAAATCAGCAGACGGTAAATAGGCGTTCAAATTCTCGAACGCCCTCGCGTGAAAATGAAACGACACGCGTTTTCTGGCTACGCTTCGCCCATGACAGTTCCTCAAACCGGCTGAGCAATGCACGGCCAAGACTGCCTGCAAGATGTGATCTGCGTTCACTCCAATCGAGACATTCCCGGCACAGTGGGGATTTCTGTCCTTTCAAAGTATCAAGATCAATCCGGAGCTTCTTTGCGAATACAGCGCCCGAAGGGGTCAATCGGAGTTCGTCTTGTTCAATGATAAGATGGCCCTGTGCCATAAGACTATCGAACATCTGGGTGCCCATATCGCCTGCTAGATGATTGTAGCAGACACGCGCCTGACGCAGTTCGGCATCCTTAGGCCCCGTTCGCGTGCGCAAATGGCCCGAACCCGCTGCAAGCCCCATCAGACCTTCTAAGACGTGTGCAACTTCATCATTGGCGAGCGAAAAATACTTGTGCCGCCCCTGTTTACGCGGTCGCAGCAATCCACCTTCGTCGAGCTTTGATAAATGCGAGCTGGCCGTTTGAATCGTGACGCCCGCTTCCTCGGCCAACTCACTTACGGTCAGGGCCTTCCCGCTCATCAACGCAGTCAACATATTGGCGCGAGCAGGATCACCGATCAGGGCGGCGATGTGGGCGATATCAGGACCTTCTTTCATAGTTCGACCCTAGTCGAAGCATTCTACTATCGCAATCGGCTAAACCTTGGGAAACACCTTGAAAGGACTTTGCCATGTTAACCTGTATCATCCGCTATCACATTGACCCAACGAAGAAGGCTCAGTTCGAGGAATATTCTCACAACTGGGGGCAGGCGATCCCGCGCTGCGGCGCAGATCTGGTCGGCTATTACGCACCCCATGAAGGTTCATCAACGTTGGCTTACGGCATCTATAATGTAACGAGCCTAGCCGATTACGAGGCTTATCGCACGAGGCTGGCGGCAGACCCGCTTGGCCGTGAAAATTACGAGTTTGCGCAGAAAGAAAAGTTCCTGCTTCGCGAGGACCGCACCTTCCTGAAGCTCGTCTCCGCACCGCATGGGGATAAAGCATGATTGCGGTTATCTTCGAGGTCGAGCCAGCGGAGGGGCGCAAGGATGAGTATCTCGACATCGCTGCTAAAATGCGACCGATGCTGGATGAGATTGAAGGGTTCATCTCGGTCGAACGCTTCCAAAGCCTCACCAACCCGCACAAGGTTTTGTCCCTATCATTTTTCAAGGATGAGGATGCGATTGTGCAATGGCGCACTCTGAATGCCCATCGTGGGGCGCAAACGAAGGGGCGCAGCGGTGTATTCGCTGACTATCGGCTCCGCATAGCAAGTGTCATTCGTGACTACGGAATGTTTGATCGTGCGCAGGCTCCAACAGACAGTAAAGAGGCACACTCATGATTTCCCTGATTATGACGGCATGGCTTGCGCTCGCGACGGCGGCGATTTCACCCGGCCCCAACTTCGTCGCTGTCGCATCACGTGGACTCGGCTCCGGCAGAAATTCCGCCCTGATAGTCGCAGCAGGATTGGCCAGTGGCGCATTCCTGTGGTCATTTCTTACAGCGGTAGGGCTGGGCACCCTGTTTGCAGCCTATCCGGTTCTGCTGCGCATAATGGGTCTGTTTGGCGGCGCATATCTCTTATGGCTTGGCTTCAAGGGCTGGCGTGCTGCATTGACCGGCAAAGGTGGACAAATCGCGCCAGTTGCAGGCCGAGGTATACGCCGCGATTTTCTGCACGGTCTGACTGTTACATCGACAAATCCCAAGGTTGCCTTGCTTTGG
>JGI24025J20009_10000598_pt1 | contig 27919 bp, 25 predicted proteins | sample Cruoilmetagenom3_FD_20009 | JGI IMG/M metagenome (IMG submission 20009) | reverse complement strand
GACAAGGTGTCCGGATAATTCCGGAATGCTGTCCGGATGTTACCGGAATGCTGTCCGGATAATTCCGGAAACAGTGTCCGGATGTTACCGAAATATGCAAACAGCCTCTACAATCTTAATTGCCTCCTTTTAATTTTCAGGTATAATTCCGTTACAATGCTTGTCACTTCAATTCTTTACTATGACCCATATTTTTCATGAATGGTATTTATCTCAATAAATTATTATTTCTCCTATCTTACAAGGAACTTCCTCTCATTCTGTTTTTAAAAACTTTCCGAAAGCCCATATCTATATTTTATATTTATTAAAATTTATCTCTATAAAATTTTTACAATGTTCACATATGCTTGTTATTGTCTGATTATAATCTAATAAAATTTGTATCAAATCCTTTGCTCATTTCAATACACTCTTCTAACTTAGAAATATGTTCTTTATAGGTACCATTAAAAGTCTTAAATTTATTACTAAATTTTTTTAACATTAATGTTGGTATATAGTGGGGTCATTAAAAAAAGAGTTGTTGAAATGCAAGAAACCGTCATTTTATATTTACAAATAATTTCCTCAGCTTTTTTTATTTCATCACCATCTAATGAATCTCCCCGCAGCAAGCTGCGGGGTGTCAAAAGGAAAAAATTTCTGTATTTAGGCACCTACGGTTTCTTAAACTCTTACTTTTACAAGATAACCCTGTAGCAAGCTACAGGGAATTATCAAGTTAAATCCCCAAGCGATTAAATGTTTATTATTACTTTTAAAGCTTCTTCCTTATTTTTTTCTGCTGTTTCAAAGGCCTCAAGAGCCTTTTCAAATGGATATTCATGGGTTTTAATGGGTAATATATTTGCTCTCTTATGAGCAACAAGGTTAATTGCTTCTTCAAATACATTATAATATCTAAATATTGGAATTATATCGATATCTCTGAATATTATAGTACCCATAGGCATTGGTATATTATTTTCTTGTATAATCCCTGTTAATATAACTTTCCCACCCTGCCTTGCCAGATATACTGATTGGTTAAATGTTTTTGCTGTACCTGCTGCTTCAAATACAAAATTTACTCCCTCTCCGCTTGTTAACTCTTTAACTTTCTTTTCAACATCGTTTTCTTTTGCATTTATCACATAATCAGCACCCATCTTCTTAGCCATTTCTAATCTGTTTGGAATCACATCTACTACTATAATTTCACCAGCACCAAGAGTTTTAACAGCTTCTAATATCATCAATCCGATAGGGCCTGATCCAAGAATAACAAGATTTGCTCCAAAATTAAAATCTGCTCTCCGTGCAGATTGCAAACCAACACAAAAAGGCTCAATTAACGCTCCTTCCTGGAATGACATATCTTTTGGCATTTTATATAAATAATTCGCTGGCCAGGTCATAAACTCTACCATTGAACCATTGTATGGAGGAGTAGCCATAAAAGTTACATTTTTACAATTATTATATTTACCGTGACGACAATACCAACATTTTCCACATGGGTAGCCTGGTTCGAAAATAACTTTATCCCCAACTCTTAAATTTCTAACATTACTCCCTACTTCAATAATTTCGCCTGAACACTCATGCCCAAGAATTAAAGGTTCTTTAATAATATATGGACCAATTCGCCCGTCCTGATATATATGAATGTCTGAACCACAGATACCTACAGATTTTATTCTTACAAGTGCTTCATCTGGTTTTGGAACAGGTATGTCATATTTTTGAAATCTCAAATCTCTAGGTCCAAAAAGAACTAATCCTTTCATTTTTTTATTTTTCATTCTATATCCTCCTTTAGATTAATTTTTCTTAATTTTCTATGAGTACTAAATATTCTCAATTGGTTGCTCCTTTAATCTAAAAAAACACTTTTAGTAAGTAATCCTTTCCTAAGCGAATCTATTATCAGTGCAAGCAATAATAATTATACCTTTTTTAAAACCTTGAATAAAAGAATTTATAGCTATTAGATTCATAGCATTTTGTATTACTTCTATTACTAAGACCCCTGGTAAATGTTCTAATTATACTTCCAGAATCTCCCATAAGACTTGTACCTCCTATAACAACGGCTGCAATTGCATTTAGCTCAAGCCCTAATCTTAATGAACTATTATTTCTTTTATAAATTCTTATAACTCATAAGACTCTAATATAGATTTTATAATTTAGATCCCTTAAGAACTCTTTAGACCTCTACCATAAAACATAACCACCATCTACAATAAGATTGAGTCCAGTCGTAAATGTAGATGCATTAGAAGCTAAATACACAAGGGCCCCCTTTAATTCATCAACATCTCCAAGCCTTTTCATTGGTGTAAGATCACACCACGCTTTGTGTAACTTTCTAACAGGCTCTCTCATATTCATTTCTGTAGACATATATCCAGGGCTAATACAATTAACTCTTATATTATATTTTGTCCATTCTGCAGCCAGACACTTAGTAAGCGTTAAAACACCGGCTTTTGATGTATTGTAGAGTGTTTGATTTTGCGGTATATTCACAATAGATGCAGACATAGAAGCAGTATTAATAATTACTCCTGACCTATTTTTAATCATTACTTTTCCCTCTTCTCTGCAACACATGAAAACGCCTTTCAAATTAACCGACATTAACCAATCCCATTTTTTGTCTGTAATCTCTTCGGCATTTTCAGTAGATCCAACACCTGCATTATTTATAGCAATATCTAATTTTCCAAAGTGTTTCAAAGTATTATTTATAGCTACTTTAATCGATTTAGACGAGGTCACGTCAATTTTCAGCGGAAGAGTTTCAATATTAAAATCAGATTTTATTTCTAATGCAGTTTTTTTTGCCCCTTCAAAATTGATATCAGCAATAACAATCTTAGCACCATATTCTGCTAAGCCCTGTGCGTAGGCCGTTCCAATACCTCTAGCAGAACCTACAATGAAGGCTACTTTATCTGTTAAATTAAATTTTTCTTTTAACATAACAAACTCCTTAATTTAGTATTTTGTGTCCTTCACGAAATTTAAAAACCTTTATCTATCAGATTTTCTATGGACATTCGTTTTAATTTCCCTTCGATCTAAAATCCTTAGAAATAGTAAATTTTAAAAGGCATTTTTGGATATTTTACTTTTTTCTCCTCTTTTTAGAGGGATGAAAAGTAAAAAATTTATTCTTTTAATTTTGTGAAGCCCTAATTATTAATCAAGTAGGATGTAGATAATTAATTTATCTACCTCTTACTCACACTAACATACCTACTATTCAGTATACGATGGTACATAAAGCACTCCCAATTACACAATAACGATTAGTCAGTCTCGGAGCCCAAGGTTAGCCCAATAGGCATTTGTTAATACACTTTATTTCAAGTAATTTATATATTCACTACACATTTTTTATTTTACTATTTTCAATAATATTTCCAATTTCAGATAAATATTTTAATGAACGACAATATAAAGAAAAATAAATTTTATATTTTTCTGTATTTTCAGCAATAGGATTTATTATTTCTTCCTTCCTAATAATTTCTTCAACTTTATTGTAATCCTTCCAAATTCCCGAACCTACTGCTGCAATAGCAGCAGCACCAAAAGAAGCGGCATCTTGATCTATATTTATTTTAATAAAAGGAACATTAAAAATATCAGCAAATATCTGTCGCCAACTAGAATTTTTACTACCCCCTCCTACAATAACGATTTCCTTCTTCAAAGAACAAAGTTCTTTTAATTTTTTATACATAATACAAAGATCCATAGTAATGCCTTCAATAACGGCTCGGATAATATCTGACTGGGAATGCATAAGTTCTAACCCAAGAAAGGCGCCTTTTACATTTTTTGCAACATAGGCAGCCGGAGCACCAGCTAAACTAGGATTAAATAAAACGCCATTTGAACCAATTGGTGATTCCATAGCCCTTTCTATAAGTAAGTCGTAAACATCTTTGCCACTTCTTTTAGCTTCTTTTGTATAATCAGAACAAAATGTCTCTTTTAACCACTTAAAAGAACTACCAGCTGAAAAAATAGAAGTAGCAGAAGTATATAAACCAGGTATTACATGGTCAAAAACAAAAGGTTTTATTTTTATATCAATTACTGGTTCTTTTGAAGAAACGGCTATCCAGGCAGAAGATCCTAAAGATAGATAAACCTTTCCTTCCGTAATATTTCCAGATCCCAAAGCCATACAGGAATTGTCAACGCCTCCTGCCATAACAGTCAAATCTTGAGATAATTCTAGTTCATAAGCCACTTCCGGTAGAATAGTTCCTATAATTGTATGAGAAGACACAATTTCTGGGAATATCTTAGTAGGTAATCCACTTGCTTCTATAAATTCCCTTTTATATTTACGATTTTTTAAGTCATAAACTCCAGAGCCTGAGGCATAAGAATTGTCAGTTAAAATTTGTCCTGTTAATTTATAATTAATATAATCTTTAGTACCAATAACTTTAAAAATATCTTTAAACAAATCGGGCTCATTGTTTTGATACCACATGATTTTAAAAACAGCATAGCATTCCTTAGAAAAACCGTTTCCTGTAATTTTATACCACTCTAAGTAATTAATTCTATTAAAAAATTTTTCAACTTGTTTTTTTGCTCTAGTATCAGACCAAATAGGGATATAAGATCGCAATAATCTTCCTTTTTTATCAATTGGGACTACCGCCATACTATGACCGGAAATAGCTAGACATTTAATGTTTTCTTTCTTAATTGCAGATTTTTTCAAAAGTTCTCTAGTGCTACAAACAACAGCTTTCCACCAATCTTCTGGTCGTTGCTCGTGCCAACCAGGACGAGGATAAAATGTTTTATAATTCTTAAATGAGTTGCTAAGACAATTTCCGTTAGTATCATAAATGGAGGCTTTATTTCCTCCTGTTCCTAAATCGAACGCTAATATATACTGATCCATATTCACTTTCACCTCGCAATTCACTATTTAAGTATCTACTTAGCTATATTCATTGAATGAATTTACAATTTTAATGGCAGATTTAAAATTGATACCAAATCGACGGATACCAATTTCGTAGAGTTTGAGAAATTCTTCTTTTATATGGATTCCACCGGCTGCTTTAATCTTAATGTCGTTACCTACAAATTGTCTAATCATTTTTATTCTTTCAATATTTGCATCTCCTGGAACCCAACCAGTACCAGTTTTTATATAATTAGCACCACCCTTAATCACAAGTTCACATGCTTTTTTAACTTCATCATCTATAAGACAATTAATCTCAATTATGACTTTGAGAGGTATGGGGTCAACTGTTTCTTTCACTTCTCTAATTTCATCTAGAACATAATTATATTCTTTAGATTTTAACTTACCTACACTCATTACCATATCTATTTCTTGCACACCATCAATTATTAATCTTTTTGCTTCTTGAACTTTAATTTCTCTTAAATGGCCTCCAGATGGAAAACCTACTGGAGAACCTACAAGTATATCTTTTTCCTCTTTTAGTAAATCAGCGGCTAAACTCACCCAAACAGGTAAAACGTGAACATTTATAAATCTGTACTTTTTAGCATATTGGATTAAAGTTTTTATATCCTTTATTGAATGGTGAGTCCTAACAGCACTGATATCAATCATTCTTGCCACATTATAAGAGTTCAACAAAATTGTACCTCCTTAATTATATGGTTATCTCCCAAAAACTAACTATTTAAAATAACATATTTAACTTAAGCGGCAGATTTAACTTAATAGCTTCTTTGAAAACTAAATAGCGATAACAAATGGTTAAATAAAAGGATAGAAAGCTCAGGTATAGGGCCTATTCATCAACCCTTTTATCAATCTCTTACAGTTTATGGCCGATATCTTGAACCCTAACCACACCTTTGAACATGCGGGCAAGGAGTTTAAACTCTTTGGTATTTCTTATCTCTTTATCCTTTCTGTATAGATGATAGAGTCTTGTATAATCTTTTAATACTTTTTTAATTTTAGTATTTAGATCTTTATCCCTGGAATGGTAGATAGTACCATTATAATGGCTTTTATCTAAATAAGGTTTAAAGTATTCTGATAGAGTAGTATTTTTATCTATGACCTTTATAAGTCTCGCAACTGTAGAGTAGATAATTTCTAAACGAGATAATTTCCGGCATGAAGAGCTTAGCATCAGGGAATCCATGCGGAGAGTCTTACTTTCTATTCTAAGTAATTTAGAGAATGTCTTCACTTGAGATTCTATTTCTTCCTAGCGTGACTTTATTAAATGATTATTAAAATTAGCCTAAACACTATATTATATAAGGTTAATTGTTTACATTTAATTGTATACACTAAAGGAAATTTTGGTTTTTAATCTTAAATTACTCAGATCTATTCGTTTGGTGCAAAAAGCTTGATATATTGTATAATTTATCATACCTATAAAGTGTTTTCAAGTATATTTTTATGTATGTTTTTATGTATGTTTTATGTTATGGTATCAAGATAGATAATATTTGTTATATAAGTAAATATAATCTAATAATTATACTAAATCTTGCAGATCTTCCATGTTTATTAGTGTATACATATTTATGCTATTATAATGTCCCCAAACCTATTGATTTTATTGGATAAATAAGCATTGGCACCTTTTTTAAGCTTGATTTTTTAATAAAGTCAGCTAGATAAGGTCAACACCGTGTTCCTGATTATATCTGTATACTGCTGCCCGAAAGCTGGTCAGGCTATTTTGGATACCGGCTGTTCGGAAAAGCTGGTCGTATGTAAGGCATGTTGGTACCTGATATTAAACATTAGAGAATTAAGGGCTTCTTCGTCTGATTGGTTAAAGATCTCCCTTTAGACCTGTCTGCGTCTACCTGTGCGTGTCCGCACGCAGACAGGTGCAACGCACAGGCAGATAAGAAGTCCGAAATAGACGTTAACCTGTTAAGTGAGTATCTACTAAACAGGGTTAACCGGATTATTAGGCCGGGAGGCGGGATTATCACCATATAGTATACTAAATCAGTCTTCAACTATGAAAGGGAATATCTTTTTGCTAAAGGTTTCAGCCTAGGAGTTCATAAGATATTTTCTCTCCTTTTCGGTAAGTGATAATAGGGGATTATCTAAAGCCATCTGTTGGGCGCTATTTAGATAAAAGGATATAGTTACCCTCCTTATTTTGTTAGTATTTTATAAGTTATTATACCATAAAGACAAGTAAAATAAAGGGTTCTAGCTATTTTTGCTATTTAATTTTCAAGGTGCTATAAGCAAAAATAATTTAGTCCTGCAGGTTAGTATTATTTGCTGCCATTTGTAATATTTTTGAAATATGGGTACTTTAGGTACTTTTCGGGTTGTAACCATTATATATAGATTTGTAGCCTAATAATTGCTAATTTATAAATATATACATAATCTGAAGTGAATAATTTTTCTTCAAAGTTTTTATTTATAATTACAAACAACCTTTCCTAAAGGCAAGTAAAGGTCTCCTTTTCCAAAAAAACCTCCTAATATTTTTTTGGGTTCTAATAAATATGTAGGATCTATATTAGAAAATTCAAACTTTATAGATGCTTGACCACCAAAAAATTTACCCTCCTGAGCGGTAAATTTTCCATCGGTTACTATAAGCTCTCTCAACGGTTCTCCACCTTCTTCTACACTCGGAATATATTTTAATGAAAAAACTCCTCCTGTACTCCAGGGTATTTCCTTCATATTAGCTTCATATTGTGGGACAACCAGTGCCTTAATAATTTCATGTCCTAACCTATTGGTCTGGGCACGTACAGCTTCCATTTCCGAAACAATCTCGATATCTGCCATTTTTTTCTGAAATCCCCATATTTCACGACCTGCTGTAAGTGGTATAGGGCTATTTACATATAAAAATGGTTCATAATCCCCTTCAATTCCATTAAATTCTACCTGAACATATATCGCAGATTCCTTGAAACCTCCCTGAGTCGTTCCCAATTCAAATTGAGAGTGCCAAATAATAACTTTATTAGTTCTAACTTTAAAAGGTTCTGGTATAACCTTTTCAATATTTTCTTTATCGGTTTCATAAACAATCAAATGAATATCCATGTCTTTCCATACCAAAGGTGGTTTACCATATAGACTCGAAACTACCGGATTTGTATATCCCCAATTTTCTTTCTTTATCATTTTTAATGTTACCTCCTATAAATATATTTTTGTACTTTTCAGAAACCCCTAACCCTTTTTGCAAGACTTTTAGCACACCTCTATTTTATTCTCCACTTTCACCCTCAAAACCCTTACCTAATAAGCTTTAGGGAATCTATTGCTTAATTTTTACTCATTTTTTAACCTTCTAAGGGTTTCTGAAATCCTTGTTTCAATTTTATGAAAATGATTTATTAACTTAAACTATATTTTACCTCACAATTGACAGTCCTATCCTGTTATAATAGGTTAGTGCCTCTTTTATTACCTTTACACCATCCTTTCAAGCAATGCCTTGTGATACTTTAGCGGAAATACTAGGTAATAATGTACCTGCCAAGCACAATGATATCCTTTTTGAACTTCTCCTTTACTCATATTCTCAAGTTAAAATTTATTTCTTTTCCTTTTATGTCTTATTTTGCATATCTGTATGCATCTATCCCTATTACATAGCAGCTTTACAAATAGATATCAGGTCTTCAAGTTCAGGCTGTCGAGGATTTATTGGAATACCAACATTCTTCATAGCCTCTTCACATATTTCTTCTAAGAATTCTTTCTTTACTCCTACCTCAGCAAGCCCCTTAGGAAGATCCACATCTTTAGAAAGATCTTTTACTGCCTTTACAGATGCTCTAGCAATTTGATATTTATTTAGGCCGTCAACATTCTCTCCTAAAGCTGTTGCAACTTTCGCAAACTTATCAATATTACCTATGAGATTATATTCCATTACATAAGGTAAAAGAATAGCATTTATTACACCGTGAGGCACATCAAAATATCCCCCCATAGGAGATGTTATAGCATGCACTACTCCAAGTTTTGTATTGGCAAAGGCAATACCTGCCATAAGACTTGCAAGAAGCATATTATATCTAGCTTCAATATTGTCTCCTTTAGAATAAGCAGCTCTTAAATATTTACCTATTAAATAAATAGCATGTAAAGCAATAGATTCAGATATAGGTTCCGTAATTGTATTAGTATAAGATTCTATAGCATGGGTTAGGGCGTCTAACCCCGTGGAAACTGTCACACTTTTAGGCATACTTATAGTAAGAAGCGGATCGCATATAGCTATAGTAGGAGCTATTTTGGGACTTCCTATCCCCATTTTTACCTTTTTATCTGTATCTTTAATCACTGTAACCCAAGTAACTTCACTTGCTGTTCCAGCGGTAGTTGGCACAGCAATTAGAGGAATACTTTTATTTTTAGGTGGATTTTTCCAAAAATATTCGATTTCCTCCTCATTATTCATTAATAAAGCAATGGCCTTTCCAGTGTCTATAGAACTACCTCCTCCTATAGCAAGAATAAGATCTGCTTCCATATTTTTAGCTTTTTTAACACCTTCTTCAACAATTTTTGCTGTTGGGTTAGGTTTTACTTCATCAAATATATCTATATTAATATCTACTCTATTTTTAATTTGCTCTTCTATTTCATCTATTTTTCCTGTGTTTCTGATAGCAATATCAGTCACTATTAAAACATTTTTACTACCCAATTCTTTAATTCTATTATTAATTTTCTTTGCTTCTCCAACACCAAAGTAAATCTTGGTTGGAATTTGCCATAAAAAAGATTTGTTAATCATTAAAAAAACCTCCTACTAAATATTTTTACACCTTGTATTGAGTTTTATATACTGTATGGACTAATTTTTTTGGTCTCATTTTTTTATTAATCAAAGTACAAACGGAAGATACGGGAAACTGTTCTCAACCCAACCTTTGCAGATGGGGAACTCTCGCTATATTAAATCTAAATCTTTTTTATATTGCTGCGCCAATGAATTAGCACTCAATATTGCAGAAAAAACATCTTTAGGAATTACTTTATAACATAAATTATGGATTGGCTGTCCTTCAGAACAAGCTTTCTCAGAAACTTTCATAAGATTCTCTGAGCTTATGTTTTTAAGACTAAAATCTTCCAAGGTAATAGGCAGTCCAACTCTTAAACAAAATTTTATCACTTCATCAATTTCTTCTCCTGGACTATTATCTAAAATAAGTTGTACAAGAACCCCAAATGCAACCCACTCCCCGTGGTAATATTTATGGCTATTTTCCAGTGCTGTAAATCCATTGTATATAGAATGTGCTGCAGCACAACCGTTACTTTCAAATCCTACTCCACTCAAATATATGTTTGCTTCTATGACATTTTCAACAGCTTTCGTACACACTTTATTTTCAACAGCCATTTTTGCCTTTATGCCATCTTCAATTAATATTTTGTAGCATAATTTAGCTAAAGCAAATGCTGCATCTGTAGATTTTCCTCCAGCCAAATTATCCGCATTAGATATTCTACAAGCTCTTGCTTCAAAGAAAGTTGCCAAAGCATCTCCCATCCCTGCAACAAATAATCTAACCGGTGCCTTAGCAATTATTTCTGTATCAACTAAAACTATATCTGGATTCTTTAAAAGCTTAAGATCTTCATCAAATTCTCCACCTTCTGTATAAAGCACTGCCAAAGCACTACATGGTGCATCAGTAGAAGCTATTGTAGGAATTATTACAATAGGACTATTTTGAAAATAGGCTATGGCTTTTGCAGTATCCAGGGTTTTGCCTCCACCTACTCCTACAACTACTTCTCCTTTATTCTGTTTATAAATATTTCTTAACCTATTAATTTCATTTTTCGTACATTCACCGTTAAATTTTTCAAAAATCAAAGAATATTTGATATCATCTTTAAATCCTTCTGCAATTTTTTCTTTTGTATGCAACATTACAAAATCATCAGCAATTATAAACAATTTTTTCCCAAATGCAGAAACATAATTTTTTAGTTTTGATATTTCTCCATTCCCTTGAATATATTTACTTGGAGATATAATCACTCTTGTTGCCACAATTTCTACCTACCTTTTTGTTCTTTTTTGAAAAAATATTCCACTTGTTATAAAAAAACCTTTACAATAATAATTAATTTTCAAAAATAAATAAAATAAATATATAAAGATAAGTGGGACTATCAGTCTACAATAAATCCCACTTATCTTTATCATCCTTACTTTAAAGCTATTTCTCCCTCTTTATCTTTTTAATTTATCAATAATATTTTTGTATGGTTTATTCAACTCATCAATTTTCTCTGCAAGTAGATCCATTGCTTTTTTGCAGCTTACTTCATGATTTGCTGCCATGTTACAATGAATCATCATTTCTTCATAAATTTTCCCTGCTGCTGGTGAATCAAATATTGTATAATCTGCATCCTTCTGCAACTTCATCATTTCGACTAATGTTGGGAACCCGCCTGTTTTCTTTCTATTGGCTGGTGAAATAACTTCTGGGTCAGTTAAAACGTCTAAACGAATTGTAGATCCGCCACCTAATGCAAAATCCTTCTGGATTTCTTTACTCATTAAGAATTGTAAAAATTTAAAAGCCTCCTCCTTTTGTCTTGAATCCGCGGTGATTGAAATACCAAATGCTCCGACATATCCTTTCTTTAGTGGAGTATCAATAGCTTTAACCCTAGCTCCTGGTACAATATCTTCAGTTTTCACTGCATTAGCCCATTGATCTAAGAACATAGGACCTGTCATAGCAATGATATTATCGTTTAATTGCGCTATAACTCCATCATATGAAGAACTCCTTGCTCCTGGTGGTGCACAATTGTCAAGAAGTTTAGTATAGTATTCCATAGTTGCTACACCAATATTGCTATTTACAACCGCGTTAAAGTTACCGTCCATTACATCTCCACCATTTCCCCAAAGCATTGCCATAAATTCATCTTGAATTTCAGGATATCTTCCTGCCATAAGCCCAACACCGAAAAATGGTTTTTCTAATACCTTCCCCTTGAGAGTTTCTCCTTTCTTTCTTGTAAAGAACTCTGCAACTTTGTAAAAATAATCCCAATTGTCAGGTTTTCTTAATTCTTCGCCATATTTTTCCTTAAATGCAACTTTTTCTATTGTATTATTAAACAAATCTTCTCTTATAAACATGCCCTGGTTATAAGTATAATATGGGAGACTATAAATCTTGCCATTCCACATTCCTGACAATTTCAAAGTAAATGGGTCAAAATTTTTCATATCTTCTAGCATCCCATATTTTGCAATCATGTCATCCAGTGGAACAATAAAACCAGCATACGCCCACTCTGCTCTCCACATTGATTCGTTAGTTACAAGGTCGTAAACTCCCGTATGAGAAGCCATTTCAATCCCTTGTTTTTCATACATTACCGCATTATCAATTTGAACTATATCTATCTTAACTCCTGTTTGTTCTGTGTACTTTTGTGCAACTTTATTCATCCAATCAGTGTAGAAACCTCCAATAGTTGCCCACTCAATAGTTGTTGTTTTTGAATAAACACTCACGGTAAGTGATGTAAGTAGCACTATTACCAAAATTAAACTTAAAAATTTATTATTTAATAATTTTTTCATTTTACACCTCTTTTTTTATTTTTCTTTCGGAAACCAACTCTAAAATCTTTGTCTTACTTTTCTTACAAAACTTCTAGTATAATCATTCCTTACTATTAATTCATAATTATCACCTCCTTTATGCAGAGATAACAATGCTTTTTTATCCGCGATTAGAAAAGCTAATTAGTAATTATGATGTTATAATTTTATTATTCTCCTACCACACTATCGTCAAGCTAAGCACTATATCCCTTTCTTCTTATAGACTTATTAGTAGTTTTTGTATTAAAATATAATTATATCTAACTATTTACTATATCGCCCGTTTTCCATCTTTTTTGTTAAATAAACAAATATTTTCTGATTTTAAAGAAATAAATATTTTTTCACCTTCTACAAATTCCTTTGTATTTAATGCCGAAGAATATATTCTTTTATTTCCTATCTGCATGCCAAGTAAAATTTCATCACCTAAATATTCTTTTGTTTTTACTATACATGGTGTCATTCCTTCATTGTACTTTTTTGAAACGATAACCCTTTCCGGCCTTACTCCTACAATATATCTCTTTTCGTCATTATTCGCAAACTTAATTATTTTTTCTTTTGGTTTCTGTGAGATAACTAGTATATTAAATCCCTCCCCATCTAAGTATATTTTTTCGTCTTTTGCTATAATTTTGCTCTCAAACATATTCATTGGGGGATCTCCAATAAATCCTGCAACAAAAGTACTTGCAGGTTGGTTATATATTTCTTCAGGCGTTCCGAACTGTTGTATCTCTCCATAATCCATTATAATTATTCTATCTGCCATTGTCATTGCTTCTAACTGATCATGGGTAACATAAACCATCGTAATACCCAATTTTATTTGCAGATCTCTTATCTTAGTACGTAAACGACCTCTATGTTGAGCATCAAGATGCGAGATAGGTTCATCCAAAAGAAATACTGCTGGCTCTTTAACTAATGCCCTAGCTAACCCTACTTGCTGCATTTGACCTCCACCTAAACTGCGTCCACGTTTATATAATATTTTCTTATCAATTTCGACTAAGTCAATAACTTTTTTTACACGTTTTTTTACTCCTTCTTCCGGAATTTTAGCGACACGGAGTGGAAAAGCTATATTTTCGTACACTGACATAGTAGGGTATAATGCATACGTTTCAAATGCCATTGCTATTTTTCTTTCACTTGGCGATTTATCATTTACAATATCTTCCGATATTTTTATATATCCGGAGGTAATCGACTCTAAACCTGCGATCATTCTAAGTGTAGAGGATTTCCCACAGCCAGAAGGACCTAATATTGCAAGAAATTCTCCATCCTCACATTTAAAGCTCAAATTTTTTACAGCGTGTATTTTTCCTTTGTATGTTTTGCTAACATTCTTTAATTCAAGTTTTGCCATTTTTTTTCTCCTTATATTATATAAAGCTAAATTTGTAATTGGTAGCTAGGGTTTAAACATATAAATATTTTTAAAATCTAAGTACATTTTTTCATTTATCGCTGGTTTAATTTCGGAAGGAACAGTTGTATCCATTAAAATATCATTCCCCACTTTAAGTGTTAAGATATTATATTTTCCAATCGTTGAGATTAGAAACAATTTTGCGGGAATATTTAATAGATTATCTTCTTTTTGATTAGTTATTTTTATATCATGTGGTCGTACACCTATTCTTACTGTATTATTCGACAAATTTAGCGCTTTATATTTGGAAATCATTTCTTTATCCATTTTAATTTTCAAATTTTCATAGGACAAATATTTATTACTATTTAATTCTTCTACATTAACATCAATCAAATTCATAGGAGGATCGCCTATTAATTTTGAAACAAAATCATTTGAAGGATTTTCATAAATATCGCGTGGTGTACCAATTTGTTGAATAACTCCTTTATTTAAAATGCAAATAGTATCAGCAATTGAAAATGCTTCTTTATAGTCATGTGTTACATAAAAAACTGTAGTATTTAATTTATGAAACAAATTTTTAAACTCTCCACGCAAATAATTTCTGAGCTTTGCATCTAAATGACCAATTGGTTCATCCATCAACATTACTCTGGGATTCCTTACTAAAGCTCTCCCTATAGCTACTCTTTGACGCTGACCTCCACTTAACTCGCTAGGTTTTCTGTATAATAATTCCTCAATTTGTAAAATTATTGCTACCTCTTCTATATTTTTAATAATAACATCTTTTCTAAAATTACGGGTACGCCTTGGAGCACGCAATGGAAAAGCAATATTTTCAAAAACAGTTAAGTTTGGGTATAATGCATACGATTCAAATACCATTGCTACATTTAATTCATCTGGCATAAATTCTTTAATACTTTGACCATCAAATAAAATATCACCACGTGTAATAGGTTCAATACCCGCAATCATTTTTAAAATAGATGTTTTGCCTGCACCAGATGGTCCTAATATCGCTATTATCGAACTATTTTTTATCTTCAAGTTTAGATCTTTAACTGCAATAACTTCATTTTTGTACACTTTCCATACTTTTTTTAATTCAACTTCAGACATATACTTCAGCCTCCTTTCAGAATTTCCCAATTTTATTAGTTCGTTAGAATTTGATTTTTTTATTATTAACTTTAGGTCTTGTCAAATAGATAAAAAATATTACAAGCACAATAGCGACAATATAAAATAATTTCATCCCAATTAGAGAATCAATAAATTTCAGCCAAATAAAGAAGGTAGAAATACATATAACAATTGACCAAAAAATTCTATCAGCCAAAATTAAACCTCTCAATTTTTTTAACATTACTACTCCTCCTAATTTCTTAACCTTTTACAGCACCAAATGTTAGTCCTCTTACAATATATTTCTGAAATATCATAGAAAATATTATTACTGGTATTATCGCTACAACAGCAGCTGCGCTTAACGGACCCCATAATATACCTCTTTGTGTCCAGAAACTGGAAATACCTACTGTAATGGTAGATGCATGACTCCTTGTAAGGATAAAAGCAAACAGGAATTCGTTCCATGAATATATAAGGCATAGCATACTAGTAACCGCCATGCCAGGCTTTATTAAAGGCAAAACGACTTTCGATAATATTTGCGGTCTAGTATATCCATCTACCCTAGCAGAATTTTCTATTTCTATAGGTATTTCTTTAAAGAATGTTTGAAGTAACCAAATTGCAACAGGAAGATTAAACATTGTGTACGCTAAAATTAATCCAGCTCTTGTATCAATCAATCTCAAATTTACAAAAATCAAAAAATAAGGAATAACCACCGCTATTTGAGGCATCATTCTTGTGGTAAGAATGTAAAACGACAATTGTCCTCCACCAGTATCAAATCTTGCAAAGCTATATGCAGCGGGTGTCGCTATAAGCATTACCAAAAGCGTAGAAGTAATTGATACAATTAGTGAATTAAAAATATATTTCATAAAACCTGCCTCTCCAAAAACAAATTTATAATTTTCTAATGTTAATCTAGCTATAAATTTTGGAGGCATATTCAAAATATCACTAGTACCCTTGAAAGATGTCAAAAGCATCCAGTAGGCAGGTAGAATAACTATGAAAATAAGCATTACAATCGCAATTCCACGAAAAAGTGAAGTAATATTAACTTTATTTTTCTCTTTTTGCATACAACCTTCTCCTTTACTTTATTATTTTTAGTATAAAATTAGTTACAATATTTTGCTACCTGTTTAATTGAAAGAATACTCAGTATCACTACAATAAACAGGAATATAATTGCTACAGCCGCAGAATATCCCATGTCCATATATTTAAATCCAATTTTGTATAGAAACCAAGTGAGAGTTTCTGTAGCTGTACCAGGCCCTCCCATTGTAAGTGCATAAATTCCGTCATAATATCTAATTAAATCAAGTAATCTTAGCAAGAACGCGATGAAAATTATTGGGACTAACATCGGAAATGTTATACGAGAAAAAATCGCCCATTTTGATGCTCCATCAACAGCTGCTGCTTCAAAAGGTTCACGACTTAATGATGCAAGGCCTGCAAGTATTAGAATCCCTACAAATGGTGCCCACTGCCATACCTCAAAAACCACAAGACTATTCATGGCTGTAGCCCTGTTTCCAAGAAAATTTGTTCCCTCAAATCCTAAAAAATTTGCAAAAAATGTTATAACACCAAACTCAGGATGATACATAGTTCTCCATATTAGTCCAATTGCTAATGGAGAACATGACATCGGAATGAATAATAATGCTTTGACAATTCCCTGACCAAAAAATTTTTTATTTAGAAATAAAGCTATAATCAATCCCAATAACAATTCAAGTATCAAAGCTTCACCGGTAAATAAAATTGTCCTCTTAGTTGCTGTGCTAACCTGGTAATCGTTTAAAGCTTTTCTATAATTGTCAGCACCTATAAACTTTTGATTCATCGGGTCACTCAAAACATGATATCTTGTACTTTCGGAAATAGCAAAAAATAGTGGGTATAATGAAAGCATAAAAATCACTATTATGCAGGGAAGTATTAGAATCCAAGAAATCCATTTGTCTGAAAACCTAAACCCTTTATTCTTTTTGATTAAAGCTAATTCTGAACTCTCTTTATTAAACAAATATCTTTACCTCCTTTGTCTTCTATTATCTTTTCCATAATTTATATTTTCGAATTTAATTTACCACTATAAGATGTATAAATAAATAATTAATTTATTTATACATCTTATAATATAAATTGCATCAAATTTGTATAAATTCTAAGTTTAGTTTCTTTAAGGTCTCTTTTGTAGGAATACCTTCCTCACTCCAACCACGATACTTGTAATACTCATCCAGCATTATTCCTAAAGGCGGAAGCGTGTCAGGAGCTCCCCCACTACCTCTCGGGCTTGTTAATATTCTTATCGGCAAAATATCATCTTTCCTACTAAGGCCAATGCGTACATTATACATTCTCTTTAAATTAAATATACGTTCGCCAGCACACATAAACTCATCTAATTCCATATTAAAACCTGTAACGGTATTCATCATTTCCAATAGATCTGTTGCCTTCGCACCACCCCAAAAGAGGAATTTACATGATTTTACTGCATCATACAGGGAACAAAGGTTACCCATTTTGGCTGTCATTATACCCTTACCTTCTACACTTGTACCTCTAAATGGTTCGTTATAGCCCCATTCGGGCATAGTAACACCTTTTTCTAATGAATCGGAATATGCAGATAGGTGACATGCTCCACGGTTTGATGTGGCATAACCTACTGCCAAACTAAAGAAAGCTCTAGGGTCATGCATTGGCGGTTCTAAGCCTTTAACATGAATAACACATTCATCGGGCACATCTCTGAAGTGATTAGCTATAGCTTTTACACCTTCACCCATAATAGCACCCAAGCCCTCTTTTTTACCAATCTGGTGAATCATTGCAATCTCTGCATTGACATCGCCCCAAACAAGTTCAATTCCATTAGTATCTTTTTTGGTAATAATGCCTTTTTCGTAAAGTTCCATACCAAGCGCTATAACAGCCCCTACAGATATTGTATCAATGCCATATTGGTTACAGAGTTCATTAGCCTTACAGATACCTGCCAGGTCATCAATCAAGCAATTAGCACCAAGAGAAGCCATTGATTCATACTCGGGACCAGCACCATCAACGCCAGTATATTTGCCACTATCAATTTTAATTACACGACCGCAACCAACAACGCAGCCTTTACAGTAGTAATTTTTAATAAGGTACTTCTCAGCCATAACCTGACCGGTTGTATTTTTAGCGCTTTTAAAACTCCCTTTTTGCCAATTCTTAATCGGCATATCACCGCATTCCTCAGTAGCTAAATAAGAATTGGTTGTACCAAAATCTCTCATACTTTTCATATTTACAGAGAGTAAAGATGCCAGTCTTTTTCTCATTTTTTTAAAATCTTCGAGATGTCTTACTTCTGGTTTGAATGTACCACGCGCAGCAATAGCCTTAAGATTTTTACTACCCATAACAGCACCTAATCCACCCCTTCCTGATGCCCTTGCATCTTTACCATCACTGAAGATTCCAGCCATTTTAACCATTTTTTCTCCAGCTGGACCTATGCAAGATACTTCTGCATCTGTTGAAGTTTCAGCCTTAATTAACTCATAGGTTTTATAAGTATTTTTACCCCATAAATGTGATGCATCTCTAATTTCAACTTTTCCGCAATCAATATAAAGGTATACAGGTTTAGATGATTTTCCAATAAAAACTATACCATCATATCCGGCCTTCTTTAAGGCTACCCCAAAGCTTCCTCCGCAGTCACTTTCTCCCCAGATACCTGTTGCTGGTGATTTAGCAACCACAGCATGCCTTCCGGACATAGGAACATTCGTACCACATGTGGGACCCGTCATAAATATCAGCACATTCTCTGATCCAAGTGGATCCGTATCTTTATCTGTTTCATCCCAAAGAATTTTTGCAGCTAATCCACTTCCACCAATATACTGTCTAAGTATTTCTTCTGAAAAAACTCTATCTTCCCATATCCCATCGGTTAAATTAACCATAAGAGTTTTTCCCATATAGCCTCCCCATTTAACCATTTTAATAAACTCCTCCTTCTAAACTTTTATTACTTAAATGCCTAACGCCATAAATCCACCATCAACAATCATAGTTGTACCTGTCGTATAGTCCGAAGCCTGAGACGCCAAGAATATAGCAGCACCCGCTAATTCTTCGCAATTACCGGGTTTTCCAACTGGTATTTTACTAATGATAGCATTTGCAGTTTCAATATTTGAAAATACTGGCTCAGTTAATTTTGTCCTAAACCAACCAGGAGCAATAGCATTAACCTGAACATTATCTTTAGCCCATTCCAAAGCACATACTTTTGTTAGTTGGTTAACTCCACCTTTACATGCGCAGTAAACTGGTGAGCCAGCAATTCCTCTAAAGGAACCCATGGAAGCAATATTTATAACTTTACCACTTTTTTGTTTTACCATAACCTCGCCAAAGATTTTACAAGTCATAAATACGGATTCGAGCTGAACTTTCAAAACTTCCCTCCAATTTTCCAGAGAAAGCTCAATCGTTGTTCCTCTTCGTTCAGCGCCCTGACTATTTACTAAGATATCAATATGACCGAATTTTTCCAAAAGTTCGTCTCTAAAAGATTTTACTCGTTCATAATCTGTAACATCTATTGCTGCAGAAACAGCTTCTACGCCCCAAGAACTTGCTTCTTTCGCAACTTTCTCAGAATTTTTCAGAGTACGACTAATAGGAGCTATCTTTGCACCATATTGAGCTAATCCCAAAGCAATAGCCCTTCCAATTCCTCTGGTACCACCAAAAATGACGGCAACCTTGCCTGTTAGGTCAAAGCTTGCATATTTTTTCATTTACTTATTCCTCCTTAAGTTTTAAGAGCTTTTTCATATAATTTAACAAAATCTTGAACAGTAGTATTTCTTGGGTTAGTCCATCTATCTCCACCTTTCATAGCCTCTTCAGCAAGTCTAGGAATATCAGATTCTTTCACACCGTATTCATTTAAACGAGGAATCCCAATATCATCAGATATTCTCTGTACTGCCTTAACAGCCTTATTAGCTGCTTCTATTTTAGTTAATCCATCAACATTTTCTCCCATTGCAATAGCCGTCTGGATGAACTTATCAGAGTTACCAATTAGATTAAATTCCATAATAATAGGCAGCATAATAGCATTAGCTACACCATGAGGAACACCAAAAATAGCTCCCAGTGGGTGAGCCATGGAGTGAGCAATACCGAGAATAGTGTTAGTAAAACCCATGGCAGCCATAGTGCTACCTAACATCATATTATATCTTGCATCCAAGTTGGCATCACCTTTAGCCACTGCTTCCCTTAGACTACCAGAAATAAGCTGGATAGCTTTATAGGCTAAAGATTCAGAAATGGCATCATTGGAAAAAGAAGTAAATCCTTCAATAGCATGTGTCAGAGCATCCATTCCACATCCAGCAGTAATATGTGTAGGTAGGGTAAGTGTCATTTCAGGATCACATATAGCTAATACAGGAATAGTAAAAGAACTACCTATAGCCATCTTCCATTTTCTCTGATTGTCTGAAATAACCGAGAATGGTGTTACTTCAGAACCTGTACCAGAAGTGGTGGGAATAGCGATCATAGGAAGTGGAGGAATTTTTACAAGGTTGATACCTTCATAGTCCTGGATTTTTCCACCGTTGGTCATCAGGATACCAGCAGCTTTGGAAACATCCATAGAACTACCGCCGCCAAATCCAATAAATAGGTCAATTTTGTTTTTCTTAGCTACAGTAACAACTTTTTCTACTGTCTCAACTGAGGGGTTAGCTTCACATTGATCGTAAACTATAACTTCGATTCCAGCGGCTTGTAAGGGTTCAACCACTTTGGGAAGAAGACCGGCTTTTACAATACCCTGGTCTGTTGTAATTATAACCTTTTTAGCATCTAAATTTATAACTTCTTCGCCCAATCGGGTCACTACACCATTACCAAAAAGAATTGAACCAGAAGGACTATATTTAATAATTTTAGTACATAGTTCATAAGTCAAATCTGCATAAGTAATTTGTCTAAATATCATAATAAATCTTCTCCTTTTTAAAAAATTTATTTTGCTTATTGTATTTCGAAAATTTTTAATTATATTCTATCATCTGTCCCGACTTGCCGGGAACTGGCCATCATACCCACCTTTACAGGTTGGAGTTTATGTTAAATTAAATCATATTTTTTTCATTAACTACTCCTTATACTTTTGTATCTACCTAAGAATCGATTCCCTTGCCTTTACAGGTCTGGTACTTTTAAACTCAAACTTTACTTGTCCTGTTTCTTCCTCTTCTTTTGATTCTACCTATCTTCTCATCACTTCTTCGTTTATCCCTACTATAGATACAAAAAATCCTTTATCTCAAATGCTTTTTTTAAGAAAGCAAAGTTTCTACTTAGAAATTTGCTAGTATTCTTTTGATAGTTTTCACTACCTTGCTTAGAACATACTTTGAGAGAAATTACCTTAATTAATAATTCTCTTTAGTAAACATCTCTTTCTAATTTCTGTACATTAATTTTAATTTAAACGATTAACTGGATATTTTGGTTCTTTCCCCTCTAATACTGCAATAACATCTTCTGCAACCAAGGACATACGAACTAAAGCTTCTTTGGTGTGAGCTGCCATATGAGGGCTAAATATCATATTATCTAATTCTCGTAATTTAGTACCACCCTTAAAAGGTTCTTCTTCGTAGACATCTGTTGCTGCTCCAGCGATTTTTCCTATTTTTAATGCTTTATATAAAGAATTTTCATCCCAAAGCTTGCCTCGGGATGTATTAATTATATAAGCACTCTTTTTCATCAAATCTATCTCTCCTTCTCCAATCAAGTGATGCAATTCTGGAAAATAAGGTATATTAATAGAAATATAATCTGAATTTTTTAATAGATCTTCAAGTGGTACTTTTTTACAGTTCTTGTACTTTTCTTCGAAAGTTTTATATTCAAATTTGTCATAATATAATATCGGCATTTTAAAAGCTAAAATACCAATTTCGGCAACTCTGCGACCTATCTTCCCAAATCCTATAATCCCTAGCCTTTTGCCATATAATTCCTGACCAATTAAATGATATCTCGCATTCCAATCGAGCTTTCTAGTAGCAATATCTGCTTTTCTCATCTTTTTTGAAATAGCAATCATAAAACCAATTGTTTGTTCCGCTACAGATTCGTAATTTGCATCAGGAGTACTTACTACTTGAATTTTATTATCAGTAGCAGCTTGTACATCTATCTGTTCATCAATGCCTACTCCATGTTTACCAATTACTTTTAGTTTTGGCGCACCTTCCATAAGCTTACGAGTAATTTTCCCATTAGCACGAATAATTATCCCATCGACGTCTTTAACTTCTTCTAATAAATAATCTTCTTCTAGTGATTTAGCTATTTTAATCTTTGCTTTCTCTTTTAATACTTTTTCTCCTTTCGGATCCATATCATCAAACAGTAAAATATTATATTTTATCATAGTTAATAAATCCTTCTCCATTAATTTTAATAATAAAAACTTCTCAGTAAATCTGTAAAGTTACTCTTACTCTTTTGCTAAATTTACCCCCCTATTTATTGCCTTTAAATTTAACTCGAATGTTCTTGGGGGAACTAAATCAGCGACTGCTTTTTCTAAAGCATTAAAAGTAACAATTTTAGTTTTTTCTTGAAGATATCCTAACATAATCATATTAGCAACTGCTTTTTTCTTTAATTCTTCAATAGCAATCTTATTAAATGAGCCATGATAATGAATTATTCCTTCTTTTAGAGATGATACATCCACTAAATCAGAATCAGTAATAATAATTCCATCAGACTTAAGGTCATTAAAATTATCATCATATGCTTTCTGGGCTAATGTAACTAAAATATTTGGATTATTAATAACAGGATAAATAATCTTCTCTTCAGAAATGATTACTTCTGTACACACATCTCCGCCTCTCATATCAGAACCATAAGTTTGTGTTTGAACAGCATTTATTTTATCGTATACTGAAGCGGCTCTTCCCAATATAACACTTGCTAAAACAACGCCTTGTCCACCAAGACCGGTCAATCTTATTTCAACTTTCTTCATCTTTTTTTAGCCTCCCTTCGCAGTCTTTTTATTTCATCTGTTAATTCAGGAATATTTTTCTTCTCCGCGAGTTCTCCTACGATGAACTTGTCTTTTAATTCGTCTTCACTCATTTTCTTTGAATTTCTGATATTGACTGATTTTTCTTTATAATTCATTAACATACTTACTGGATCATTTCTCATGCCTATGACTTTGCCATATTGAACAGGGCACTGAGAAACTACTTCGATAAACGAAAACCCTTTATGCATAATTGCTTTCTTTATAGAATTTTTCAAGGGACGAGCCTGGTAAGTAGTCCAACGCGCTACAAAAGTTGCACCAGCAGCAACGGCTAAATTACTTAAATTAAAAGGTCTTTCAATGCTTCCATAGGGAGTTGTTGTTGTCTTGGAATTATATGGAGTAGTTGGTGCTGCTTGGCCTCCCGTCATCCCAAATATTCCATTATTAACACAAATTACAGTTAGGTCAATATTTTTTCTTGCTGCATGAATCAGATGATTTCCTCCAATAGAACCGGTATCCCCATCACCAACACAAACAATAACCTTCGTTTGAGGAATTGCCAATTTAAGTCCGGTAGCAAAAGCAATTGATCGACCGTGAGTAACATGTAATACATCTGTGTTAAACGAGGGACTGGGGATCCATCCTGAACAACCAATTCCTGAAACGAAAGCTATATCACCAAAATTTATTGCCAATTCGTCAATTGCCCTTAATATACTTTGGGAAATAATACCATTACCGCAACCGGAACAAGTAGTATAATTTATTTCTCCTCTAAAATATTTTTTTAAAGGATGTTCGATTGTTTTATTCATTAGATAACCTCCTTAATTGTATTTAAAATATTTTCTGGATTATAAAGAGTTCCTAAGGTTTCCGGAGGTAAAAATATAACTTTGGCATTACCGTTTGCAGCCGCTTTAACAAAGGGAAACATCTGCCCTAAATTATTTTCACATACAATAATGGTTTTGACTTTTTTAGATAACTCTTCAATCTGTTCTTGAGGAAAGGGCCATATAGTAATTGGTCTGAAACTGCCGACTTTTAATCCTTTTCTTCTTGCTATATTAACGGTTTCAAATACGGCTCTATATACTAAACCATATGAAAATATTGCTACTTCTGCATCTTCAAGATATTTTTCTTCTATTAAAACAATATCTTCTTTATTTTTTAATATCTTATTACTAAGTCTCTTTATTTCATTATCCATAATTTTTGGGTCAGAAACATTCCTAAATCCATCCTCTTTATGGGTAGAACCAGTGATATTTGCTTTCAAACCTTTCCCAAATATTGGCATTGGTGCCATATTTTCATCTAAAAAAATCTTTTGATGGATTCCTTGGTAAGTTTCTAATTTGTTTCTTTCGTCTAAAATTATTTCATCTTCAAAAGGAAAATCAACTCTCTCTCTCATATGACCAACTAAGGCATCGGCTAATATAAAAACAGGAACGCGATATTTTTCCGCTTTATTAAAAGCTACAATGGTAAAATCAAACATTTCTTGTGGAGAAGAAGGAGCTAAGGCAATAATTTGATATTCACCATGTGAACCAAACTTTGGTTGAAGCATATCTCCCTGTAAGGGAATACTTGGACTTCCAGTAGATGGACCTCCCCGTTGCACATTAACTATTACACAAGGAGTTTCCGTAACTACTGCCAAACCTATATTTTCTAACATTAAACTGATACCTGGACCTGAAGTTGCCGTCATCGATTTATTACCACCCCATGATGCACTTACAATATTAGCTATCGCAGCAATTTCATCTTCTGTTTGAATAAAAGTACCATTTATCTCGAACATTTTTCCAGACATATAATGAGTAATTTCTGAAGCAGGTGTAATTGGATAACCTGCAAAAAAATTACACCCAGCGACAATTGCCCCTTCTGCACAGGCTATATTTCCCTGTATAAAATCAGTTTTTCTATCAATATTTTTTTTATTTTTCATCTTTGTTCACCACCACTGCAAAATCTGGACAATATATCATACAATTTTCACATTTTGTACACTTTTCTTCCTGAGTTATTTTGGGAAAATGTACTCCCTGATTGTTTAGCTCATCGGAAAATTCTAATATTTTAATGGGACACATTGCAATGCATATTCCACATCCTTTACATGCATCTTTGTTTATTTGAATCATTCTTTTATTTTATACCTCCACATCATGCTATATTTATTTTTAATTATTTTCTATTTTAAGAAACTAACTCTTTAACTAATGAAGGGATCTCGTAAAGTCTATTAGCTACCTTTACACCGGCAGTAAGCAAGGCTTCAACTTTACTTTTAGCACTTCCTTTTCCTCCTTCGATTATTGCTCCCGCGTGTCCCATTCTCTTTCCTGGAGGAACAGAAGCTCCGGCAATATAAGCTACTACTGGTTTAGACATTTCTGTTCTAATATATTCAGCAGCATCCTCTTCTTGTGTTCCACCCACTTCTCCTACTATAACTACGACTTTTGTTTCCTTATCTTCGTTAAATAATTTTAGAATATCTACTAAATTAGTCCCAGCAACTCTATCAGCACCCATACCAACTACAGTACTTTGTCCTATCCCAATTGCACATAAATTTGCTGCTACTTCGTAAGACAATGTTCCGCTCCGGGAAATAATGCCAACTGTTCCCGGAGAAAACATATTTGCAGGTAAAATACCAACCTTACATTCACCTGGAGTAATAATACCGGGAGTTGTAGGTCCAATTAAAATAACTTTTTTCTGCAAGGCATAAGCCTTCATCTCCATAACATCATGTACAGGCGTGTGTTCGGTTATCAAAACAACTACCTTGATACCAGCATCGATTGCTTCAATAACAGAATCTTTAGCAACCCTTGCAGGAACAAATAAAACAGATACGTCTATTTTGAAATTATTGACTACCTCCTCAACCGTATCAAAAACAGGGATATTTTCAACTCTTTCTCCGCCTTTCCCTGGCGTTACTCCTGCTACTATTTTTGTGCCTTCTTTTAACATATATTTTGTTTGGGTTGTGCCAATATTTCCTGTAATACCTTGTACTAGTACTTTTGTGTTTTTATTAATTAAAATACTCATTATTTATTTAACCCCCAATAATTCAGCAAGAAATTTTACGGCCTTTTGAGTTTCGGATTCCTTAATTACATGAACTTCTACTTCTTCTAAGGTTTCCCAAGTTTCTTCTTGACGATTTCCTAATGCTTTAGCTACCATAGGAATAGTTAATTTTCTTTCTTTAATAATATTAGCTATCCCCTTTGCTCCTTCGTGAATCGGATTTATCCCTCCATAGAGATTTATAAACACCGCTTTCAAACCTGGTTGCTTTAAAACAAGTTCCATACAGTCAACCATTAACTCAGAGGTGATACCGCCACCTGTTTCTAAAAAATTAGCCGTAGATAGGGATGGATAATCATTAATCATGTCCATTGTTGCCATAGCCAACCCGGCTCCACTGCAAATTAGTCCAATATTTCCCTTTAACTTAACAAAAGTAGCTCCTTTTTTCATTAGTCTCTTATCTCTTTCACTCATATTACTTAATCTTCTTTTATTCAATTCAGGATGTCGAAAAAGGGCTGAATCATCCACTTGTAAAACCGCATCTACACAAAATACTTCATCGTCTTTGGTAACTACCAGAGGATTTACTTCTGCTATTAAGCCATCATAATCTTTAAATACTTGGTAGAGCTTTGTCACTATATAGACTGTTTTTACTAGAATTTTTCCTGTTAATCCTACTTTTTTCACCATATCAATAACCTGATAAGAATATAAATTTTGTAAGGGATTAATTGCTAATTTAGATATTTTTTCGGGATTTCTATGGGCTACCTCTTCTATTTCAACTCCGCCTTCTGAACATAATATAATCATCGGAATTCCTGAAGTTCTATCAATGGTTATTCCTAAATATATTTCTTTTTTAATTTCTACTTTTTTTAAAACTAATACTCCTTCTGCCTTGTATCCTTTTATTTTTAATTTTAATATTTCATCAGCTACTCTTTCTACAACATTTAAATCATCTACTACTTTTACTCCTCCTGCCTTTCCTCTTCCTCCCACCAAAACCTGAGATTTAAGCACCACCGGTACACCGATATTCGAAGCTATTTGTTTTGCTTCTTTCGGTGTTTTTGCTAATCCTCCTTGCGGTATATTAATGCCATATTTTGAAAATATTTCTTCCGCTTCATATTCATGCAATCTCATAAATGTTCTCCCTCCATACTAATTAAAATATATATTTGACTTTGATTTAATCTATTTCATTCGCTATTTATACTAACTAACTTTTCGAGTTGCTATTAAATCTATATTATTGTCTAATAAATTTGAAGCGACTATCTGGCCAATCTCAACAGGGGCATCCACTTTAATCTGGTGAGTAATTTCTCCTATATTTTTTAAATATTTTTTAGGAATAGGAGAAGGCGTTTTTACGCTTACCAAAGAAAAATTTCCCTTTTCTACCAAAACAGATCCGGTGAATACTCTTAAAGGATTGGTAATTTCATTTTTTACAAAGGCTTCTCCTTTGGAGCATTGAGCACCTGCTATTTTTTTGATTGTTTTGCCTTCGTATTCTACTTTTAGCTGACAGCTATT
>JGI24025J20009_10000597_pt1 | contig 27928 bp, 27 predicted proteins | sample Cruoilmetagenom3_FD_20009 | JGI IMG/M metagenome (IMG submission 20009) | reverse complement strand
CCCTCATCAGCGGCAATCTTGTAGGCGCGCGCCACGGTTCCCGGCGTGATGCCCAACTGCCAGGCCAATTCCCGCACGGGTGGCATTTTATACCCCGGCTCCAGCGCGCCCGAGCGGATCGCTCCGCGCATGGATTGTACCAATACAATGTACTTGGATTCTACCGAATCCCTCAAATCAGGGGGCCATATTGTATCAGTCACAATGTTTTCCTAGCAGAACAATTCAAGAATCACTATCTAGACGCTACGCAATCTGACGGATTGTATCAATATCATACTAGTACAATGCAGGAGACTCGAGACAATGGCCCCCCTCACCCCAACACACAGCACAGCTTTGACGCAGCTTTCAGCGCGCAGCACCCTGCCGTTCGTGTCACAGGTGGCAATCAAGGTCGCCTATCTCGCTCTTTTGTGGACGCAGCGCAGCCGCACGCGCAACTCCCTGCGCACCCTGCCCGATAGCGTGCTGCGTGACATCGGCCTTACGCCACACGAAACACGCGCGGAATGCCGCAAATGGTTTTGGAGGCCGTAACGTTCCCCGTGACGGATCTCTTCCTACTGGGCCGAAGTTCGCTTCGGCCCATTTTTTGTGGGAGGGTCACTCCATGCCAATGGCCCCGATCAGGCGATAATCCACGCCCTCCCCGGTCACGCAAAGGCTCCAGTGCTCATTGTTTTGCGTTCCACTGCATAGATTGCCCTTCTCATCTGGTTCACGGCAACAGCATGGTCGCAAGGCGTATCATCCCGCTTTTGGCGGGATGGAATAGGTCATTGATGCGCGCGCCACGGGCTGATCCATACCGGCCGAGAAAATCAACACCTCGCCGACGGCCAACACCCGGCCCATCTTTAGCAAACGGCATTCTGCGATCAAATCAGCGTCAGCCACAGGTTTACGCATGAAATCAATCGAACAATTGGTGGTCACGGCCAGCGCCTCGCGTCCGATCATCGCCAGCACGGCCAGATAGACCGATACATCCGCCAGCGCAAAGATCGACGGGCCAGACACCGTACCACCGGGGCGCAAATGCCGCTCGCCCACATTCAGGCGGGTACGAATGCGCATATCGGCCACTTCTTCGATCGTGAATTCTCCGCGCACCTGGGGAAAAACATCATCCAGATATTCCGTCAATTCCTCTGCCGTCAGTTTCACCATGCTTGCTCTTCCTCTGCTCGTTTCGCTAAGAAGGACATAACACGACAGGAGATACAAGATGGCGATCCTTGAACGCAATGACACAGGCGCGATTGCCCGCCTGACACTGAACGCCCCGGAAAAGCTGAATGCTCTCAGTGATGCGATGCTGGCGGCATTACAATCCGAATTTGATGCGTTGGCACAAGACAGCCAAATCCGGGCTGTGATCCTGTCTGGCGCAGGAAAAGCGTTTTGTGCGGGCCATGACCTGAAGGAAATGACCGCCGGGCGCCAATCGCAGGACAATGGGCGCGCCTATTTCGCCGATCTGTTCACACGTTGCGCCAAGGTGATGACATCCATCCGCACCCTGCCCCAGCCGGTGATTGCGCAGCCACATGGCATCGCCACCGCGGCCGGGTGCCAATTGGTTGCCTCTTGCGATCTGGCGGTTGCGGCCCACGGCACCCGCTTTGGGGTGAACGGCGTAAATATCGGGCTGTTCTGCTCTACCCCGATGGTGGCGCTGTCCAGAAATATACCGCGCAAACAAGCGTTTGAGATGCTATCCACAGGTGAATTCATTGAAACAACGCGCGCCCATGAATTGGGCCTGATCAACCGCGCAGTGGCCCCCGAAGACCTGGAACAAGCCACGACAGAGTTGGCACAAACGCTGGTGGCCAAACTGGGATCAGCAGTGAAGGTGGGCAAACAGGCATTTTATCAACAAATAGAGATGCCTCTGGATGCCGCCTACGATTATACCCGCGATGTCATGGTCGAAAACATGCTGAACCGTGACACCGAAGAAGGCATCAAAGCCTTTATCGAAAAACGCGATCCCAAGTGGGACCAATAACCGCTTGTTTCCAATCTAGGCCCAATCCTTTTCCAAAAGGCCCGTTTTTTTGCCCCAATGCTTCGCTACACCAGTGAATACTGAGTGGCAAAACTGGGGGTATGATGCGCAGGGGGCTTTCTTGGCGTTGGTTTGGTTGTCGGCTGGTGGTGCACTGGCCGCTGATTTGCCGCGCGCGATTCAGCCCGATGATTTCCCGGTTCCCGGCGCAACGTCGGTCCTGCTTGGGCGTGATCTGTTTTTTGATCCAATCCTGTCTGGCAACCGCAATATTTCTTGCGCCAGTTGTCATGACGCCACCCTCGGCAGCTCTGACGGGGTGTCCTTGTCACTGGGGGAAGGCGCACATGGGCGAGGAATGCTTCGAACCGGCGCGCCCGGTCTGGATGAGCCGCGACGCTTGCCCCGCAACACGCCATCGCTCTTTAACCTTGGTGCGTTTGAATTCACTGTTCTCATGCATGATGGCCGGGTCGAGGCCGACCCCACAACGCGCTTTGGTTTTCGCCTGCCCGACGGGCGGTTTCTGGAACGCCCTGTGCCCTCGGCGCTGGCGGCGCAGGCATTGATGCCATTGGTGGCTGCAGATGAAATGGCAGGCCACCCCGGCGAAAACCCCGTGGCTGATGCCGTGGCAGCAGGGAATATCACCGGCCTTGGCGGGGCTTGGGATTTATTGGCCCGGCGCGTGGCTGACACGCCTGAATACCGCCAACGCTTTGCTTGGTTGTCGGGGCAAGGTGAACCACTTCACGCAGTTGATATTGCACGCGTTTTATCGGATTTCATGACATATGAATTCCGCGCCAGCGACAGCCCGTTTGACGCCTTCCTGCGGGGCGATGACCGTGCACTCAGCAATGATGCCCTGCGCGGTATGGCGGTGTTTTATGGCAAAGGTAATTGCGCCAGTTGCCATTCTGGTCCGTTTCAAACCGATCACCAGTTTCACTCCATCGGCGTGCCCCAAATTGGCCCGGGCAAAACCCACGGGCCAAAGATGGCTGATCATGGGCGCGCAGCTATCACCAACACCCCCGATGACGCTTACCGCTTTCGCACGCCATCGCTGCGCAATGTGGTGCTCAGCGCGCCTTATGGTCATTCCGGTGCGTTTGACACGCTAGAAAGCATGATCCGCCATCATCTTGATGCGATGACATCGCTGGCCGAATACACGGGCGATGCTGCCCTTTTGCCTCACTCCGGCACGCCAGAGGAGATGCTGGGGGCCATGGCTGATTTTGATGAGGTGCTCAACATTGCCGCCGCGATTGAGATTACGCCCGTTGCATTAAGCGATGCCGAAATCTCAGCTCTCATGAGCTTCATGAATGCGCTGACGGATCCGATATCCTCGACCGGGCGGCTCGGCCCGCCTGAACAGCTGCCCTCGGGATTGGCGCTGGATGCCAACATGACACCGCCGTCTTGATCAAGGCCCCATCGCATTTTTCATTAACGCCAATTATCCAATTTCACGGACTTTTCAATCGCGCTGCGATCCCCTACATCGCGGGGCATGAGCAAAACTTTACATATCGTCGGCGGCGGCATGGCCGGATCCGAAGCCGCCTGGCAGGCCGCGAATATGGGCGTGCAGGTTGTCATCCACGAAATGCGCCCCAAGGTCGAAACCTTTGCCCATCGCACCGGCGATTTGGCCGAAATGGTGTGTTCCAATTCTTTCCGCTCGGATGATGACGAACAAAACGCCGTTGGCCTGCTGCATTGGGAAATGCGTGCGGCCAACGGGCTGATCATGGCCACTGCGGACAAACACCGCCTGCCGGCCGGGGGCGCATTGGCCGTGGACCGCGACCCATTTGCCGCATCAGTGACCAAGGCATTGAAATCGAACCCCAATATTTCCGTTTCATACGAAGAAATCACCGATTTGCCCGACGATGGCCATTGGATTATCGCCACAGGGCCGCTGACATCTGATGCCTTATCAAAATCAATCGCAGCCGAAACCGGCACCGATAGCCTCGCCTTTTTTGATGCCATAGCGCCAATCGTCTATTTCGATAGCATCGACATGAGCCGTGCCTGGATGCAATCGCGCTATGACAAGGGTGAAACCGAGGAAGAGCGCACCGCATATTTGAATTGCCCGATGGACCGCGATCAGTATGAAGCCTTCATTGATGCGTTGTTGGCCTCTGATAAAACCGAGTTTCATGAAGGCGAAACTGCCGGGTATTTTGATGGCTGCCTGCCAATCGAAGTGATGGCCGAACGTGGCCGTGAAACGCTCCGCTTTGGCCCGATGAAGCCAGTGGGCCTGACCAATCCGCACCAGCCCGATGAGAAAGCCTATGCCGTGGTGCAATTGCGCCGGGATAATGCATTAGGAACGCTGTATAACATTGTGGGATTCCAGACTAAAATGAAGTACGGTGCGCAAACTGAGGTGTTGCGCATGATCCCCGGCCTGCAAGATGCCCAATTTGCCCGGCTGGGCGGCATTCACCGCAACACCTTTTTGAATTCTCCTACATTACTGGATGCGGACATGCGCCTGCGCTCACGCCCGCATATCCGATTTGCCGGGCAAATCACCGGGGTTGAGGGCTATGTGGAAAGTGCGGCCATGGGCTTGTTGGCGGGCCGTTTAGCTGCGGCCGAAATTACCGGCCATCCCTTGCCTGCGCCCCCCCAGGACAGCGCCATGGGCGCGTTGATCCATCACATCACTGGCGGCGCCGAAGCAAAGACGTTTCAGCCGATGAACGTCAATTTTGGCCTGTTTCGCCCTGTGGATGGCCTCAAAGGTGGTCGGCGTGGCCGCAAAGACCGCTACAAGGCCTACACTGACCGCGCCAAAGCCGCCTGGGCCGATTGGTTGGCGCACGGCACACTGGACGAAACCCAGCCCATGTGATTTTCTAAGCCCATGACAGAAAAATTCCTCGATCACGTCTATGGCGATGTGTCGCAAGACACCTCAAACGACATTTACGGCGCATGGGCCAAAACCTATGAGGCAAAAGTCGTCAGCCTGAATGATCACATTAACTCTAACACTTATACATTTGAAATATCGTGAATTTTTCCACAAGATTTGCACCTTCCCCTACCGGCCCCCTACATCTGGGGCACGCTTTTTCGGCCTTGCTGGCGTATCAGGGCGCATGTGATGCTGCGGGGCAGTTTCATCTTCGGATCGACGATCTTGATCAATCGCGTGCGCGCCCTGAGTGGGAGGCACAGATATATGATGATCTGGCTTGGCTGGGCTTGGAGTGGACCACGCCTGTGATGCACCAATCCAGCCGTTTACAGGTCTACCAAGACAGCCTTTATATTCTTTGGGATCTAGGGGTTATATACCCATGCACATGTAGTCGCTCTGATATTCGCGCCGCCGTGTCAGCCCCGCAGGAAGGTGCGCCACTGCTTGGCCCGGACGGGGTGATTTACCCCGGCACCTGCCGCCCCGCCATACCACTGACGGGCCCAATGCCTGATGCGGTTTTGCGTTTGGATATGGCGCGGGCATTGGCCCAATTGTCTGATCCACTTAGCTTTGAGGAAACAGGGACCAGCCCCGAAGGCTTAAGCGGATTAATCCAACCCACAAACATGATCACGCAAGTTGGCGATGTTGTGCTGGCGCGTCGTGATATGGGTGCGTCTTATCATCTGTCCGTCGTGGTTGATGATGCGGCACAACAGATCAGCCATGTGATCCGAGGACAGGACCTGTTTTCAGCCACACAAATACATGTGCTGCTGCAACGCCTTCTAAACTTGCCCACGCCTGTCTATCACCATCACCGGCTAATCCGCGATAATGCTGGTAAACGCCTTGCAAAACGGGATGATGCGCGCGCTATCTCAACCTATCGTGAGGCGGGTAAAACACCGCAAGACATCCGCCAGATGATCGGGCTTTGAGCCTTCACTTTTCCATAAATACTTAAACCTTGCTCACTCAACCATTGGCGTCATGATTTCAACTTCGCGGCCATCCTGAACAGCCGTATAAAAACAACTGCGCCGGTTGGTATGACACGCAGCGCCAGTTTGGCGCACCTGCATCAACAGGCAATCGCGGTCACAATCCACGCGCATCTCTACCAGTTGTTGCACATGTCCCGAGGTTTCACCCTTGACCCAAAATGCCTGCCGCGACCGGCTCCAATAGGTCACACGGCCGGTGTCCAGCGTGCGCGCCACGGCCTGTGCATTCATCCATGCCATCATCAGCACTTCGCCGGTTTCTTCCTCCTGCGCAATCGCGGGGATCAGACCGGCATCATTGTACCGCAATGTTTTGGGATCAAAGTTCATAACGAACCCTCTTTGCATCCTGAGTTATCGCCTCTATTTATGGGGTCACAACCGAAAGGGAAAGCCATGAGCGGTGAAACCGATCTGATAAAGCTCTACTCTGCGCGCATATTGGCGTTGGCGGCAGACATGCCACGGCTGGAGCGGTTGGAGCATCCGGATGCCACCGTAAAGCGGCGCGCGCCTTTATGCGGCTCAACTGTGACAGTTGATGTTATTTGCACGGATGGCCGGATCAGCGATTATGGTCAGGATGTCAAAGCATGTGCACTCGGTCAGGCCGCGGCTAGTGTTGTTGGCGCCAACATTGTGGGCACCACTATTGACGAGGTGCGCGCGGCGCGTGATGCCTTGAAGGATATGCTGAAAAATGACGGGCCTGCCCCGTCTGCTCCGTTTGAGGGGCTCGAAGTTTTACGCCCCGCGCGCGAGTATAAGAACCGTCATGCTTCGATCTTGTTAACACTTGAAGCATCGGTTGAGGCATTGGAAATGGCGCAAGCCGCCAGCTCCTGTGCATAATTTGACGGGTAAGCCCATGACCCCGCGCGTGATCTGGATGTTCAATTTTACTGGCTGGGTGTTGTTCACAATCTCGGCTTTGTTCTTCCTTTGGGGAACATGGAACGCAGGCGATGTGATTGGCATAATCGCCAGCCTTGCATTTTTGATTGCCTGCATCGTGTTCATGGTCCCTGCCTGGGTCACGCGCCCTGGCCGCCGCAACTGACCACAAAAAAACCGCCGCACATCCGGACAGAGGATGGCGGCGGAAGGAAAGCTAGGTTTCGCGTTTTCCCGTCATGCCTAAAGGGGAGGATTGAGGCAAACCCCTTATAGGGACAGTGGGACAGGCAGTGTCTGTAAGTCGCGTTGCATCATAGAAGGGGACAGAAGATGCGCGGCATAAACGGGTACGAAACGTCGCAGGCAGAAAGAGTTACAAGAAACCGGGCAAATAAAGGCCTACCACCAGCGCTGTCATCAGCGCCATGACGCCCAAAACATCACCAAGCAGCGTGTCTTGAGATCGAATGACTGCGGCTTTGATCTGGCTGTACATTGAGGCGTATCCTTAATTTGTATCGTCTTGTTGCCTCTTTGTTCTCACTTTATGGGTGCCGTGTAAAGAACTTTATGAGAACATTTGTGAACTTTATGGAACACACCAACACAACCACTTGATAACAAATGATATTAAATTTTACCTAGCCGACCTCAATTAACCGGATCGCCTGATCCTGCTCCATCAACCACAACAGAACACGCGCTGCTTTGCCCCTTGCGGATGTCAAATCCGGATCATCGGCCATCAGTTTTCGTGCATCCGATTGCGCCACGGCCATCAAGGCCGCCTGTCGTTCCAGATCAGCCACCCGGAAACGTGGCAACCCGGATTGTGCAGTGCCGATCAAATCCCCTGCCCCGCGCATCTCCAGATCAACCTCGGAAATACGAAACCCGTCTTCTGTTTCGCGCATGGTTTCAAGCCGCTTTTGCCCGCCTTCCGATAGAGGTGCTTGATAGATCAGCAAACAAGTGGAGGCTTGGCTGCCGCGCCCGACACGCCCGCGAAGCTGATGCAATTGCGCCAAGCCAAAACTTTCGGCGCGTTCAATCACCATGATCGAGGCATTGGGCACATCAACGCCCACTTCGATAACTGTGGTGGCAACCAATACCGATGTTTCTCCGCGGTGAAAGGCCGCCATAGCTGCGTCTTTTTCCTCGGACGGCATTTGGCCATGCACCAATCCGACTTTGCCTTCGCCCAAGGTCGCGCGCAGGCGTTGAAAGCGGTCTGTGGCACTGGACAGATCAATAACTTCGCTGTCTTCAACCAGCGGGCACACCCAATACGCCTGCCGCCCCTCTGCAATAGCTTTGCGCAGATGATCCACCACTTCATCCATCCGCGTTATGTTGACCAAAGCGGTCTTGATGGGCAGTCGGCCGGGTGGTTTTTCATCCAGCACACTGATGTCCATATCGCCATATTGCGCCAAAGACAGACTGCGAGGGATTGGCGTGGCGGTCATCACCAACGCATCGGCCTGAGCGCCTTTGCGGCCCAACTCCAGCCGTTGGCGCACACCGAACCGGTGTTGTTCATCCACAATAGCCAACCTCAGGTCGCCAAATTCAACGTCCTTTTGAAACACAGCATGAGTGCCCACCAGAATCTGGATTTTACCCGCAGCCAGGGCCGCAAGTTTGGCGCGTCGCTCCGCGCCCTTGTCACGGCCTGTCAGGATTTCCAGCACGACACCGGCGCTTTGTGCCAAGGGGCGCAGCCCTTCCAGATGTTGGCGCGCCAATATTTCCGTGGGGGCCATCATCACGCCCTGCCCGCCTGCTTCAACGGCAATCAACAACGCCTTGAAGGCCACCAATGTTTTGCCAGCACCTACGTCGCCCTGCAACAGGCGGTTCATCTTTTGGGGCTTGGCCATGTCGGCCGCTATTTCGGCAATGGCGCGGGTTTGAGCCCCGGTCGGGGTGTAGGGCAAGGCCTCTAAGACACGGGCCTGCAGGATGCCGGTGCCCACAGTTTCGCGGCCCTTGGCACGGCGCAATTGAGAGCGGGCCAAGGCCAAAGTCAGTTGATGCGCCATCAATTCATCATAGGCCAGCCGTTCGCGCGCCGGATGGGTTGAGGACAGATCCTGCATGTTTTGCGGCGCATGAGCCGTGACAATCGCGGCCTGCCAATCGGGCCATCCTGTTTGGGCCTTTTGCGCGGGGTCAATCCATTCGCCCAACTCCGGCGCGCGTGTCACAGCCGCCGCTGCCGCCTTGCGCATGGTTTTTTGGGTCACGCCTGCTGTCAGCGGATAGATCGGTTCAAAATCAGGGATTTCGCCCGCGTCCAGCACCTCAAGCACATGATCGGGGTGCACCATATTGGCGATGCCATCAAACAATTCCACCTTGCCCGATACGATGCGCCGCGCACCAGTGGGCAGGATTTTGCGCAGATAGTCATCGCGCGCATGAAAGAACACCAGCTGAAAACTGGTCGCGGCATCTTCGACATTCACCCGGTAGGCCCCGCCGCGTTTGGTGGGGTGGCGATGTTGGCCGACAGTGACCTCAACGGTCACAACACCCGGCAGCTCTGCGCCTTGCACCGTGGCGCGCTTGCGCCGGTCCACGCCGGTGTGTGGCAAGGTAAACAGCATGTCCTTGGGCTTTGTTATTGCCAGTGCCTCCAGCGCTTTGGCTGTTTTGGGGCCAATGCCGTCTAGGGTTTCCAAATCTGCAAACAGCGGAAAGAGTATTTCGGGACGTGTGCTCATGATGCGCCGATCAATGCCAGCCAGCCATCTTCATCCAGCGTTTTGACGCCCAGATCTGCGGCTTTCCTGGCCTTGCTGCCGGCCCCCGGCCCGGCCACCAACAGATCGGTTTTGGCAGAGACCGAGCCTGAGACCTTGGCCCCCAGCGCCTCGGCGCGCGCCTTGGCTTCGGCGCGGGTCATCTTTTCCAAGGTGCCGGTGAAGACCACTGTCTTGCCAGCCACGGGGCTGTCAGTGTTGGCGGGTGTATCATCGGGTTGAATGTCCAGCTCGGCCACCAGCCGGGAAATCGAGGCGCGCTCGGCCTCTTGCTGCAGGCTGGTGACAAGGGAAACCGCAACGGTATCGCCGATCCCATCAATCCCCGTAAGATCATCCCAGGCGGTTTTTGCGGTGGGATTGACCTGCGCCCAGATCGCATCCCGCGTGGCTTTGATCTTGGGCTTGCGGCCTTCTTTGGCTGCGGCTTGTCGCTCGGCCACTTCAGCAGCATCCGCTTGCAGATGAGACATGGCGGTCGGCCCTGCCGCATCCAGCGTCGCAATCAGCGCTGGCCAATCGCCGTAATGGCGGGCCAGATCGCCGGCGGCCACTTCGCCGACATGTCGAATGCCCAACGAAAACAAAAACCGCTTCAGTTCAATCGCGCGTTTATCGTCAATCGCCTGAAACAAGTTGTCGGCGCTTTTATCACCCCAGCCTTCGCGGTTTTTAAGTTGCTGCAATCCGGTGCCATACCGCGCGCGCAGGGTGAAAATATCGGCGGGCTCGTGCACCCAACCATCACGGTAAAACTGCTCCACCTGTTTGGCGCCCAGGCCTTCAATATCAAAGGCGGCGCGACTAACGAAATGCTTGAGCTTTTCCATCGCCTGCGCCGGGCAGATCAGCCCACCCGAGCAACGGCGTACGGCATCGCCGTCCTCGCGGATGGCGGCGGAGTGACATTCAGGGCAGGTTTGTGGAAATGCATAAGGTTCGGCATCATCAGGACGTTTGGTCAGGTCAACATCCGCCACTTTCGGGATCACATCGCCGGCGCGGTACACCTGCACCCAATCGCCCACACGAATGTCTTTGCCACCGCGAATTTCGCCACCGGTATTATCGCGGCCCTTGATGTAGTCTTCGTTGTGCAGCGTGGCATTTGACACAACAACACCGCCGACAGTGACAGGCAAAAGCCGTGCCACAGGTGAAAGCGCGCCCGTGCGGCCCACTTGAATATCAATGCCTTCCAACCGCGTCCAGGCCAGCTCGGCCGGGAACTTATGGGCAATGGCCCACCGAGGTGTGGTTGATCGAAACCCAAGCCGCTGTTGCAGCGCCAAATCGTTGACCTTGTAGACCACGCCATCAATGTCATAGCCCAGCGTTGCGCGGGCCTGTTCAATTTTTGCGTAGTGATCCAGCAATGCCTGGGGGCCGTCACACAAAGCAGTTAGCGTGTTGGTCTGAAATCCAAGTTCCTCCAATCGCTCGATGGCCTGCACCTGAGTATCGCCAAGCGGCGCAGACACATCCCCCCAAGCATATGCAAAAAACCGTAGTGGGCGGGATTTGGTAACGCTGGCATCCAACTGCCTGAGCGATCCGGCAGCGGCGTTGCGGGGATTGGCAAACTGCTTGTCAGACCTTTCGGCCTGCCGCGCGTTCAGCGCTTCAAAATCAACATGGCTCATATAGACTTCGCCGCGCACTTCCAGCACATCTGGAGCACCGATCAGGATCTGCGGGATGTCCGAAATGGTGCGCGCATTGGCGGTAACATTTTCGCCTACAGCCCCATCACCACGGGTGGCGGCTTGCACCAATTGGCCTGCTTCATATCGCAAACTCAGGCTAAGCCCGTCGATCTTGGGTTCCGAAGTATAGGCCAAGGGGGCGTCGTTACTTAAGCCCAGGTAGCGGCGGATACGATCGTCAAACTCTTGAATGTCTACGTCATCAAAGGCATTGGAAAGTGACAACATCCGCACGACATGTGCCACTTTGCTGAACCCATCCGCAGGAGCGGCCCCCACTTGCTCACTTGGGCTGTCGGCACGTTTGAGATTGGGAAACCGCGCTTCAATGGCCAGATTGCGCGCCTTGAGGGCGTCATATTCGGCGTCGCTGATATCTGGCTGGTCATCGCGGTGATAGGCGGCGTTGGCGCGCGCCATGTCAACAGACAGACGGGCCAGTTCTGTTCTGGCCTGATCTGCGTTTAGCGCATCAATGGCAATGTCGCTGGTTGTGTTGCTGTCCGGCAATGGCCGCCCCCTGATCTTTCGGAGCCAGCCTGGCCCCCCGCTCACTTCACAAGGTGATAGGGCCGTGTTGGGCCAAGGTCCAGTGCATCCGGACCCTGGCCTGTGGTTCAGGCGCCAACGGCGACGCGCGGGTCATCCATCTCTTCGGGCGCAGGATCACGCAGCACATAGCCCCGGCCCCAAACCGTTTCGATGTAGTTGTTTCCGCCCGTGGCTTCGCTCAACTTTTTGCGAAGTTTGCAAATGAAGACGTCGATGATTTTCAACTCGGGTTCATCCATGCCGCCATACAGGTGGTTCAGAAACATTTCCTTCGTCAGTGTGGTGCCCTTGCGCAGGCTCAGCAGTTCCAGCATCTGATATTCCTTGCCGGTCAGATGTACGGTTTTACCCCCCACATCCACTGTCTTGGCATCAAGATTCACATTGATCACACCTGTGCAAATAACTGACTGCGAATGTCCTTTGGATCGCCGGATGATGGCATGAATACGCGCCACCAATTCATCACGGTGGAACGGTTTGGTCAGGTAATCATCTGCGCCAAAGCCAAATCCCTTCAGCTTGTTTTCATTGTCGTCTGATCCTGAAAGGATCAGCACCGGCGTATCTACGCGTGCCAGCCGCAGTTGGCGCAACACATCATGGCCGTCCATATCGGGCAACCCGAGGTCAAGAAGGATCAAATCGTAGTCATATAGTTTGGCCAGATCGATCCCCTCTTCTCCTAAGTCCGTTGTATAAACGTTCAGGTTGGCATGGGTGAGCATCAGTTCGATGCTTTTAGATGTGGTTGGATCGTCTTCCACCAAAAGGACACGCATTTAATTTCTCCGCTAAGTCATATTGTCTGGGATCAAACTGACCAATATTGGTTAACCACACGTTACCTTAGGAGAACATTGTGCGAATTCTACTTATGGTTGTCTATAGTTTTTTAGTGCTGTGGCCTTCAAAGCCTCTTCGCCATGGTCACTAACTGCCCGCACCCATTCAGTAAATTCATCCTGACTTAGGTCATAGCGCGCCAAGGCTTCGGCTTGCGTGATCAGCCCATAAAGCACCCCGCGCACGACTGCCAACTTACGAGAGGCCACCCAACGCCCGGTTGTGGGTGCCGGAAGATCAGCACGGGTCATGGTTGATCCGTCTGGTAATGTGACCGCGCGCGGGCCGTCTACTTTCTTTAGATACATCTGTCTCGCCCTTATGGATAACCACACAATGACGTGCGCAGGTTTAAAGACGAATGAAGCCAGATCGACGAACTGTTTCAGATTTTTATAAACCCCGCCCTAAAGTGTTTTGAGCGTAGCGTGCGATATAGCTTCTTGCCAAAACGCCTTACATGACTGACCTGTCAGCGGGCCTGAACGAATGCTGGTTCAAACCTGAGGGCAAAGCCCCTATATAGCGCGCAACAGCCACGCCCCACAGACACGCCCCGAGGTGCCACATGCCGCTTGACCATCCCTTGAATTCGCTTGGTATCCCCAAGCCCCCTGCCCAAACGCGAGTCGTTGTGGCGATGTCGGGAGGTGTGGACAGCTCGGTTGTGGCCGCACAGCTGGCCGAGGAAGGCTATGACGTGATCGGGGTGACTTTGCAGCTGTATGACCACGGTGCGGCGCTGGCCAAAAAAGGCGCGTGTTGTGCCGGTGTGGACATCCACGATGCCCGCCGCGTGGCCGAAGATATGGGATTTCCGCATTATGTGCTGGATTACGAAAACATCTTTAAGGATGCGGTGATTGACGAATTTGCCGACAGCTATCTGGCGGGCGCCACGCCGGTGCCCTGCATCCGCTGCAATGAGCGGGTGAAGTTCAAGGATCTTCTGGAAACCGCCAAAGATCTTGAGGCCGATTGCATGGCCACAGGCCACTACATTCAGCGCAAATCTGGCCCCCTTGGCCCTGAATTGCACAGCGCTGTGGATGCCAACCGTGATCAATCCTATTTCCTGTTTTCCACCACGCCCGAGCAACTGGCCTTTCTGCGCTTTCCTTTGGGGCATTTGCCCTCCAAGGATGCCACACGCGCGCTGGCGGCCAAATATGATCTGGTCGTGGCCGACAAACCCGACAGTCAGGACATCTGCTTTGTGCCCGATGGCAACTATGCCTCGGTGATCGAAAAACTGCGCCCCGGTGCGGCTGAGCCGGGCCATATCATTGATATTGAGGGCAATGTGCTGGGTGATCATAACGGCGTGATCCACTATACGATTGGCCAACGCCGAGGACTGGGAATCGGCGGATTGGCCGACCCTCTTTATGTGGTCAAACTGGATGTGGACGCCAAACAGGTTGTGGTCGGCCCCAAAGACCTGCTGACAACGCGCACCATCCCGGTGCGCGAAATCAACTGGCTGGGCGATACAGAACTGACCGCGCAAGATGAATGGCATGTGTCGGTCAAAGTCCGCTCTACCCGCCCGCCGCGCGCAGCGATCATCCGGCCTATCTCAGCAACCGAGGCTGAGGTCGAATTACTGACACCCGAAGAAGGCGTATCCCCCGGTCAGGCCTGTGTGTTTTATGAAACCGACGGCACGCGCATCTTAGGCGGTGGCTGGATCTGGCGCGGGTATTGATCGCTTTGCTCTGAAAATGGCGCGAGGCGCAGCTTGCCTCGTCATTCAAAACTACAGCCGGTTCAACACCGCCCGTGCGGCACGCAACCCCGGCGCTTCTGCGCCTTGCCCGAGACGCTCCATCGTGATGCGCATTGCATCCAACTGCTCGGCGTGATCAGCGATCATTTTCAACACGCCTGCGCCGATCAGATCCGCGCGGCAATCCTTGCCGATGAATTCTGGCACCGCGCGGGTGTCTGACACCAGATTAACCAGCGTTACCGTGTCCACTTTGATCATCGCCGACACAATCTGGCGGGTCAGCCAGTTGGCGTCATAGGCAATCACCATGGGCGTGCCTGCGGCGGCCAGCTCAAGTGACACAGTGCCAGAGGCCGCCAGAGCGTAATTGGCAGCATAAAAAGCGCAAATTTTTTCAAAGGCATAGTCGCTGGGCCTCATCTCGCCTTGCGCCAATATGATTGGCTCGGCGGGCCATTCCTTGACCGCCTCTCGCAACACAGGTTCTGCGGCGGTGGTGGTTGGGGCGACCAGCCGAAGATCGGGGTATTGGTCCAACACGGTGCGCAAGGCCTCGCCAAATCTGGGCGCCAAACGCATCACCTCAGAGCGCCGTGAACCGGGCAGAACCAACAAAATCGGGTCTGTGCCCAATGCGTGCTTATGGCGGAAATCTGAGATGTCTTTGTGCGATGGCACCGGCTCGCTCACAACTGGGTGGCCGACAAAATCACATTGCATCCCTTCGGCTTGCATAAGGGGTGGCTCAAACGGCAGTAACGCCAGGACATGATCAATGTAATGCGCCATTTCCCTGGCCCGCCCTGCGCGCCATGCCCAAACCGAAGGGGCAACGTAATGCACTGTTCTGATGGCGCTTTTCGCCTTGACCAGTTTGGCGACACGCAGGCAAAAATCCGGGCTGTCGATGGTGATCAGCACATCGGGTTTTTCCTTAAGCACGGCCTCGGCTGTTTGGTGCAACCGGCGACGCAGCGCGGGGTATTTGGGCAGGACTTCGGCCAGCCCCATGACGCTTAGCTCGTCCATGGGAAACTGGCTGACCATGCCCTCGGCCTGCATCAGTGGTCCACCGACGCCCAGAAACTCAACCTCGCTGAGCTGTTTCAACCCGGCCATCAAGGCCGCGCCCAACTTATCGCCCGAGGGCTCTCCGGCGACCAGAAAGACCCGCATCACAGGGTGCGGGCTGTCAGGAAAAGCCCGGCCTTTTTGACCGCGTCCAAGGTGGCTGTGCGCTCCAGGATCATCACGCGGCCTGTTTCAATCACCAAACCGGCCAGCCCCGCATCCGCCACCGCCTGAATGGTGCGCGGGCCAATGGCGGGCATATCCACGCGCAGGTCTTGCCCCCGTTTGGCGGCTTTCACAAACACGCCCTTGGCCCCGTTTTTCAGGGTGTCCGGCGTGCCTGTCACAAACCCCAGCAAGGCATCCGTGCCCTGAATGGTTTCAATACCCAGGCATTGCCACCCGCCACAACACAGCCCTGCCCCACGTCCAGCGGCGACAAGGCGCTCAGAATATCCCAGGCGCGGGTGGCATCTGTCAGGTCGGCGTCGGATGGGGTGCCCACCTGCAAATCAGATGTGGCTGTCAGATCGGGCAGCAGCTCATGGACGCCGATCACTGCGAACCCCTGTTCTTCAAATATTTCAATGACCTGACGGAGCAGCCCATCATCCCCGCCCTGCATCGCCGTCATGATGCGCGGCACCAACGCCAGTGTAACCGGGTCCAGCTCGGCCGGGTTCAGCGCCGGGCGCGCAAGACCGCCAGCAAAGACAACACGGTGCACGCCTGCGTCTTTCATTGCGGCAAACAGCCCGCCCAGCTTTTCAATCTGATGCTCTTGGGTGATGTCCCCCAAGTCGTGCGGAATGCCCTTCAGGCTAAATCGCAATGCGTTTGGGTATGCTTTGACCAATTGCACCGGCAAGCTGCCGCCACACGCCAATATGGCCAATGGCCCGCTCATCTCAGACCTGACCCGGTGTCAGGAACGAGCGATCGCTTTCACCGGTTACAAAGTCCACGATCTGAAGAACATATTCGCTTTCGGCTTCCTCGCCCAGACGCCGGGCGCGGTCCTGAAAGGCGCCCTCGCCCTGTGCCAGCATCTGGAATGCCGCGCGCAACGCAGTGATATCCGCACGCGCCACACCGCGGCGTTTCAGACCCACCAGGTTAAGCCCATCCAATTCCCCGCGCGGGGCCTGAACCAGACCATAGGGAATCACATCATTGGTCACCATGGTGACGGCCCCGATGATGGCGCCCTGCCCGATGCGCACCCATTGATGCACGCCTGACAGGCCACCGATGATCACGTCGTCTTCGATCACACAATGGCCAGCAAGAGCAGCATTGTTCACAATAATCACACGGTTACCGACACGGGCATCATGGGCCACATGGCACCCGGCCATAAACAGGCCATCATCGCCAACGCGCGTGACACCGCCGCCACCTTCGGTGCCGGTGTTCATCGTCACATGTTCACGAATACGGTTGCGCGCGCCTATTTCAAGGCGGGTTTCTTCGCCCTTGAATTTCAGGTCTTGTGGCACTTCGCCGATGCAACAGAACGGCCAGATCACGGTGTCTTCGCCGATACTGGTCTGCCCGCTCACAACCACATGAGATTTGATTTGCACCCTGTCGCCCAACACGACCTCAGCCGCAATATGGCAAAACGGCCCGATGCGGACACCTTGCCCAATCTGCGCACCATCTTCGACGATGGCGCCGGGGTGGATGAAGGTTTCTGTCATGCTCATGCCCCTGTGTTCAGGTCCATCATGGCCGTGAATTCCACTTCGGTGGCCATTTCGCCCTCAACAGTGGCCACACCGCCAAAACGCCAGACTTTGCCGCCAGGCTTGCCGCGCAGAGTTGAGACACGCATTTCCAGCACGTCGCCGGGCACAACCATGCGGCGGAATTTGCATTTGTCGATCGACATGAAATAGACCAGCATATTCTTGTCTTCCATGCCCAAAGCGGCCCCCACCATCACGGCCGACGTCTGCGCCATTGCCTCAACAATGGTGACGCCGGGCATGATAGGTTTGCCGGGGAAATGGCCCTGAAAATGCGGCTCATTCATTGAGACATTCTTGATGCCAGTTGCCGATTGATACCCGTCAATATCAATCACCTTATCCACCAGCAAAAACGGATAACGATGCGGGATAAGCCGCTGGATCAGATGAATATCTGCGGTTTTGAGCGGCTCACTCATGAGATGTCCCTTTCAGTGATGTCTTTGTGCCCGTCCTATCAACAAGGTCGGGGCCGGGCAAGTTACTGCTGATCGTCCCCCGAAGACGTGCCAGCCGGGCCGGAGCCGATACGCAGGTCAATCCGCGCGATAGCCACATCGGTGATATCAATCACATCAGAGCGCAACAATACTGTGCGCACATCCATCACGACGGCCCCACCGGCATCGCGCATCAGTTCGATCAGAACCGGTTGAACCGCGCGCATGAAAATCCCCGGTGCGCGCTCGCGGCTCAATTCAAGATCACGCACAGCGCGGTCACTGTCACGGCGGATCTGCTGCACTTTGGTATCAAAAGCATCTGCCAGATCGCGGAATTCTTCTGGGGTTTTCTGCGCGCGCAAATCCGTGAGGGCCTGTTCCTCGGCTTCGAGGTCAGCGCTTCTTTGATCGTTCAACGCGCTCAATTGCTCGCGTTGTTTCAGATATTCACTGTTCAACCGTTGGCCAAACAGTGTTTCCTTGAACAGCCGGTCCGGATCAAGCACCAGAACATCGCTTTGTACGATCCCAACATTTTGCGCCTTAGCAGCAAAAGGCGCGGCGCAAAGCAGCACCGCGCCAAGGACCAACCAGCCAAAGATTGCCAGTCGCATCAGAATTCCGATTTGACCGTCAGGTCAAAGGTCTGCTCGATGTCGCCGGGCTCTTTCTTCAACGCCTGGCTGAAGTTCATGCGCAGCGGACCGAAGGGCGATTCCCAGAACAGTGACACACCAACGGCGTGACGATCCTCAAACCCGGTTGAGGACAAAGCGCCGACCGCATTGGTGGTGTCCACGCCCCAGATGGCGCCTATATCGTAGAAAGCCCCACCCGAAATCCCGTATTCTTCGGGCAGACCAAGGGGGAACTCGGCTTCAAACTTAAGCGCAGCATAGAAATCACCGCCCAAATGTTCGCCGCCTTCAGTGGGGCCTATGCCGTTGGGCTCAAACCCACGAATAATCTGCTGGCTGAACCGATCAATGGCGCGGCTTTCCTGCCCACCAAAATAGTTCAGCGCGCCGCCTTCCAGCGTGGCCCGAAGCGTGACTTCTTCGTTCAGAATGCGGGTTTGGCCAATGATACGGCCTGTGGATTTCACAAACTCCTGATCGCCACCCACCCCGGCAAATTCCTGACCGAAGGACAAGAGCACACCGCGCGTGGGGTCCAGCCCGGTGCGGCGTGTATCAAGGGTGTAATTATAGCCGATCGCACTGGAGAACAGCCCCCCCTTATTGGCTTCGGACCCTAAGATTCCGGTTGGTTCAATTGGGACGGTGGTGGTGTCATCACGAAATGCGCCGAAATAGTCGTTCATTTCGCCGTAGGTGGCGCTATAGAATAAGGACAGCCGACCATTTTCACTGACCGGAAAGGTAAGGCCGGGGCGGAACGACCCCAGAATGCTGTCGTAAAACTCGTTGGTGTCACCAGCGGTTTCGGTCAACGACGAAATAAAGCTGAATTCGACATCGCGGCCCAGAAACGCCGGCTCTGCAAATGCCAGCGAATATTGCGCGTTGTTGGAGGATGCTGTGACATTGGCCGACAGGGTTTGCCCCCGGCCAAGGAAGTTGCGTTCGGTAAAGCCGGCTGTGGCCCCAACACCTGAGTTGGTCGAATAGCTGACACCGAACGACAGTGTACCGGTTGTGGTTTCTTCCACATCCACATCAATCACCACCTGATCAGGACGCGAGCCTTCGCGGGCGTCCACCGAGGAATTGGCGAAATAGTTCAGGGCTTTGATCCGCTCGGCCGCCTCACGAATGGCACGCGGATTAAAGGGATCCCCCTCAACCGTATCAAACTGGCGGCGGATCACACGGTCAAGCGTGGTGGTGTTGCCCTCAACATCAATGCGTTCCACAAAGACGCGTGGGCCTTTGGTCAGCGCGAATTCAACATCAAGTGTCAGATCGCGGTCATTGCGGGTGATACGCGGCTCAACCCGCAGAAAATCCAGGCCCTTCTTAACGGCCAGGCGTTCCATACGGGCAATCGAGTTTTCCACCAAAGTGGGTGAGTAAACAACGCCCGGCTTGACCTTCAGAACCGCGTGGAACTCATCGGCGTCTGCCCCCTCCATATCGGACACAGTGGTGATTTCACCGAACTTGAACTGCTGACCTTCCTGAATGTTGAAGGTCACGAAATAGGCGTCNCGCTCGCGGGCCAGCTCGGCGTTGGCGCCGGTGACACGGAAATCAATGTATCCACGGGATTGGTAGAAATCGAGCAACAGNTGNTTGTCAAACTCAACACGATCTTCAACGAANGTGTCACGCCCAATCAGAGCACGCAGCAGGCCTGCTTGTTTACTGTCGATGGCGCGGCGCAGGCGGCGATCAGAATAATTGCGGTTGCCAACAAAACCAATGCGGTTCACTTCGGTCAGACGGCCCTCAAAGATCTCAAACACCAGATCAACGCGGTTGTCGCTGCGCCGGATGATACGGGGCGTTACACGCGCCGATACCCGGCCGTTTTCCTCATAGGCTTCGGTGATTACGGCGGCGTCACGCTCGGCCTTGGTGGGGCTGAACACCTGGCGGGATGTGCTTTCGATAAAGCCTGCCAGGTCTTCGTCTTTCAGGCGTTTGTTGCCCTCAAACGCCACCTTGTTGATGGTGGGGTATTCAGTGACTTTGATCACCAACTGACTGCCTTGCGGGTCTATTTCCACAGATTCAAACAGGCCACTGGCCAAAATACGTTGATATGCGCTGTTCAACTGATCCGCCGAGACAGTTTCACCGCGGGCGATTCCGGCATAGCTCAGGATTGTACCCGCCTCTACCCGTTGATTGCCCTCGATCGACACCGACGAAAAGCGGTAGCTCTGCGCCGAGGCCGCATCAGGCAGGCCCAGACAAATGATTGTAATGATTGCCAGAATAAACGAATGGATCAGGCTTGTATCAGCCTTTGTACCCATGCCCGTAATACTGCGCCTCAATATAGTTTTAAACATGCTTCGAACCCGTCAGACATCCCATTAACAGAAGTCAGTAACGGGTCTATCTGCCCTTGTCAAAACGCCAATGAGAGGTTGAGAACTTTGCGGCACAGTGCCGCTTGAATGCCACCAATTAACGACAGTCCAGGTTTATAGAACCGAGCCGAGGAACGCGCCGGAAAGCAATGCCACCAATATGGTCACCAGATACAGCATCCGGTCCCAGTTCAGGTTAAACAGCAGGCTAAGCCCAGTATATCCGCTTACGATATGTTGCATGGCACTTTCTTCAATTTTGCTTACGTTGGGTCATGAATACCCGCCGAATATGGCAAAACTTCGCCCCTAAATGGGGCAAGAATTGGGCAACCCGCCTTTAGGGGCAGAAAAGATCATTGCTCAGCGCAAACACCATCAACCCCAGCACCAGCGTCAGTCCGACCCCCATCAGCACACGCAAGGCGCGCTCGGATGGGGGTTTTTTGAACACGGCCTCATAGCCAAAAAACACCAGATGCCCGCCATCCAAAACCGGGATCGGCATCAGGTTCAACAGGCCCACAGCGGCGGACAGCAGCGCAATGAACTCCACAAAACTCATTGCGCCTTGGCTTGCCATTGCACCTGATGCTTTGGCGATACCAATGGGTCCGGACATGTTGCAGCTACTGATGGCCCCAGTGATCATGTGATACAGCCCCGACAAAGATCCTGTGATCACTGCCCAAACTGATTTTGCACCTCCCTGAAGCGCCGAGATCACATCAAGGTTTTGCGTTGCGGGTTTAAATGCACTGCTACTTCCAATGCCGATCCGCCAAAAGGTTTTATAACCGCCTTCTGTTTGCTGCTCGTCCGAACGCTTAGGGACCAGAACAAAATCAACCATTTCTCCTGCGCGCCAGATTTTTATAGGAATCGCACGGCCTTCCGAAGATTCTACCGTTTTGCGAAGTTGGGAAAACGCATAAATCGGTTCGCCATCAATGGCAGTAATAACATCGCCCGCCCGTATCCCTGCCGTATATGCAGCTGAAAGTGGAATAATTCGGTCCGCCAGAGGAGGCAACGGATGCGGACCTTTCACGGTAACAACGCTCCCATCCCGATGAACGACATAATCCAACAGCGGCTCATTGGGGAGCGCCTCAGAAAAGGCGTCGTTGGCTTCCCGATCTGTGCGATCTGGCCAAGGCAGCCCTGCAATTGAAATGGGAACATCCCCGGTCTGCAACATGACACCCTCAACCGGCAGGGGTTTGAGTTCTCCAATGGTCAGCGGTTCAATTGCCTTGCCACCGGCCATCAACAGCCCAGCAAACACAAAAAACGACAGGATAAAATTGAACACCGGGCCCGCGGCCACCGTGGCGGAGCGCGCCCACAACGGGGCACCCTGCATGGTTTGGCGGCGTTCTTCGGGGGATAAATCACTGATGGTGTCGGTTGTGTTGGCGCTGGCGGCATTGGCGTCGCCCTTGAATCTCACATAGCCACCAAAGGGCAGCAGGGCAAATTGCCAGCGTGTGCCGTGTTTATCCACCCTTGAAAACAACACCGGACCAAACCCAAGCGAGAAGACATCAGCCTTGATGCCTGACCAGCGTCCGACAATGTAGTGGCCATATTCATGCACCGCCACGATCACCGAAAGGGCCACCACAAAGGCAGCAATCGTCATGAAAAGATTTCCGAACTGCGGCAGAAGGCCAACTACATCCACGCGATATTCCTAACTGTTCATCCCTTTGACCACTCGGTCAGCATTGTTCCTAGACAGATGGTCCACTTGCAGCACCTGATCAAGGGTAATCTCGGCATCAATAAGGCCATTGTCGGCTGACACTTGGGTCAGCACCTGCTCAATCACCTGCGCCATATCAGCAAAGCCGATGCGCCCGTCGATGAAATGATCCATCGCACGCTCTTTGGCCGCGTTGAACACGGCGCCCGACAGGCCCCGCCGCTCCATCACCTCGCGGGCCAAACGCAACGCAGGATAGCGCGCGGGGTCCGGTGTTTGAAAGTTCAACTGCCCGATACCGGCCAGATCCAGCGGCTCCACGGGCAAGACCTCACGCTGTGGCCAGTTCAGGGCATAGCCAATGGCGTGGCGCATATCAGGCGGGCCAACATGGGCCATAAAGCCACCATCGCAAAACCCGACCATAGCGTGCACAATGCTCTCGGGATGCACCAGCACTTCGATCTGCTCGGGGTCAAACCCGAAAAACTCGCGCGCCTCAATCACCTCCATCGCCTTGTTGAACATCGACGCGCTATCAATCGTGATGCGCTGGCCCATGTCCCAGTTGGGGTGGTTGCTGGCTTGCTCCAGGGTCGCGTTTTGCAACTCTTCAATCGGCCAGTCCCGGAACGCCCCCCCAGATGCGGTGATCACCACACGGCTGACAGCGGCGGTATCTTCGCCCACAAGCGCCTGATAAATAGCCGAATGTTCGCTATCCACAGGGATTATGCGCGCGTGGTTCACCCGCGCAGTGTTCATCAACAATTGCCCGGCCGTCACCAGTGATTCCTTGTTGGCCAACGCCAGTGTCGTGCCTTGTTTGAGCGCCTCAAAGCTGGGCGGCAGCCCCGCCACGCCAACAATCGCGGACATGATCCATTGGGCCGGGCGGGCCGCGGCCTCGATCAGGGCAGTGGCGCCAGCGGCCACCTCAATTTGTGTATGGCTGAGTGCGGCGCGCAAATCCTCAAGCAGATCCTCATGGGCCGTCACGGCCAATTCGGCCTGAAACTCAATCGCATCGGCGGCCAGTTGGGTGATATTGTGCCCGCCGGTCAGGGCCACCACCGTAAAGCGTTCGGGGGTGCGGCGCACCAGATCAAGCGTGTTTTGCCCAACCGAGCCGGTTGCGCCAAGAATGCTGATACGTTTCATGACAGCGCAGGCACCCAACCAGTGATCCAAAGCAGCGCCACAAAAGTTGAGGCCCCCAGCATGGCATCAAAGCGGTCAAACACACCGCCATGGCCCGGAAGCAAGTCTGAGCTGTCTTTCACACCCTTGCGGCGTTTGAGGGCACTTTGGGCGATATCACCCATTTGGCCTGCAAACCCGGTGAGCATCGACAAGGGGATCAACATCACCCCTGCCCCGGTTGGCCCCATGAATATCAGGCCAATGACCGCCGCGCCCAACCAGCCAGCGATGGTACCGGACCAGGTTTTCTTGGGGCTGATGGCAGGCCAGAACTTTGGCCCGCCCAACATGCGCCCGGCGAAATAGCCCGCAACGTCTGACATAATCACAACGAGGATCAACCACAGCGCCCAAACGATCCCATCCTGTAAACGCAGCATCATCAAAGCAAGGCTGCCCGCAAGGATCCATGCGGTATAAGCCCCAAACCTTACGCGGTCAGATTTCACCTGCCCCACGGCCACCAATGTGGCCGCGATGATCAATGGCACAATGAACAGCGGGGTCATTGTCAGCCCTGAAATGAGTTCTGACAGCGCCAGTGTCAAAGCCCCGATAAGCCCCAGCCCCAGTGGAAATTCAGCGTCAAACATGCGCGCCAGTTCCCACATCATCAGCCCGCCGATACCCCAGATCAGCCCCCTGAACGGCCAGCCGCCAAAATATACAGCCAGCGCCCCCACGATCAGCATGATCACCCCCGAGAACACCCGAGGTGCCAAATCAGCCCATTGCGAGGATGCGCTCATGCAGACACAGCCCCAAAACGGCGGTCGCGGGTGCCATAATGGCTCAGCAATTCGTCAAATTTTTCGGCCGTAAAATCCGGCCAGAGCGTATCAATAAACTCGTATTCAGCATAGGCCGATTGCCACAACAGGAAGTTGGAAATACGCGCCTCTCCGCTGGTGCGGATCACAAGGTCTGGATCAGGTAAAACGCATGTATCCAAATACTTTGGCAGCGTTTCTTCATCCACTTTTTCCGGGTCAAGCCGCCCCGCTGCCACATCCTGTGCCAACCGTTTTGTGGCGCGAGACACCTCATCGCGCCCGCCATAGTTCAGCGCAATCGTCAGGTTGGTGCCAGTACAGCCGGAGGTCATCGCTTCGGCCTCATCCATCAACCCGCGCAGCTTTTTGTCCAGACGCGGGCGATCACCAATAAAGCGCACCCGCACGTTCTCTTTCACGAAGGCTTGCATTTCCTTCATGATGTAGCGGCGAAACAGGCTCATCAACCCGGCCACTTCTGACTGCGTGCGCTTCCAGTTTTCTGTCGAAAAGGCAAAGATCGTCAGGTATTTCACACCCAGATCAGGGCAGGCACTGACAATTTCGCGGACCCGGCGCGCACCGGCGCGGTGGCCAAACAAGCGCGGCCGCCCCCGGCTTTGGGCCCACCGGCCATTGCCATCCATGATGATCGCCACATGGCCTGGCCCCCCGCCCGTTCGGGCAGGCTTATCTGCGTCTTTGGTCATCAGACCTGCATAATCTCGGCTTGTTTGGTTTCAAGCGCTTCATCCACCAAGGTAATATGGCGGTTGGTGATTTCCTGCACTTCGGCTTCCCAGAACTTTGATCATCCTCAGACAGGCCATCGGCCTTGGCCTTTTTGATCTGATCCATACCATCGCGGCGCACGTTGCGCACGGACACTCGGGCGCTTTCGGCATATTGCCCGGCCACTTTGCCCAACTCGCGGCGGCGTTCTTCGTTCAGCTCAGGGATGGGCAGCATGATGATCGTGCCATTCAATTGCGGATTGATCCCCAACCCGCTTTCGCGGATGGCTTTTTCAACTTTGCCAACCAGGCCCTTATCCCACACATTGATCGTCACCATGCGCGGCTCTGGCACATTCACGGTGCCAACCTGATTGACCGGCGTCATGGATCCATAGGCATCCACCATCACAGGCTCCAACATCGAGGCACTGGCGCGCCCTGTTCGCAATGACGCAAATTCGGTTTTCAGCGAGGCCATAGCGCCGTCCATACGGCGCTCCAGATCGTCGGTATCGAGCATGAAATCGTCTGACAAAGGACGCCTCCTTGGTGGTTCTTTTATATTGCCCGCCGGTTTTAGAGCATGGTCGCGCAGTTGTATAGCGGCGGTTGGCAGGATGCAGCCCGCCGGGCGAGTGGGGCAGCCCTAGCCTTTGACCATCGTAAATGTGCCCGTGCCGTCCAGAATGCTGCGAAAGCCCCCCGGTTCATCCAGGCTGAACACGATGATCGGCAGGTTATTGTCACGCGCCAGGGCGATTGCGCTGGCGTCCATGACATTCAGGCGTTTGGCCAAGACATCATCAAATGACACCTCATCATAGCGTACCGCGTCATCGTTGGTCATCGGGTCTTTGTCATAGATGCCATCAACCTTGGTGCCCTTGAAAATCGCCTGACATGCCATTTCAGAGGCGCGCAGCGTTGCGGCGGTATCGGTTGTGAAATAGGGGTTTCCGGTGCCCGCCGCAAAAATGCAGACGCGCTTTTTCTCCAGGTGGCGCACAGCTCGGCGGCGAATGTAGGGTTCGGCAATCTCATCCATACGAATGGCGCTGATCACCCGGCAATAGACGCCGATACCTTCCAAGGCTGATTGCATGGCCAATGCGTTCATCACTGTTGCCAACATACCCATGTAATCGGCTGTGGTGCGCTCCATCCCCTGCGCGCTGCCTTGCAACCCGCGAAAGATGTTCCCGCCGCCGATCACCATGCAGATCTCAACACCTGAATCGTGCACGGATTTCACCTCCTGGGCGATGCGCTCAACAGTTGGCGGATGTAGCCCAAATCCCTGATCCCCCATCAAGGCCTCGCCCGAAATTTTCAGCAAGACACGTTCGTAACTAGTGCCAGGGGTTTCGGACATGGGGCAGCCTCCGGAGGGTATAGATGAGTTTGGGCGCAAAATGTCTTAATTACACCCGAGGATCAATCCGATAGTCGCGTGACATGGGCAAAATACACAAATTCGCCTCGTAATCTGTGATGATCTTGCATAAGTCCTTGGGCAATGTTGCCTGACCTGGACATAGACCCACAAAAGCCGGTGCTGATTGCCGGGCCAACGGCCTCGGGCAAGTCCGAGCTGGCCTTACGCATTGCCGAATCCCAAGGGGGGGTGATCCTGAATGCCGATGCGATCCAGGTTTATGCGAACTGGCGGATTTTAACCGCCCGCCCCTCGTCCCAAGATGAGTTGCGCGCACCTCACCATCTGTTTGGGCATATCGCGTATGATCAGGCGTATTCTGTTGGTCACTGGTTGCGCGACGTGGCGCCGTTTGTGCAGGCTGAACGCGCGATCATCGTTGGTGGCACGGGGCTGTATTTCTCGGCGTTAACCGAAGGGTTGGCCGAAATCCCCGCCACACCGGCAGATATCCGGGCCGAGGCCGATGCGCTGCGCACGAAGGGGCAGATCTCCACGATGTTGGCTGATCTTGACGGTGAAACACGCGCGCGCATTGATGTCCAAAACCCGATGCGGGTGCAACGCGCCTGGGAAGTGCAGCGTGCCACCGGGCGCAGCCTGAGTGCATGGCAAGACGAAACACCACCTGCGTTGTTGCCCTTGGATCAGGTCACGCCATTGGTGTTGCAAGCCGACAAGGACTGGCTGACCCCACGCATCGCGCGCCGCTTTGATCAGATGATCGCACAGGGCGCGCTGGATGAGGCCCGCGATAATCTGGATCAGTGGGACACCAGCCTGCCCTCATCCAAGGCGATTGGCGCCCCTGAATTGATGGCCTATCTGCAAGATCAGATCACACTGGATGAGGCCCGCGAACAGGCCAGTATCGCCACACGGCAATTTGCCAAACGGCAACGCACCTGGTTTCGTGCGCGGATGAAAGAATGGCGGATGATTTCAGCGGCTGAGATGTAACTATCTCAACATTTATTGCTGACATTTCCCTGTTTTGGTGACACACTTGTGAAAATACGACAATAATTGGTGGCAGCAGGCCCTTGGCAGAACACCCTTATGTATCCACGATCACCGCCTGGGCGGATGGGCGCAACTGGTCGCTGGAGTTACAACACTCCCGCCCGCAGCACGCATTGATCTGGCAGACCCGTGGCCAAACTCGCGGTATCATAGAAGGCCAGCGGCGTGGCATTGGCGCACATAATGCGCTGGTGATTCCGGCCGGTACGATGTTTTCACTTGAGATGGCCAGACAAAGCTTTGGCATGGTGTGCCTGATCCCGGCGGGTGAACGGTTATTGATGCCTGAC
>JGI24025J20009_10000596_pt1 | contig 27963 bp, 28 predicted proteins | sample Cruoilmetagenom3_FD_20009 | JGI IMG/M metagenome (IMG submission 20009) | reverse complement strand
CGAAATGAGATTCAATATAATCAATGCCTTCTTGAGCAGCAATAACACTAACTAAATGAATGTGTTTTGGTTTCCCAAAAGGCTTTAAAGCCTCATAAGTAGCAACCATAGATTGCCCAGTGGCTAACATTGGATCGGCTAAAATTAATGTCTTGTTTTCTAAACTTGGACATGCTAAATACTCGACAATTATTTCAAAACTCTCAGGATTTTCTTTATGGTGTCTGTATGCAGAAATAAAGGCATTCTCAGCTTTATCAAAATAATTAAGTAAACCGTCGTGCAATGGAACTCCAGCTCTTAAAATAGAGCAAAGCACAATATCGTTATCTAATTTATCAATGTTACAAATACCAAGAGGCGTTTTAATGGTTGTTGGTTTATAGCTTAGTGTTTTACTTAGTTCGTAACCTAAAATTTCCCCAATACGTTCTATGTTTCTTCGAAAGCGCATGCTGTCTTTTTGTATATTATTATCTCTCATTTCAGAGATAAACGTATTTAATATTGTGTTTTGATTTGAAAAGTTATGAATGTGCATAGTGGACTCGTTTTATAGAGTGGTAAAGTTAATTAATTAGACTTATATTTACGTTTGTAATTTTTATATTAATAATATAGTGAACGCGAATCTACATTCTTAAAGCTTTAAAAATCTTTTAGCTAAAAAATATGTAGATTTGTTATTTAAAATCAAAATCATGTTTTCAGACAAAGCCAATAGAATTTTCCAAGACGTAATTAACCAATATCATGTTATAAATACGGTAGATCAAGCATTTGAAAATCCATACAATAAGGCAACTCATTTACTTGAGCATTTGCTTTATAGAAAATGTTGGATAGACACAGTTCAATGGCATTACGAAGATATTATTCGCGACCCACAAATAGATCCTGTTGCTGCTTTAAAATTGAAACGTCAAATTGATGCTTCAAACCAAGATAGAACAGACATGGTGGAATATATTGATAGTTATTTTCTTGAGAAATATAATGGCGTGACACCTAAAGCAGACGCAACTATTAACACAGAAAGTCCAGCTTGGGGAATTGATAGATTGTCAATTTTAGCTTTAAAAGTGTACCATATGAACGAAGAAGCAACTCGTACAGATGCCTCTGAAGCTCATTTAGTAGCCTGTAAGAAGAAATTGGATGTCCTTTTGGAGCAACGAGTAGATTTATCGACTGCTATAGATACGTTATTAAGTGATATTGAATTAGGCGATAAGTACATGAAAGTGTATAAGCAAATGAAAATGTACAACGACGATGAATTGAATCCAGTGCTTCGTTCACAAAAATAAATCATTGTCATTCAGAACATCCCGACAATTGTCGGAGTTGAAGAATCTTTAAAAAGATGTTTCGACAGCGTTCAACATGACATAATAATTTTATGTCTAAAAAACCCAAACACATCCTAGTTATTCGTCTTTCAGCTATGGGAGATGTTGCGATGACAATTCCTGTTTTAAAGGCATTTACTACTCAATATCCAGATGTAAAACTAACGGTTTTAACTAGGGAATTTTTTACGCCTTTTTTTAGAGATTTAGAAAATGTAACAGTATATCCAGCAGATTTAAAAGGAAAACACAAAGGTATTTTAGGTCTTTATAAATTATCTAAAGAGTTAAAAAACCAAACTTTTTCTAGTGTCACTTCGAGCGCAGTAGAGAAGTCTCATATAAAAATTGATGCTATCGCAGACCTGCACAATGTGTTGCGTACAAATATTTTAAAATTCTTTTTCTTCAGAAAAACCTTTGCTCAAATAGACAAAGGCAGAGTAGAAAAGAAAGCTTTAGTTTCTGGAGAAACATTCCAACAACTAAAAACAACACACGAACGTTATGCAGATGTTTTTAGAGAATTAGGTTTCACTTTAAACTCGAGCGCAGTAGAGAAGTCTCATATAAAAATTGATGCCATCGCAGACCTGCACAATGTGTTGCGTACAAATATTTTAAAATTCTTTTTCTTCGGAAAAACCTTTGCTCAAATAGACAAAGGCAGAGCAGAAAAGAAAGCTTTAGTTTCTGGAGAAACATTCCAACAACTAAAAACAACACACGAACGTTATGCAGATGTTTTTAGAGAATTAGGTTTCACTTTAAACTTAGCAAACCCCATTTTTCCAAAAAGAGTTGAGTTAAATTCTAGAATTGTTTCGGTAATTGGAACAGACTCAAAAAAATGGATAGGCATTGCCCCATTTGCTGCACACGAAAGCAAAATGTATCCTTTAGAATTGATGGAAAAAGTGATTGAAACACTTTCTAAAACTTATAAAATCTTACTATTTGGAGGTGGAAAAAAAGAGATTGAAATTCTTGATGAATTTCAATCTAAAAATGAGCATGTAATAAACCTAGCTGGAAAATTAACATTAGACGAAGAATTAGATGTTATTTCCAATCTTGATGTTATGCTGTCTATGGATTCTGGAAACGCACATATGGCAGCCATGTTAGGAGTTAAAGTGGTAACTATTTGGGGAGTTACTCATCCTTTTGCTGGTTTTGCACCATTTAATCAACCAGAAGATTTTGCTTTAGTCTCAGATAGAGAGAAATTTCCATTAATACCAACATCTATTTATGGAAATAAATATCCAAATAATTATCAGTATGTTTCAAAAAGCATTTTTCCTATAAAAATTGTTAAAAAAGTAGAATCTATTCTATAAGCTTCACTTAGATAAATTTTCAATACAGGTTTCTCTTATGTACCAAATTTGATTGAAATCTAACGCTATATTGTTTTCAATAATCCAGTTTTTTATAAAGGCTTTATGGTAGTCAACTTTAAATTTGGCAATTTGTTCTGGCTCAATTTCAATTTCTTGAATGATATCGGTTTCAATTTTTTTAATATCAGAGTTTTTGTCTGTTAGGTCAAAACGTTGTTCACCAACTTTTAGATAACAATGTGCTTCTGGAATAAATTCAATGTTGTTTTCAGATAATACATTCCCAATTTTTGGCGTATTAATTTGTGTCATTTTATAAATTCCAAGAATTAGCTTAATATGTGGAATACTATTTAAGTCAGCTATAGTTTTTAAAAGTGCATGTTTTGAGCTACAAGACCCTTTTCTCTCAGTGAGAACGAGTTTTAAGTTGTTACGATTTTTATTCCTCCCATAAGGCAATTCTTTAACGAAATTTGTTAATTCGTTCCAATAATTTAATCCATAACTTTTAGCAAGTTCAGTTAATTCGTCTTTCGATATTAATTTATAATCTGTTGTCAAATGTTATATCCTAAATATCATCATAATCAACCTTAACCGTTGGTGTTGTTGGATGTGCTTGACAGGTTAAAACTAACCCTTCTGCGACTTCATTATCTGTTAAAATGTTGTTCTGTCTCATGGTAACTTCGCCTTCAGTAACTCTAGCCAAACAACTACTGCAAATACCTCCTTGACAAGAATAAGGTGCATCTAAATCTTCATCTAAAGCTGCTTCAAGAATGGATTGTTTTTGAGACATTTCAAAAGTACTCTCTTCCTCATCTACTACAACTGTAATTTTTGTTTTACCAGTTGCTATTTCATCTTCATTTACATCTGTAGGTTTTGCAGCTTTAAAAAGCTCATAATGAATATTATCTTCAGGAATATCATGTTCAGTTAGTACGTCTTTAACCGTATGAATCATCGCTTCAGGACCACATAAATAAAAGGCATCTACAACCACATGCTTGTGTGTGTTTTTCATAACAAAATTAACAGTGCTTTTTTCAATGCGTCCAAAAATAGCATCGGCTTCATCAGCCTGACTGAATACAAATTGAATAGAAAAACGATCTTTAAATTGATGTTGCAAGTCTAAAAGTTGCTGCAAAAACATGGTGTCTTTAATCGTTTTGTTTCCATAAACAAGAATAACTTTGCTATAAACTTCTTCTTCCAATGCACATTTTACAATACTCAATATTGGAGTAATACCACTTCCTGCAGCAAATGCAGCTATGTTTTTGGTTTTAGAATCGTTTGGCTCGAATAAAAATCGTCCTTTTGGAGGTGCTACTTCTAAAACATCTCCAATCTTTAAAGTATTATTTGCATAAGCTGAAAAAGTACCATCTGTAACTTCTTTAACAGCTACTTTTAAATCGCCACTTTTTGGAGAAGAACATAACGAGTAATCTCGTCTTACTTCATGATTATTTATATTAGTTTTTAGTGTAATATATTGACCAGCTTTAAAAGCATAGGTTGTTTTTAAATCTTCAGGGACATCGAAACTTAAGACAACAGATTTGTCGGTTTCTCTTAAAATATCTTTTATAGTAAGTTTATGAAAATGTGACATATTTAAATTTTTCACAAAAATAAGAAATACAGATAGAATTTAGTTTTGATTGTAACAAAATGTACATTAATATTACTAATAGAGAAAACCAACCTTAAACAGATGAAATGAACATGAACAATAAGCATTATTAAATTTCAAAAAATGATGGTTTTTTTTATGTGAATTCCTGAATGTGAAGAATTTTTTTGTTTCTTCATTTTTTAAGAATAAAAAATTTCAAACAGATGACATTAAAACACTTTATAAACCTAGAATGGAAGCAATATTTTAGGTCTTCATATTGGCAGAAAAGCATGGCATTAAACGTCTTACTAGTCTTTGTTGCTTTGTATTTTATGGTTATGTTTTTAGCATTAGGAATTGCTTTATATCCTATTTTAAAAGAAACATTTCCAGAGCAAGACCCGTTAAACATTGTAAATAATTATTTATTTTATTGGTTTTTAGCCGATGTTCTTATGCGTTTTTTCTTTCAGAAATTACCAGTAATGAGTGTAAAACCATTGTTGACTTTACCAATAAAAAGGTCTAAAGTGGTTCATTATGTGTTAGGGAAATCTAGTTTTTCATTTTTTAATGTCTTGCCACTTTTTGCAGCAATACCATTTGGAGTGATGCTTATAGCAAATGGATATGCTTTGATTTCTGTTGTTTTTTGGGTGCTTACTGTTTTTGTAATTACCTTAATTATTAATTTTTTAAATTTTATAATAGAAAGCCTTTCATCTGAAACAGAGTTGTCTTATTTACCTATTATCGCATTTGCTGGAGGCTTATTTGCTATTAATTATTTCAACTTAATTTCTTTTACAAATTTAGTTTCAAATGCCGTATCATCAATTTATGAAACACCTTTATTTATAGCCATTCCAATTTTAGTTTTAATAGGTTTATATCTAATCAATTTCAGCAAATTAAAAAAGCAATTGTATTTAGATAGTTCGTTAAAAACGAAAACTCAAGAAGTAAAAGCTTCTAATCTAGAATGGACTAGAAAATTTGGCGATGCAGCTCCTTTTATGCAATTAGATTTAAAATTGATTTGGAGAAATAAACGATCTCGATCTTCAGTTTTTATTTTAGTAATAGGGCTACTTTATGGCTTGTTTTTTTATCCAAATCCAGTATATCAAGATCAGCCTTGGATGTTTGCCTTTGTTGGCATATTTGTTACAGGAATCTTTTTAATTAATTTCGGACAATTTATTCCTGCTTGGGATAGTGGTTACTACAAAATGCTTATGAGTCAGAATATTAAATACAAACAGTATTTAAAGTCTAAATACACCTTGATGGCTGTTAGCGTCGTTATTTTATTTATTCTAAGCATTCCATACGTATATTTTGGATGGAAAATTTTATTAGCACATTTTGCTGCAGCTGTTTATAATATTGGTATTAATACACATGTTATATTATTTGGTGGATCTTTTAACAGAAAGAAGATCGATCTTAACCAACGTGCAGCTTTTAATTACCAAGGAACAGGAGCAGTACAATGGCTTATTGGAATTCCATTAATGTTACTACCACTGGCTATTTTTGGAGCGTCTTATTTCTTTTTTAGTTTTGAAATTGGCTGTCTAGTATTAACTATTCTTGGTGTAATTGGAATTATATTTCATCAAAAACTAATGAATTTAATTACAGAAAAATATTTAGATTCAAAATATAAAATGATTCAGGCTTTTAGTCAAGATAATTAATACACATTATGATACATACAACAAACCTTATAAAAAATTACAGTGGAAATACCGTTTTAGATATAGAAAATTTAGATATTCCAAAAGGACAAAGCTTTGGATTGGTAGGTAATAATGGTGCAGGTAAAACCACTTTTTTTAGCTTGTTATTAGATCTAATAAAACCAACAAAAGGTGAAATAATAAGTAATGATATTCTAGTAAAAGACAGTGAAGATTGGAAGCCTTTTACGGCAGCATTTATAGATGAATCTTTTCTAATTGGTTATTTAACTCCAGAAGAATATTTCTACTTTATTGGGGAACTTCGTGGACAAAACAAAGCAGATGTTGATGCTTTAATCTCTCAATTTGATGACTTTTTTCATGGAGAAATACTAAACCAGAAAAAATATTTAAGAGATTTAAGTAAAGGAAACCAGAAAAAAGCAGGTATTGTAGCTGCTTTAATTGGAAACCCTGAAGTTATTATTTTAGACGAACCATTCGCAAATTTAGATCCAACTACTCAAATTCGTTTAAAAGGGATTATTAAGAATCTTGCTGAAACAAAAGGAGTTACAGTATTAATATCAAGTCACGACCTAATGCATGTAACAGATGTTTGCGAACGTATTGTGGTTTTAGAAAAAGGGAAAATTATTAAAGATTTAGCTACTAGTGACGCTACTTTAAAGGAATTAGAAGCTCATTTTTCTGGAGCAGAATCGGCTTAATTGGACTCAGTTAAATAAGTTTTTATATATTAAAAAGCTAGAAATCTCATTTACGATATTTCTCACCTAGCTGTTTTTTTGATATGTTTCTATACAAATAATTCAAAAAGATGCCTTATTTTTACGGCTATACATAATATATGTAGCTAATTTTAGTTTATACTTAAACCAAATACAATCAACTTTGAGTACCTCTTTTAGAATCATATCATTCCTGTTTTGCGTCGCTCTTATTGTAACGAGTTGCTCTCGAAAAAAGGATTCTTTTATAAGTAGAAATTATCATGCACTTTCTGCAAAAGACAATACCTTGTATAATGGTTACATAGCTTTAGAAGAAGGAAGGCTTTCTCTTAATGAAACGTATCAAGATGATTACTGGGATATTCTTCCAATAGAGAGAATGCAAATTTCTGAAGAAGTAACACTTCCTGGGCAAAGTAAAAATGAAAGTTTTAATAGAGCTGAAGAAAAAGCTGTTAAAGCAATTCAAATGCATAGTATGAATATTCAGGGCAAAGAAGTAAATCCGCAAATGGATGAAGCTTATTTGCTTTTAGGAAAGTCTAGATATTTCGACCAAAGATTTGTTCCAGCACTAGAAGCCTTTAATTACATTCTTTATAAATATGCTGCCAGCGATAAAATTAATCAAGCAAAAATATGGCGCGAAAAAACAAATCTAAGATTAGAAAACGACGAACTTGCTATAGAAAACATTAAGCGTTTGCTATATCAAGAAGAATTAGTAAATCAGGATTTAGCCGACGCGACTTCAACATTAGCTCAAGCATATATTAACTTAAAATATCTAGATAGTGCAGTTACGCAATTAGAAATTGCAAGTACAAACACAAAAAATCATGACGAAAGAGGTCGTTATCGCTATATTCAAGGTCAGTTATATAACAGACTAGGTTATAAAGATAGTGCTAACTTGGCCTTCGAAGAAGTTATAAAACTAAACAGAAAAACACCACGTATTTATTTAATTGCTGCTCATTTAGAACAAGCAAATAATTTTAGCATTGCTAGTGGTGATAAAGAAATCCTTTTAGAAACACTAACAGATTTAGAAGAAAACAGAGAAAACAGACCTTATTTAGATAAAATTTATCATCAAAAAGCAGATTTTTTTCGTTCTATTGATTCTGCTTCGTTAGCAGTGGAATATTATAACAAATCGCTAAGAACCAATTCAAGTGATATAAAATTAAAAGCGATTAATTATGAAATTTTAGGAGATTATTTTTTCGATTACTCTCAATACAAAATTGCTGGAGCGTATTATGATAGCACAATGACTAATATGGTTACAAATAGTAAACCATTTAGAATTATAAAACGAAAAAGAGATAATTTAGACGATGTTATTTATTACGGAGACATTGCCTTTGCTAACGATAGTATTATTAGTATTACCAGATTATCGCCAGATGAACAATTAACCTATTTTGAAGCGTATACGGAAGAGCTTAAAATGAAAGCCCAAGAGGAACAGGAACAAAAAGAATTAGAACAAGAAATTGCTAGTAGAAACCAAGATTTTGCTTTATCAGACCCTAGCAAAAATGATTTTGGCTCTAAAAACTCTCCATCAAAATCTTTAAGAGGACCAGGTGGGCCTCCAGCATCCAGTTTTTATTTTTATAATCCAACAACTGTTGCTTATGGAAAAAACGACTTTATTAAAAACTGGGGAGACAGACAATTAGAAGATGATTGGAGATGGTCTTCAAAAAGTAAAATATTTACAAACGATACTTCTGATAATAAGGAAACAGTTTCAGTTGCAGAAAACGAATTATTTAACCCTGAGTATTATTTAGATAGAATTCCAACAGAACAAAAAGAAATAGATAGCATTATTAAAGAACGAAATTTTGCCTACTATCAATTAGCTGTTATTTACAAGGAGAAATTTAAGGAATATGAACTGTCTAAAGAAACCTTTCAAAGTTTATTAAGTAAAGATCCAGAGCAGAAACTAGTACTTCCTTCTAAATATAATCTCTATAAATTATACAACTTACTAGGTGAAAACGATGAAGCTACAATAACTAAAAATGATATAATATCTAGTTATCCAGACTCACGTTATGCTGCTATTCTACAGAATCCAGAATCAGCATCTATAAAAGACGAAAACAGCCCAGAAAATATTTACACAGCTTTATTCAATAAGTTAGAAAACCAGAATTATAGTGAAGTTATTAGGCAATGCGACGAATATATTGTTGCTTTTCAAGGAGACCCAATGGTTCCAAAATTTGAGTTGTTAAAGGCAACAGCAACAGGTAGGCTTAATGGTTTTGAAGCTTATTCTAATGCATTAAATTTTGTTGCTTTAAATTATGCGAATACTCCAGAAGGTTTAAGAGCTCAAGATTTAATAGATAATGTTTTGCCACAAATAGCTAGTAAAGATTTTGTGTTAATTGCTGATAAAGAAGATAAAAACTTTAAAATAGTTTATTACTTTACAAACCCTTCTATAGAAGAAATAGAGGAGTTTAAAAAAGTGCTACAAGCAGAAATAGACAAAGTAAATGTCTACGAATTAACACTCTCAGTAGACATCTATAATCCTACAACAACCTTTGTAATTGTTCATGGATTAAAAAGTAAAGATGGAGCAGTTGGTTATGCACAATCTCTTCAGGAGAAAAAGAAAGACAAAATTGTACATGACTTTTTCGCTGTATCATCATCAAATTATAGAATCATTCAAATCCATAAAAATTTCGACGATTATTTAAATTTATAAACAACCTTAAAAAGCATTCATTATGTTTTCAGAAAACAAAAAAGACAGAACAGGCCATGAATTAACTTCAAGCCAAAATATTGTCTCTAAAGGAACTAAAATTGTTGGAGATTTAACAAGTGATGGAGATTTAAGAATAGATGGAACCATTGAGGGAAATATAAAAACTCCTGGAAAAGTTGTTGTTGGTAAATCTGGTTATATTAAAGGCACATTGAGTGGTACAGATGCCCATTTCGAAGGGAAATTTACTGGAAAATTAGCGCTTTCAGGCACACTTAGTTTAAAGTCTACAGCACACATAGAAGGCGAAGTTGTTTTAGGGAAATTAGAAGTTGAACCTGGAGCAACATTTAACGTAACCTGTGTTATGAAAGGTGCCGTAAAAGATTTTAATACAAGAAGTGAACAACAACAACAAACCCAAAAAACAGGGCAAGGACACTCAGCTTAATAACTACGCTCGTCTTTCAAGTATTGCCTTTCAAATGATTGCTATTATAGCAGTAGGCACTTTTATTGGCGTAAAACTTGATGAAAAATATCCTAACAAAAACAATTTATTCACCTTAATTTTTACTTTAAGTTCTGTAATTATTTCTGTTGTATATGTAATAAGACGTATTATTGCAGCTTCAAAAGACACTAAATAATAGTATATAGAATTCAACAAGATGAATCAAGCTTTTAAAACTAGAGAATTTACTTTTTTAATTCAGAATGCAATAGTGACACTTATCCTTTTTGGAATACATAGTTATCTACTATCACATTTTGCAGACAATTTTAGTTTTATCATTCCTTTGTGGCAAATCTACATTTTTCATTTTGTGATAACCACGTTATTATATACAGTTATAAATTATAAATATTCCAACGGAAAAACGGAAATATTTAACACGTTTATGGGCTTTACACTTTTAAAAATGGTGTTAGCAATTGTCTTTTTGTTACCTGTTTTTTTATCAGAAGTTGAAAACAAGCAACCAGACGTGTTTAATTTCTTTATTCCATACTTTTTATACTTGTTTTTTGAAGTCTATTCATTGACAACTTTTCTTCAAAAAAAGCCTTAAAAACTCTTTAAAAACAAGGGGTTAAATAATCATTAAAAAAGTGTTTGACAATTAATATAATGTACGTACATTTGCACGGAAATTAAAGCAAGGTATTTTTAAGCAATACATAATGACGTTAAACACCTTTAAAAGCACGATTTTTTCTGTATTATTTCTAGCAACAACGTTTGTTGGATTTGCATCAGAAAACTCTGATCCTACAGAAGATAAAGAATTCAATGCCAAAGAAATGATTTTGCACCACGTTAAGGATGCTCATGAGTTTCATTTATGGGATTGGAAAGGGAAACCAGTTTCATTATCATTACCAGTTATTTTATGGACAGATAATGGATTAACAACTTTTTCATCTAGCGCTTTTCATCATGATGATTCAGGTAAAGTGATAGTAGAAAAAAATGGTGGTAAATTTGTTAAACTTCACGAGAAAATATACCAATTAGATGCTAATGCGCAAGAGGTTGCTTTTGATGCTGAGCATCACCCAACAAATGCAAGCATGCCTACAGATATTTCTATAACTAGAAATGTATTTATGATGTGGGTTTCTGTAATCTTACTATTAGTTGTTTTCTTATCTACTGCTAAAGTTTATAAAAAATCTAACGATAAAGTTCCAACAGGAATCGCTGGATTTATTGAGCCATTAATCGTATTTGTTAGAGACGAAATTGCTAGACCAATGATTGGTGAGCATAAGTACAAAAAATACATGCCATATTTATTAACCATCTTCTTCTTTATTTGGATTAATAACATCTTTGGATTAATACCAATTTTAAATGGTGCCAACTTAAGTGGGAACATTGCATTTACATTTACACTTGCCATATTCACATTTATAATTACAACAATAAGTGGTAACAAAAATTACTGGAAACACATTTTTTGGATGCCAGGAGTTCCAGTGCCTATGAAAATATTTTTAATGCCTATCGAGATAATTGGAATGTTTGTAAAACCAATATCTTTAATGATTCGTTTGTTTGCTAACATTACAGCAGGACACGTTATCATATTAGCATTAATGTCATTAATATTTGTATTTAAATCTGTAGCAATTGCTCCAGTTTCTGTAGCATTCTCTTTATTTATTACAGTTATAGAGATTATAGTTACAGCAATACAAGCATATATATTTACAATATTGTCGGCCTTATATTTTGGGATGGCAACAGAAGAAGAACATCATTAATTAATTTAAATTTTATAACTATGACTATTACTGGAATTGCAGCGATTGGAGCTGGTTTAGCAGCTATTGGAGCTGGACTTGGTATTGGTAAAATTGGTGGATCAGCTATGGAAGCTATGGCACGTCAACCAGAAATGCACGGAAAGATTCAATCTTCTGCATTAATTTTAGCAGCCTTCGTAGAGGCAGTAGCACTATTTGGTGTTGTTGTTGCTTTCTTACAAGGGTAAAAAACCTAAAAACATTGAAGCAACGGTTGGTTGCTTCAATGTTTTTTAAAATTTAAGTTATTAAAACAAAAAACAAATGGATTTAATTACACCTGGTTTTGGATTGGTATTTTGGACAGCAATTACGTTCATATTCTTATTATTAATCTTAAAAAAGTTTGCTTGGAAACCTATTCTTGGAGCAGTTAGCGATAGAGAAGAAGGAATAAAAAAAGCATTAGCATCTGCTGAGAACGCTCGTAAAGAGATGGAAAATCTTCATGCAGATAATGAGCGTATTTTAAAAGAAGCAAGAGCAGAACGCGAAACGTTACTTAAAGAAGCTCGTGATATAAAAGTGAAAATGATAGAAGATGCTAAAGGTGAAGCACAAGCACAAGCAAATTCTATTATTGAACAAGCACAATCTGCAATTGAAAGCGAAAAGAAAGCTGCTATGGCTGAACTTAAAAATCATGTAGCAGGTTTATCTATCGAAATAGCAGAAAAAGTTGTACGTGCAGAATTATCTAATAAAGACAAGCAAATTGAATTGGTTGAGTCTATGTTAGGTGAAGCAAAATTAAATTAAAAAATAATGGCAGGAGCAAGAGCAGCAATACGTTACGCAAAAGCAGTTTTAAGTTTAGCATCAGATAAAAATGCAACAGATGTTGTAAATAATGATATGAAGCTAATAGCTAAAACTATTGCAGAAAGCAAAGATTTAAACGATATGCTTCAAAACCCTGTAGTGAGTACTTCAATTAAGAAGTCTGTTTTATTAGAGGTTTTTAAAAACTCTAATGCCATAACAGAAAATTTAATTGATACCTTAATTACAAATAAAAGATTACCACTTTTAGGCGAAGTTGCTTTAAAATACAATCAATTATTTGACGAATTAACAGGGACTCAAATTGCTCAAGTTACTACAGCTGTTCCTTTAACCGACGATTTAAAAATTAAGGTTTTAGCTAAAGTTAAAGAGCTTACAGGAAAAGATGTTGAAGTTAATAACATGATAGACGAGAGCATTATTGGTGGTTTTGTTTTACGTGTTGGAGATATTCAATACAATGCAAGTATTGCAAATAAATTAAATAAATTAAAAAGAGAATTTACATTAAACTAAGATATTTTATCTAAAAATATAATAAGATGGCAGAAGTAAAACCAGCTGAAATATCAGCAATCTTAAAACAACAACTTTCAGGATTTGAAGCAGGAGCTACATTAGACGAAGTTGGAACAGTATTAACTGTAGGTGATGGTATTGTACGTGCTTACGGATTAGCTAACGCTCAATATGGTGAGTTAGTTGAATTCGAAGGTGGTGCAGAAGGAATTGTACTGAACCTTGAAGAAGATAATGTTGGTATTGTATTATTAGGAACATCCATTGGAGTTAAAGAAGGTTCTACAGTAAAACGTACAGAACGTATTGCATCTATTAATGTAGGTGAAGGTATTGTCGGTCGTGTTGTAGATACTTTAGGAAACCCGATTGATGGTAAAGGACCTATAACTGGAGAAACTTACGAAATGCCACTAGAGCGTAAAGCACCTGGTGTAATTTTTAGAGAGCCAGTAACTGAGCCATTACAAACAGGTATTAAAGCTATTGATGCGATGATTCCGGTTGGTAGAGGTCAACGTGAGTTAGTAATTGGAGATAGACAAACTGGTAAAACAGCTGTTTGTATTGATACCATCTTAAATCAAAAAGAATTTTTCGATGCAGGAGAACCTGTATATTGTATATATGTAGCAGTTGGTCAAAAAGCATCAACAGTAGCATTAATTGCTAAGACTTTAGAAGAAAGAGGCGCTTTAGCTTACACAACTATAGTTGCTGCTAATGCATCAGATCCTGCAGCAATGCAAGTGTATGCACCAATGACTGGAGCATCTATTGGAGAATATTTTAGAGATACAGGTCGTCCAGCTTTAATTGTATTTGATGATTTATCAAAACAAGCCGTAGCTTATCGTGAGGTATCTTTATTATTACGTCGTCCACCAGGACGTGAGGCGTATCCTGGAGATGTATTTTACTTACACTCAAGATTATTAGAGCGTTCTGCAAAAATTATCAATAACGATGATATTGCTAAAGAAATGAATGACCTTCCAGATTCTTTAAAACCAATCGTAAAAGGTGGTGGTTCTTTAACAGCATTACCAATTATTGAAACTCAAGCAGGAGACGTTTCAGCATATATTCCAACAAACGTAATTTCTATTACTGATGGACAAATTTTCTTAGATGGAGATTTATTTAACTCTGGTGTTCGTCCAGCAATTAACGTAGGTATTTCGGTATCTCGTGTTGGTGGTAATGCACAAATTAAATCTATGAAAAAAGTAGCAGGTACTTTAAAATTAGATCAAGCTCAATATCGCGAATTAGAAGCGTTTGCTAAGTTTGGATCAGATTTAGATGCTGTAACTTTAAATGTAATTGAAAAAGGAAAACGTAACGTTGAAATCTTAAAACAAGCACAAAACGATCCGTTTACAGTTGAAGATCAAGTAGCAATTATTTATGCTGGATCTAAAAACTTATTAAGAGACGTTCCTGTTGAAAAAGTTAAAGAATTTGAAAGAGATTATATAGAATTCTTGAAAGCAAAACATGCTAACGTTTTAAGTACGTTAAAAGCAGGGAAATTAACTGATGAAGTTACAGATACATTAATGGCTGTAGCAAAAGATTTATCAGGAAAGTATAAAGCTTAATTAATATTCTCACGAAAGTGGGAATCTTATTTCATATTTTAAAATATGGCAAATTTAAAAGAAATACGTAACAGAATATCATCAGTATCTTCAACGATGCAGATTACTAGTGCCATGAAAATGGTATCTGCTGCTAAGTTAAAGAAAGCCCAAGATGCTATTACAGCAATGCGTCCTTATGCCGATAAGTTAACTGAACTTTTACAGAGTTTAAGTGCTACTTTAGATGCAGATTCAGGAAGTAAATATTCTGTACAACGCGAAGTTAAAAACGTACTAGTTGTTGCTATTACTTCTAATAGAGGTTTATGTGGTGCTTTTAATTCAAACATTATAAAGCAAACTCAAAACTTAATTAGCAATGTTCATGCTGATAAGAAAGTATCTGTTTTAGCCATTGGTAAAAAAGCGAATGATGCTTTTTCAAAAAAGGGAATTGTTATAGATAATAAAAGTGATGTTTTTGACGATTTAACATTTGAAAATGTAGCTGATATTGCTGAAATGTTAATGGACAAATTTGTGGCAGGAGATTACGATAAAATTGTAATTGTTTACAATAAGTTTAAAAATGCTGCAACTCAAGAAATCATGACAGAACAGTTTTTACCAATTGTCCCTGTAGAAGCAGACGCAAATGTAAACTTAGATTATATTTTTGAACCTTCTAAAATTGAAATTGTAGAGCAATTAATTCCTAAATCTTTAAAAACTCAATTGTTTAAAGGTATTAGAGATTCTTTTGCAAGTGAACATGGAGCTCGTATGACAGCTATGCATAAAGCAACAGATAACGCAACTGAGTTAAGAGATCAATTAAAATTAACTTATAACAAAGCACGTCAAGCAGCAATTACCAATGAGATACTTGAAATTGTTGGTGGTGCAGAAGCATTAAACAATTAGAAAAATTAGTAGAATTTTTCAAATGCTTAATATATTGGAAGCATTGAATAATTAAAATGTCATTCAGAGCGAAAGCGAAGAATCTTTGAATATACATAGAACCTCACTTATAAAGTGGGGTTTTTTTATGGAACACTATTTGATTTAGTATCTTTATAATATATTTCAATTAATATAAAAATGCTTAAAACAATTATAGTGTCATTTTTTATGTGTTTTATCATGTTGAGTTTTTCGCAGTGCAGCACAACAAGACAGGTAAACAATCAAGAAACATCTAATAAAATGGAAGCTTTACAAGAAAAGCCTTCATTTACGTTAGATAGTACATACTATCAAAAATGGGTTGCAGGAGTTCAAGGTGGAGGTTCTGGTATTCACATGTATATATCTGTACTATCAAATAAAAATCATGTTGTTTTCGATAGCGCTTTTTTTAGAGGATATAAAGCAAAAATTGAAGTTAGTAAAATGGGTTATATAGCACATTTTAAAACAGAACTCAATCAAAAGGAAGACATGATTAAGAGTGATAAAGACCAAGGTGAATTTGGTAACAAACCACCAATAAAAGATGCAGATCTCCCTTTTAAATTAGCCGAAAATGAATGTGTAATTAGTTATATAGAANATACTACTACTAAATATTTTAAAATTAAAAATCTGATTGAGAAGCCTATGGAACAATATCCTAGTGCTCCACCAAAGCAACCTTAATGTAATTCGTTGTATTACGTCTTATAAAACTGTATATTTAGCAGACCAAAAACCAACTCTTGAGCACATTAAAAAAGTTCTTTAAAGACACCATAATTTATGGATTGGCAACCGTTTTGCCAAGGCTCATGAACTTTGTTTTAGTGCCTCTTCACACAGATAAATTAGAGACATCAAGCTATTCAGACAATACAACATTTTATGTATATGCTGCATTCTTTAATGTGTTGCTAACCTATGGAATGGAAACAGCATTCTTTAGATTTTTCAGTAAAAGCGAAGAAAAGAACAAGATATTTACAACAGCTCTAATAAGCTTAACTGTTACAGCTTTATTATTTTTAACGGCTGTAATTGTATTTAATTCTCAGTTAGCAGAACTCGTTAATTTAAAGCAATCTTATTTCAATTTATTAATAGGTGTTTTAGTTTTAGATGCCATTGTGGTAATTCCTTTCGCTTATTTAAGAGCAACAGGAAGACCCATAAAATTCACNGCAATAAAACTTACCAATATTGCTATTTATGTTGCTTTAAACTTTTTCTTTCTTTGGGCAATTCCTAAGTTTGGAATCAATTTTCCAGGCTATGATAAAAACGATTTAGTTCAATATATTTTTGTAGCCAACTTAGTAGCAAGTATGGTTACTTTTTTATTATTAACACCTTATTTCTTTAAGTTTAAACTTCACTTTAATAAGGCCATTTTCAAACAACTTTTAAATTATGGTTGGCCAATTATGGTTGCTGGATTAGCTTATGTTATCAATGAAAATTTTGACAAATGGCTCTTGCCAGGAGTTTTAGGAAAANACATTAATGGNGCTTATAGTGGTTGTTATAAAATTGCCATGTTCATGACCATTTTTATTCAAGCGTTTAGACTAGGAGCAGAACCATTTTTCTTTAATCATTCTAAAGAAATAAATGCAAAAGAAACCTATGCGACTATCATGAAATATTTTGTCATTTTTGGTAGTTTAATGTTGGTCTTTATCATTGCCTATTTAGATGTTTTTAAAACTCTTATAGTAAAAGACGAAAGCTATTGGATTGCTATAGAAATTGTTCCAATAGTATTACTAGCAAATTTATGTTTAGGGATTTATTTCAATTTAGCCATTTGGTATAAGTTAACAGATAAAACACGTTATGGCATGTATTTATCTATAGTTGGCGCCATAATAACTATAGCCTTTAATTTAATAATGATTGAAAAAATTGGATTCATTGCTGCAGCTTGGGCAACCTTGGCAGCTTATGGCATGATGATGATTCTTTCATATTATTTCGGACAAAAACATTATCCAGTCCCTTATAATTTGAAACGCATTTTAGGGTATTTATTTTCATCGATCGTTTTGTCAATAATTGTGTTAAACACTAATAATAACTATTATATAAATACAGCTTTAGTTTTAGTATTTTTAGGCCTTGTTTTTCTGTTAGAAAAAAACGATTTAAGAGAATTATTAAAAAACAAATAAAGTTTCTTCCCTTTGGGAAGACGGAAGATGTGCTTATGAATATAAAAATAATCAACAAATCCAGTCACGCATTACCAACCTATGAAACCATGGCCTCAGCAGGAATGGATTTAAGAGCGAATTTATCAGAGGCAAGAGTTTTAAAACCTTTAGAGAGAAGCATTGTTGGCACTGGTCTTTTTATTGAATTACCAGTTGGTATAGAGGCACAAGTTAGACCTAGAAGTGGCTTGGCAGCCAAAAAAGGAATAACCGTTTTAAATGCACCAGGAACAATAGATGCAGATTATCGAGGTGAGATTGGTGTAATTCTGGTTAACCTTTCTAACGAAAATTTTACCATTCAAAATGGCGAGCGTATTGCACAATTGGTAATTGCAAAACACGAACGTGCAGAATGGGAAGAAGTAGATTCACTTTCAGAGACAGATCGTGGCGAAGGTGGTTTTGGGAGTACAGGAGTGAAGTAAAGAGAAGTGTCAGGTCGAGCGCAGTCGAGACCTATTTGAAATTAAAGTTTAATTTAAAGATACCTGATTTTACAGGAAATAGTATGAAAATAATAGTACCAATGGCTGGACGAGGTTCTCGTCTTCGTCCACATAGTTTAACAGTACCAAAACCATTAATTCCAGTTGCAGGACAACCGATTGTTCATAGATTAGTAAAAGATATCGCTAAAGTTTTAAAGCAACCGATTGATGAAATTGCTTTTGTTTTAGGAGATCCAGCTTGGTTTGGAGATGATGTTGTTGAGAGCTTAAAAAAGCTAGCAATAAGTTTAGGAGCCAAACCTTCAATTTATCGTCAAGATCAACCATTAGGAACTGGTCATGCTATTATGTGTGCCAAACCTTCTTTGTCTGGTCCAGCTGTAATTGCCTATGCAGACACCTTAATTCGAGCAGAATTTGACTTAGATCCAATTGCCGATAGTGTAATTTGGACTAAACGTGTTGCTAACCCTCAAGCTTATGGTGTTGTAAAATTAAACGATAATCAAGAAATTATTGAATTGGTTGAAAAACCTGAAAGCTTTGTAAGTAATCAAGCAGTTATTGGGATTTATTACTTTAAAGATGTTGCTGTATTAAAAGGAAAACTTCAGGAAATTCTTGATGAAAACATCATGAATGGAGGAGAATATCAAATTAATGATGGTATTAAACGAATGATCGCCGAAGGTAGAATCTTTAAAACAGGAACTGTAGATGAATGGATGGATTGTGGAAACAAGAGCGTTACACTTGACACCAACGCTAAAATGCTTGGGTTTTTAAAAGCTGATAACGAAGAACAATTAATTGCAAATTCAGTTAAAAATAACAACTCTACTATCATTGAGCCTTGCTGTATTGGAGAAAATGTAGTCCTGAACAATGCAACAGTAGGTCCAAACGTTAGTATAGGAAATAATTGTACTATTGACAATTCAACCGTTAAAAATAGCTTAATACAAACGCATACAATCATTAAAAATGCTAATTTAGACGACGCAATGATTGGCAATCACGTAAGTTACGATGGTAATTTTACAAAAGTAAGTATTGGAGATTATTCCGTTTTAGAATAAGTATGAAGTTGTCATTCAGAGCAAAGCGATGAATCTCAAAATAAACAGAGCAAGAATATAAGTACATACACAAAAAGGCAAATAAATAGAACGATGTTTTATATATAATTAACAATTGAGTTTAAAAAATAAATAAATGTCACCTTGAGCGTAGTCGAAAGATCTCACTTATGAAACAAAAAATCTACATCCTTATTTTTTTCTTCGGAATGATTTTCATTCCACAGATAAACTATGCTCAAATAGATTTTAATAAAACACCTGACGACGATTTAGGTGATGTTGAAGATAGAACCCAAGAATTATTTTTTGAGGCTTTAAAACAAAAGGGAATTGAAAATTACGATCGTGCAGTTACAGCGCTTTTACAATGTATTGATATCGATAAAACGCAATCGGTTTTTTATTACGAATTAGGAAAAAACTACAACTTATTAAAAAACTTTGGAGAAGCTGAAGATGTTTTAAAAAAGGCGATTAAACAAGAACCTGAAAACGAATGGTATCTAGATGAACTTTACGATGTTTATGCTCAGCAAAACGATTTTGATAAAGCCATAAAAACAGTTAAACAACTTGTTAAATATCATCCAGATTACAAGGAAGATTTAGCCATGCTTTATTTTAAAACGAAAAGTTATGACGAAGCTCTTAAGGTTTTAGATGAATTAGATCAAGAACAAGGCGTAACTCCTTCAAGAGATTTGATGAGAAATCAAATTTATATGGCTACAGGACGAAAAAAAGATCAAATAGAAAATCTAGAAGAACGTGTTGAAGAAAATCCAGATGAAGAATCAAATTACTTAGCTTTAATTTATAGATATAGTGAGAATAACAATAATGTAAAGGCATTCGAAACAGCAAAAAAACTCCTTGAAATTAATCCAGATTCAGAACTTGTACACTTAGCTTTATACAAGTTTTATTTGGAAGAAAACAATCCTGAGAAAGCTATATCTTCAATGAAAACAGTGCTTCAAAGCCAGCAAATTAATCCAGATTCTAAGATGAAAGTATTATCTGATTTTGTAAAATTTGTTGCAGATAATCCACAATACGAACAGGATTTGGTAGAAGCAACCAGCTTTACCTTAGACGATACTAATGATAAAAGTCAAATAGAATTAGCACAATACTATCTAGCCAAAGGAGACAAGCTAAAAGCATTGGAATATTTTAATGAAGCTTTAAAAATAGATTCAGATAATTTTATGGTTTTAAAAAATGTATTGCTTTTGAATATCGACTTAGAGCATTACAATGAAGCTGTCTCTAAAAGCGAAGATGCATTGTTGAGGTATCCTTCTCAGCCTTTATTATACTTAGTAAATGGTGTGGCTTATAATAAACTTAATAAACCTAATGAAGCTATTATTGTTTTAGAAGCAGGACTCGATTATATTATAGAAGACACTAAAATGGAAGCCGATTTTTACAAACAACTTAGTTTGTCTCATACCTCATTAAACAATACTGTTAAAGCTAAAACGTTTAGTGATAAAGCAAAACAGTTAGAACCTACTAATTAATGAATATATCGATTTCAACAAAATCAATCCTTTTGGGATTTATCATGGTGTTTTTTACGGCTTGTAAATCAACTAAAACTGTATCAAATGGTACAGCAAATCTAAACTTATCTTTTAAAGAAGTCATCAAGGAAAATGCTAAAACATCTCCAGATTTCAAAACGATATTTGCAAAGGTAAGAGTTGTATACAAGCAAGACAACGACTCGCAAACACATACAGTTTCTTTTAGAATGTTGAAAGATCAAATTATATGGATAAGCTCGTCATTTAATCTTATTAGAGTAAAAATTACTCCTGAAAAAGTGAGTTATTACAATAAACTAGATAACACCTATTTTGATGGCGATTTCCGTTTTTTAAGCGAAATTCTTGGTACAGAATTAGACTTCAATAAGGTTCAAAACCTATTACTTGGTAATGCGCTTTATCCATTAAACAAAACAGATTATAACATGTCTGTTAATAATGATAAATATCTATTACAACCAAATGAACAANTAGCACTTTTNGAACTATTTTATATTATNAATCCAATACATTTNAAAATAGATTCTCAACAATTAGCACAATCTATTGAAGCCAGGTTTTTACAAATAGATTATTTAAATTTTCAGCAGGTTGACAAGCAGAGTTTGCCAGAAAATATAAAAATAATAGTATTAGAAGGTGATAAAGAAACTACTATAGAAATGGAATTCAAATCTGTATCTTTGAACCAAGATTTAAGATATCCATTTAAAATACCATCTGGATTCGAAGAAATAGTCTTAAAATAAATGAGGCATAAAAACACATATAAATATCTATTCCTACTGGTTTTTACTTTTAGTAGTTGGTTGGTTTTTCGCAAAGCAAAAAGCAACAAGAACTAGAAGAACGTCGTCAAGAACTTCGAAGAGAAATCAATCAGATTAACGATTTACTCTTCAAAAACAAATCTCAGAAAAAATCGCAAACTTCACTTATTGAAGACTTAAGTTATAAAGTAAGTGTTCGTAGAAATTTGATTAAAGTAACCAATCAGCAAGCTAATTTGTTGACCAGAGAAATAAACACCAATCAAAAGAAAATTACCGAATTAAGAGACGAACTTCAAACTCTTAAAGACAATTATGCTAAAATGATTGTCACATCTTACAAAAGTAAAAGTGAGCAAAGTAGAGTGATGTTTTTATTATCGTCTAGCAATTTTCAGCAAGCTTATAAACGTGTAAAATACATCAATCAATATGCTGAATACCAAAAAGAACAAGGTGAAACTATAAAGATTAAAACGGCCGAATTACAAGAAACAAATACGGCTTTATTAAAGCAAAAAGAAGACAAACAAAAGTTAATTGACGAAAATAGAATTGCACAAAGAGAACTCGAAACTGAACTTAAACAGCAAGAAAGTTTAATGGCATCCATCAATAAAAACTTGAATAATTATACATCTCAAATTAGAGAAAAGCAACGTGAAGCAAATAAGATTGACCGTGAAATCGAAAAAATTATTCGAGATGCTATTGCTAGTTCTAATAAAAAAGCAGGTAAAACCACAAAAGTTCCAACTGGTTTTGCTTTGACTCCTGAAGATAAAGTATTGGCAAGTAATTTTGTTTCTAGTAAAGGAAAACTACCTTGGCCAGTTGAAAAAGGTGTGGTAAAACTTCGTTATGGTAAACAACCTCATCCAGTAGTAAAAACAGTCATGATACAAAGTAATGGTGTACGTATTGCTACTGAAGAAAATGCTCCTGTTCGTGCTGTATTTAACGGAAAAGTATTAGCAGTTCAAGCTATAAAACATGGTAATCTTTCTGTATTAATACAACATGGTAACTACGTAACGGTTTACAAAAACCTATCGAAAGTGTATGTAAAAAAAGGCGACAATGTGACTACCAAACAAGAAATTGGACAAGTATTTACAAACCCTTCTAACAAAGAAACCATTTTAAGCTTTAGTATTTTTAAAGAAAGTGCGACTCAAAATCCAGCAAACTGGATTTACAAGATGTGATGAATTCCTGAGAAAGCAGGAATCTCTTACTAAAAAAGAATAACTATATAAATAGAGCTTTTAGTTCTGTAGCATCACTAGGTTTCATTTTTCCAGCAAGCACTAAACTTAATTGCTTACGTCTTAAAGCGCCTTTATAACGTTCTTTTTCTAAGTCGGTTTCAGGGGTAATTTCAGGAACTTCTACAGGACGTCCAGTTTCATCTACAGCCACAAAGGTATATATAGCTTCGTTGGCCTTGGTTTTTTGACCAGACTCTCTGTCTTCTATCCAAACATCTAGATATATTTCCATAGAGCTTCTAAAGGCACGAGATACTTTTGCTTCAACCGTTACTACAGATCCAACAGGAACTGAACGATTAAATTCCACATGGTTTACGGAAGCTGTTACAACAATTCGTCTGCTATGTCTTCTTGCAGCAATACTTGCAGCACGATCCATTCTAGCAAGTAATTCGCCACCAAACAAATTATTTAAAGGGTTTGTTTCACTTGGCAGAACCAAGTCGGTCATGATGGTTTTAGACTGTTCAGGTGTCTTTAATGGCATAACATTGGTAATTTAAAATGCAAAGGTAAGCCCATTTTATATTTTAGACTTACGAAATATGAAATTTTTGTCATTCCGACGTTAGGAGGAATCTAAGTTTATAAGATTCTTCAGTCATACCTCCTTCTGAATGACACACGATAATATGAGGAATCTATAGAATTTCCTTATTTTTATTATATGAAAACAAAAGGTTCTCATAATTACTATGTCTACATACTAACTAATTTAAATAAGACCGTTTTATATACAGGAGTCACAAATAATTTAAAAGAGAGAATTCATTTTCATATCAATCCACTACCATTTTCAAAAGCATTTACAACAAAATATAAATGTTACTATTTAATCTATTACGAACATTTTTTTGGAATAGAAGTTGCCATAAAAAGAGAAAAACAAATTAAAGGATGGAGTAGATTGAAAAAAGATAAAATGATTTCAAATTTCAATACAGAATGGAAGTTCTTGAATGATCAGATTTAGATTCTTCGCTTTGCTCTGAATGACAAGTTGAGATTCTTCGCTACGCTCTGAATGACAGACGTTCTGATTAACAAAACTAATCCAGCTCTTTTACTAACAACCAAGCAGCAGAATTATGGTTGCGTTTAATATGTCTTAAAGCACTTAAAGCTTCTAGTCGATCTTCGTAACTAGCATAAACAACCTCGTGTAAACCATACTTATTCACGCCAATTTTTCTAGCATCATAACCAAGGTTTTTAAGTTGGCTTACTTTTTTATCGCTATTTTCTTCAATTCTAAAAGCACCAGCAATAACATGATAACTTCCTGAATGTTTTTTTACATGTAAAGTAACAGCAGGAAGCGGATTATCTATTACAAAAGTTGCCTCTTGTATTTGACTCTCAAGTTGTAGATTGGCTTCTTCTTGAGCCAATTGATTTTGAGAGTTTATGTTATTGACATAGTAATTAGAAGCAGCAAAACCACCAATTGTAAGTGCAACAATAGCTACAGCAGCATATTTAAGATAGCCTCTGGATTTACGTCTTTCAGGTGTAATAGAAATTGGAACAATTTTTTCAATTTTCTGAACTTTCTTTTTATAAACCTCTCTACTTACAGATGGAGATACAAATTGAGACAGTCCAAAAGCATCAGTTAAATAGTTTAAATGATACGAAGGCTCAAAAATTATTTTCCCCTCGTTATTTAATGAAAGGTCTCCAATATTATTTAATGAAATCGTTTCACCTTCTGTTAAATAAGACTTTAACGCTTTTACACGTTTTTCAATTTTTTTTGAAGCTTCTTCAAAAGGAATTTTTTCTACATCTGCAATATAATGAGTTAAAATACCATCGTTTGTTTGAATTTGCTCGTTAAAAGCTAATTTCTTTTTTGGAGGATAAAAAGCATTTGTCGATTCGTGAATAGTGGCTGAAACACGTTGTGTTAGAAAAGCACCAAATTCAGGGACTGTAACACATTCATATCTATAAAGTAAATCGCTTATGTAGGTTTCTAATTGCATAAAAACAAAGTTAATAATTTTTAAAAGGGAACAAAAATTCGAGTTAACTATTTATTAACATGATAAAAATTCTTTTCTTGTAGTCTCAATATCAAAAAATTAAGATGTCTAAAAACAACTTGCTTCACATTTTAGCCTTACAGCATGTTCCAAATGTTGGCGATATTACTGCTAAAAAGCTGATTTCGCATTGTGGTTCTGTTGAAGCTGTTTTTAATGAGAAAAAGCATAACTTACTTAAAATCGTTGGTATTGGGAGTTTTGTTATTAACGATTTATTTAATAAAGAGCATTTTTTAGCTGCTGAAAAAGAGCTAGAATATATTCATAAAAATAAGATCAAGACATTTTATTTTACTGATGTAGATTATCCAGAAAAATTAAAACATTGTGTAGATAGTCCCATATTACTCTTTCAATCTGGTAATATCAACTTGAAAAAGCAACGTATTATAAGTGTGGTTGGTGCCAGAAAAATAACAACCTATGGCATTGCTTTTTGTAATAAATTAATTGAAGAATTAGCAGTTTTTAATCCAGTTATCGTTTCAGGTTTTGCATACGGAACAGATATTACAGCTCAAAAAGCAGCTATAAAAAACAACTTACAAACCATTGGTTGTTTGGCTCATGGACTAAATCAGATTTATCCAAAAACGCATAAAAAATATGTGTCTGAAGTTGAAAAGAATGGTGGGTTTTTTACTGATTTTTGGAGTAGTGACACTTTTGATAGAAACAACTTTTTAAAACGTAATCGCATTATAGCTGGTTTAAGTGAAGCTACTATTGTTATTGAATCTGCAGAAAAAGGAGGTAGTTTAGTAACTGCAGATATAGCTAATTCTTACAATAGAGATGTGTTTGCTGTTCCTGGAAGAGTAACCGACAGCCAAAGCCTAGGTTGTAATAATTTAATTAAACATCAAAAAGCTCATGTGCTTTCTAATCCTCTAGATATTCCATATATGTTAAACTGGGAATTAGAAGATAGCAAAAAAGTGCCAGTACAAAAGCAACTTTTCGTAGAGCTTTCAGACGAAGAAAAAGTAGTTTATAATTATTTAAAAGAAAACGACAAACAACTTTTAGACGTCATTGCTTTAGAGTGTAATCTGCCAATTTTCAAAATAGCCAGTACCTTGATGAATATGGAACTTAAAGGGGTTATAAGACCCTTACCTGGAAAGTTGTTTGAAGTTATTTAGTTTTTAATAACCAACTTTTTCTCTCACTCTATTTAAAACATTATTAGCTACAATTTTGGCTTTTTCTGCTCCTATAGTTAAAGCAGCATCAATTTCTTCAAGGTTATTCATGTAATAATTATAGCGTTCACGCTCTGTAGCAAATCTTTCAATTATTAATTCAAAAAGAGCTTGTTTGGCATGTCCATAACCATAACCTCCTTTTTCGTAATTAGCTTTCATGGTTTCTATTTGAGATTCTGAAGCCAATAGTTTATATAGTGCAAAACAATTACATGTCTTCCAATCTTTAGGATCTTCTAGAGGAGTGCTATCTGTTTCAATAGACATGATTTGTTTACGAAGCTTTTTGTCATCAAGAAAAATATTGATAATATTCCCACGACTTTTGCTCATTTTTTCGCCATCTGTTCCTGGAACAAGCATCGTATTTTCTTGAATTTTTCCTTGTGGCAATACAAAGGTTTCTCCCATTTTTGCATGAAAACGAGAAGCTACATCACGAGTCATTTCAATATGTTGTAGTTGGTCTTTTCCTACTGGAATTATTTCTGAATCATACAATAAAATGTCTGCAGCCATAAGCATTGGATAATTAAATAAACCAGAATTTACATCTTCCAATCTATCGGATTTATCTTTAAAACTATGAGCAAGTGTTAGGCGTTGATAAGGATAAAAACAGCTTAAATACCAAGTTAATTCAGTTACTTGAGGAATATCACTTTGTCTATAAAACACCGTTTTTTCAACATCTAAACCAAAAGCCAGCCAAGTAGCAGCAGTAGAATATGTGTTGCTACGCAACAATTCTGCATCTTTAATTTGAGTTAAAGTATGTAGATTAGCTATAAACAAAAAAGAATCGTTTTTAGGATTGTTAGCCATGTTTATAGCTGGAATTAATGCGCCTAATATGTTTCCTAAATGGGGTGTTCCTGTACTTTGAATGCCTGTTAAAATTCTTGCCATATTCATTTCCCGTGAAAACGGGAATCTTATTATTAAGTTATATAAAAAGCAAAGGTAATTTTTTTGATACAATTGCTCAATAAATTTAAGTAGTTTTGGCTTGTATGAAATTATTTAAGTGCTTGTTTTGGATTTTATATCGTATTTGGTTCTATATCCTTGTGGCTTTACCAATAATTGTCTTGTTTCCATTCCTTTTAATTTCTGTTTTAAAAGAATCTTGGTATCAACATTTTTTTAATTTAGCTCGAGTTTGGGCAAAATGTATTTTGGTAGGAATGGGCTTTGTTTGGAAAATAGAATGTGAGCAGATCCAGGAACCCAATAAGAGCTATATGTATATTGCCAACCATACGTCTATGGCAGATATTATGTTGATGTTAGTTTCTGCAAAAAACCCATTTGTTTTTGTAGGAAAAAAAGAGTTGGCAAAAATTCCACTTTTTGGTTTTTTCTATAAGCGTACGTGTATTTTGGTAGACAGAAGTTCTGAAAGAAGTCGAAAAGCTGTTTTTTTAAGTGCTCAAAGAAGGTTACAGCAAGGCTTAAGTATTTGTATTTTTCCAGAAGGTGGTGTTCCAGAAGAACATATTGTTTTAGACACTTTTAAAGATGGCGCTTTTAGATTGGCAATCAATCATCAGATTCCAATTGTACCNATGACGTTTTTAGACAATAAAAAACGATTCTCTTATACTTTCTTTAGTGGTTCTCCAGGTAAGATGCGAGTTAAGATTCATCCATTTATTGAAACGAAAGGA